>JAEEGH010015107.1_pt1 | contig 16831 bp, 30 predicted proteins | sample 9134181 | NCBI WGS metagenome assembly JAEEGH01 (sample SAMN16246544, study PRJNA631951) | gut metagenome | biome: gut microbiome; feature: rumen; material: DP-attached | host: Bos | place: Iran: Karaj | collected 2018-10
CCCGCAGCCGTCGCACGTGTACGGCTTCGCGGCCGTCCGGACGAGCGGCGTGAACATCGTCACGCCCGCCGTCCCCTTCATTTTCCGGTCGATGTCGCTCATGTTTCCTCCGTCAGCTTTTCGATTTTCCGTTTTATGTCCATCATTTCCGCGGCGTCCTCTTCATCCGCCATCATGGCCCAGTCTCCAATCTTGCCGCGGATGTCCTGCAAAAGATCCGCCATTTTTCCCGCGGCGCAGAGGGCCCGTCCGAGCTCCACGGCCTTCACCGGATCCTCTCGCCCCTCCTTCTGGACCTTCACGCTGATCCTTGCGCCGCCGTCCTCCAGCTCGCACCCGCCGCTCCATTCACGGTAGCCGATGATCTGCATCTTTTCTCTCCTTTAAAATAAAAGCATATCCGCCCCAGACATCCCGCTCGCTCCATCCGAGCGTCCGCCTGCTGAAGACACCCTGTTCCCATTTGCCGTTTGTCCGGATCAAGTAGGCGACGCCCCTGCTGCAAAATTCGTTGTTATGCAGGCATTCCTCCCGGATCAGCATCAGGACCTTTCCGACGCCATCGATGACGGTGGTCCTCATGTACATGGCCTGGCTGCTGTCCCTGGGATATTCCGCCAGCCAGTTCCGCTCCTGAACGGTCGAGCTGCGGATGCGGCAGACGATCCGGCGGCCGTTGTCGTTCAGGATCATCAGCCCGCCATGGATACGGCCGGCCAGCTTCGTCGTCGGAGAGAACTGGAAGTCGATGCGGAACTCCTCCGCGAACATGGCGGAACATGCCGCCATAATGACTATCAATAGAAATTTTTTCATGATTTTTTTCTCTTTTTAATCTGTTTTGCGGTCTTTTTATGCTGTCTGTTGTTCTGTTTCCTTTTCGGCTTCGGCTGCCGCGGGATCGCGTCGAGGATCTTCGTCAATTCCTTCGCGTTGTCGTCGCCCCACATGGGGATTTTCGTGTCCATTATGCGTTCACTCCTTTTATTTTGACTTTCAAGACATCCGCCAGCATGATCGGGCAGCATTTCACGTAATAGTTCCGGCTGATCTCGACGAGGGCATGGGGCCAGCAGGACAGGGGGCAGCCGTCAGGTCGATGCTTGAAACAGACGCCCATGACGTCGATGACGAAGTCGATGCAGCCGGAGACGGCGGTCGCCGGGATCACGCCGGGGAGGTAGTCGTAGCGGTGCCGCCTCAGCGTGACGGGCTCCTCGAAGATAACGTGGAGCCCGTGCGCCTCGATCGCGGCCTCCGTCTCCTCTATCAGCCGGTCGCAGACTTCGTCGTAAGCTGACATACGGCCTCCGCATTCAGAAATTCGTTGATGTAATGGCGGCAGCCCGCCTTGTCGTCGTCATCCGGGCAGGTCTTCCCTTTGTGGATGCAGAACTTGCATCTTTCGGGCCTCGGCATGTGCAGCTGGAAGATCGTGGCCAGCGTGTAGGTGTTCCGCGTCAGTCGCCGAAAGTTGGTGATTACATAGGGATCCGTCATTTGTCATCTCCCATGCAGCCATGCTTAAAGCAGAACCGCTTGCACTCGCACATCGGAATGACTTCAGCGCCAAGCCTCCAAAGCTCCGCGAAGTATTCCATAAGCTCTTCAGGCGTCGGATGCCTTCCGTCGTCCGAAGTAAATCCTTTTGCAAGCCGTTTGATTTCCCGTTTGTCGGTTTGTCCTTTGACGAACCGGCTAATGCAGAAGTGCATGTGAAGAATTGATCTTGTATGATTGTCACCGCACGGGATCCGATGACGCTCAGGTTTGATCTCGCATCTGGCGCAGTTATAAAGTTGTCCTGTGAATGGACATGTGCCGGTTTTTAACTGTTCAATCAATGAATCGTTCATTTTTTACGTTCCTATAACATCTCCGCCCAGCAGATGTTGTTTTTGCTGTACCATCCGCCGTTCTTTAGGCGGATCATTCGTTCGTTTCTAGCATCCACCGTGCGCCAGACAGGAGGAGTATCCGGCTCCATGTGGCTTGTCACTACGTCGAACGGAACGGCAAGGATCTTGTCGCCGACCTCGATGCGCCGCATCAGCTCCTCGCGTACCTTCTTTTCCGTCTTCTGCGTCTTCTGGTAGCCTTGCCGGCAATAAAAAGCGAGCTGTTTGGTCGAGAAACAGCCGAGATATTCTCCGACGTCTGCTTTTGCTTCAATTGCACGTTCGGCCGCGTCGCGGATGAATGTGTCCAGATCCCAATTCGTGCGGCAGATCGTCCGCTCCTTGTTAATATCGAATTCTTTGTGATCCTTCATTTTTTTTTTGCCTTTTTCTAGGTTTTACAGATCATTTATGTCTTCCTGGTAGTGTTCCGGATGGACGAGCTTGCTGACGTCGAGACTCGCGTAGCCGATGCCTTTGATGAAGTCGTCCACATAGTCGGAAAGCAGCTGCTCGCCGTCTTTGTGCAGTTCGACCGACAGATCCGAAAGAATCCGCGCCGCCATGTTCAGCTTCTCCATCCACTTCCCGTAGCCGGATTCCACATAGGCCTGGTCGTCGTCCGTCGAGAAAGGCTGGAGGAACTGCCCGCCGGCGTTGTGGTCGTCGAGGTACACGTTCGCGAAGATCTTCCGCGGGTTGTTGTGGTAGAATTCCTTCATCTGCGGGAGGTTGTCGTTCACTTCATCCGGATGAAGCCCGCGGAGAGCCAGCCATGACATCGCCTCGTCCAGCTTTTCGCCTTCCCGCATGGTGTAGAGGATCCACTGGTCGCCCCGCTCCTGGATGTCGAGGATGTAGTTCACGGTGTTCCGGATCGGCTCGCCGATGCCCGGCCATTTGTTCTCGCAGATCGTCCCGTCGAAGTCGATGGCGTAAATTTTCGGTCTTTTTTCGCTCATTTTTTATTCCTTTTTACTGTTTTTTACTTCTATTTCCATCTGGACAAGATCCGCATGAGTCATCTTGTGCTTACCCCCCGGTGGCGTTTCCTCCACGTCGTCATGGCTGAAAACCTTCTGGACGATATAGCGTTTCCTTCGCATCTTTTCGGCTTCTATCCCGTCTCCGAAGCCGACCAGATAGGCCCCCAGCATGATGCCGGCAATAATGACGAGCGCCGCGATCGCATATACTGCCGTCATAACAGCCTCCTTTGTCTCTGTGCTTCGATGTCTTTCGCGACTTCAGCGTCTACCATGACTTCCAGCCGCTTTGCTTCCTCCAAAAATTTTCTGTCGCGGGAGCGGAAGTAGAACTTCTGATTCTCTCGCATCTTCTGCACTAGGTGAACGAATTCATTGTGCCGCGTCCTTAATTCTTCTAGTTCCGTCATTTTCTGTCTCCTTTGATTGCAAGACATTCCGTCTTGCCGCGATATTCCCTTGTCTCGATTCTCCAGCCTGCATCTCTAAATCTGTCATAGATTTCATGTGCATAAAAACTTATGATAACCTGTCCTTTCAATGCCAGGCATAAATCGACAAGTTGTCGATGCTCGTTTTCGCTTAACTCGAAAAAATACTTATGGTTCTCAGGATGCGTCCTGCTATGCTGTACATATGGCGGATCAAGATAGAACAACGTGTCAGGGCGGTCATATTTCCGTATGCAGTCGAAGGCGTCCATGTTGTGGATTATCACACCATGGATCCTTTCAATGAAAAACTGCAGTTTTTCAGGGTATCTGACGAAATAATGCGCCGGGATTCCTCCTTTTCGCCAGGCGTCCGCCCTGAATCCAGGAACGGGATTGCTTATGTTGCAGCTATCCGCGAAAAATCCCATCATCGAACGGCAGATCAGCCGCCTTGCACGTTCTACTGGATCATCCGTGATTTCATAAGCCAGTTTATATTCATCCAAAGCGTAAGGAGTCAGCATTAACATTTCAATTAATCTGCTGCTTTTCTTTTCATCACGGAGGACTTGAAACAGATTGACGATCTCCATGCTTTTGTCATTAAGCACTTCCGCATAGCTCCGTTCCTTTTTGAAAAGGACGGAGGCGGCCCCGCAGAAAGGCTCCACGTATGTCCGATGCGGTTTGAAAAACGATACGATCCATGGAGACAAATGACATTTGCCTCCGTAATATCTCATTAATGAAATCATCCTTTTATTCCTTTCAGTTCGTCTGCCTTGTTCTTCATCCACGCGGCGGCCTTCAGCCATCTGACCGCCATCCGCTCCATCTCCGTCCGCGGATCGTTGGAGCAGCACATGGCGCCGAGGCGCGCCAGCTCGGCCGCCGTGTCCACCAGCTGGTTCGCCAGCCTGTATTTTTCCTCGCTCGTCATTCTTCAGGATCCTCTGTATTTTCCTGCAAGAAGGCGCAATGTTTTCCGAATTTGCAGTTATTTACAAGTTTTGTCGCTACATAATAACCGAAAAACAGACATTTAAATCCGAATCTGCAATGGTCGCCAAACTTGCAATGATTAATAAACATGCAATAACTGCCAAAATAGCAATATCCGCAAAATTCGCAACCATCACCAAAGTTACAACAGTCTTTAAATATGCAACCTTCATCAAATTCGCATCGTTCGCCAAAATAGCAAAAAGCACCAAAATTACAATAACCATTGAACTTGCACAAATTACCGAAATGACAGTAATCACCAAACTGGCAACGTTCATTGAATTTGCATTGATTTCCAAAATAGCAGTGATTATCGAACTTACAGCAGCCATTAAATTCGCAAAAATTGCCGAATCTTTTAAATCCATTTTCATCGACAGGCCATACATTAATATCAGCCTGTGTTAAAATAGTTTTTTGCATCATGTCATTTTCCTCGGTCATCATGCTTCCAGCTCCAGTGCCTCGATGATCACCGACTCCGCCTGGTTCGTCCATGACCGAACGATGCACTCGACGGCGACCTGGGCGTCATCCTCCCAGAAGCCCGCCCCCGTCATGGCGTCCTTGATGATCTTTAGCATGTTGTCGCCGTCCGGCCTGGTGGTCTTATACCTGGCCTCCAGTTTCTTCCTGTCGGCCGTATGATAACAGAGATTCACGGTCAGCTCTATAGCCCCCGCCATCGGCTTCGCCGGCCGATAAGGCTCGACCAGCGCCCGCCACGCCGCCCTGGCGTAGCGGAGCCCCTGCGTCGGATGCGTGGACTTGCCGCCGCCCGTCTTCCTCTGCTGCGGCGTGCTGTTCGGTATGTCGAACTCCTTTTCTATGATGATCTTCATTCTTTCCTCCTTACGATTGAATCCTTAATCATGAACGTCTTCAGCTTTTGCGCCATCGAATAGATTTCCTTGACGCTCACCCGCATGTCCTCCGCCATGGCCTGAGCCGTGACGTCTCCGCCCCTCGCGGCCAGCGTGTCGAATATCAGCGAGAACTCCGCGCCCATGGCCTCCAGCTTCTCTTTCTTGGTCGGGCCCTTGCGCCTTCGTATATTCTCTTCGCCTTCGGACAGGACGTCTTTCAGCATGCCCGTCGTATCGGCTTCATGGCACGGCCATCTGAACCAGATGTCCTTCGGCTTGAATCCCGGGAATTCGCGGAGGATCCCGTCGATCCTCCAGCCGGTCGCCGACTCCGCGGCCGCCATGGCCCTGTCGAACGCCTCGTTGAATCCCGGCTCCTTCGAGAACCACTCCGCGATCTTGGAGGGGATGAGCGCGTCGTCCTGCGAGATGATCGTCCGCCAGTTAGGCTTCAGCCTGTCCAGTTCGACATACAGCGCGTCGCATGCAAGACGGTCGGTGACAGCCTTGCGCCGCCCTTCGTCCAGGGGGAGCGCGATCATGTCGATCAGGGCGTCCGGATCACGAGCGAAAACGCCGGAACCGGAGGCGCGGTCCTGCGCCTTCTTCATTCCTTGCTCGCCTTTCGAGTGGTGGTGGCAATACGCGACGGCCGCTCCGGTGCCTGCCGCGATGCGGTCGAAAAAGTTGCAGAACGCGGCCATGGATGCCGCGTCGTTTTCATCGCCCGTTATAACTTTGTATATCGGGTCGATAATAATGATCGTGTAGCCCTTGTCCCGCGACCGCCTGATCAGCTTGTCGCAGAGCTTCCCGAGCGGTTCGGACCGTCCGCGGAGGTTCCAAATGTCGAGCCTTCCGCGCGAATACTTCCAGCCTTTGGCGGCATAAAGGTCGTGGAGCCTGTTCTTGCAGCTGGATGCGTCCAGCTCCAGATTGATATAGAGGGCGCGCCCTTCCGCGCATTTCCATCCCAGCCACTCGCGACCTTCGGCGACGGCCATGGCCAGTTCCATGAGCAGGTAGCTTTTGCCGGCTTTCGACGGTCCGGAAAGCAGCATCTTGTGGCCTTTGCGGAGCACGCCGCCGATGATCTCGTCCGCCAGCGGCGGCGGATTGTCGATGAACGCGTCCGCAGCCTCGATGTCCGGCAGATCATCTTTTGACTCTTCGATAAAATCGACCCATTCCTGCCATGTCGCCTTCCCGCAGTCTGTTTTCAGAAGACGTTGCCGTCCTTTCCCGCGATCCACGCCAGGGAGGCGGGAATAGCGGGACGGGTTGCGGTTCTGCTTGTCCAATGGAATTCCGTTTTCCTTGCAGGTCTTGAAGAGGTAGTCCACTTTCTTGCGGTACTCTTCCTCCGTCCGTGCATCCACTTTTACGATGGCGTGGACGCTCTTGCTTCCGGAAAAAATCACCGCCGCGCATGGAAGCTCCAATTTTAGGATCATCGCATATTGCTCCTCCGGTGATCGATCATCGCATTCGATCAAGGCATGGCGCCATGCGGCGACCGACTTGTCGCTTCCACCGTCGTCCAGCATGGGGTTGATCCGGACGAAAACGCCGCCCTCGTGGTTGTAGTCGCCGATCACGTCGGACACGTCGCGGCCTTTCGCAAGCCGCTCCGTCAGGTAGTCCACCGGGAACAGGTCGCCCCGGTTGACCGGCTTCCACCGCCCGTCCTCCGCCTGGAAGACCTTCTTCCCCAGCGACACCTGCTCGCCGGGCTTGAAGATCGCCACCAGGTAGTCCAGCATCTCCTTCGACGGGTTCCAGTCGTCCGTGGGGGACGGCAGATCGACCGGCGTGATGTACTCGGGCCGCACGACGGGGCCCGCCGTCTTCCCGCCGATGGCGGGGAGCTCGTCATCCCAGTCGTAGGCCGTCACGGGGCCTTCCGGACGGGAGTGCCGCTCCGCCGGGTCGAAGCCATGCGACCGCGCGATCTCCACCGCCGTGCCGATGCGTACCTCCTTGCCGCCGCTTCTTCCGAATCCGCGCCACTTGCGATCGCATTCGCCTTCGTGATAGCGTTCCATGTCGTGACGGCTCCACGCGTCCCAGTCGGAACACGACCCGCCCTCCGCCTTCGCCGCCATCCCGATCTGGAGCCATTCCTCATAATTAAGAACCGACGGCGGAAGGGCCGCGTAGATTCTGGACAGCGTGTCAAGCGCGTCACTGTTCATGGCTTGTATTCCCTTATGTTAATGGCCGCCGGAACTCTCCAGGAGTTTCCGGCGATCCGGTCGATCAATGTTTTAGCCTGGTCGAATTTCCATGTCCCCACGTCGCGGAAGCCGTACTTTTCGAGACAGCGTATTTGCCGCGGCGTCGTCATGTCCTCCGCCCGCCGTTTTTTCAGAATGCCCAGGATGCGGGACGCGTGCCCCATGCAGGTGATCTCGTCGGGGAAGATCCCCGCCTTTTCAAGGGCGTCTTTCTGCGCTTTCGTGACCGGGGCGAGCTGCCACAGCTGGGTCTCGTCCGGAACGAAAGCCGTCGCCGCCTTGTCGATGCTGTATTCGAACTGGAGCGGATCGACAAGCTGTCGCTGACGCTTCCGCTGTTTCTCCAGTTCCTTCCTAAGGGCTTCCTCCCGCTCTTCGCGGGCGGTGCTTTCCGCGGCTTCCTCCGCCTCCAGAAGATCCCGCCCGCCTTCCTCCTGCGTTTCCTCCGCCATGATCTCGCTGATCCGCTCGGCGAGGTCCGGATTTTTCGCGACCAGATGGCACGGCCGGACAAGATCATGCTTTTCAGACATCCACAGGAAGTCCAGCAGCAGGACGTCCTTTTTGCCCGGGAATAACCGTGTGCCTCGCCCCACCATCTGGACGTACAGGCTCCGGATCTTTGTCGGACGAAGCACGCAGACGCAGTCCGCGGAGGGCTCGTCCCAGCCTTCGGTCAGAAGCATGCTGTTGCAGAGCACGGATCCGGGCCCCGCATTATGGAACCATTCGAGCGTCTCCGCCCGGTCGTCGGACTCGCCGTTCACTTCCCGGGCGTCCAGCCCCCTTGCGCGGCACAGGTCGCGGAAGAGCTGGGACGTCGCGATCAACGGCAGGAAGGCGACCGTCTTGCGGTCGCTCGCGTTTTCCTTCAGCTGGTCGGCGATGTCCTCCAGATATGGCGTGATCGCGCTCGCGCAGTCGTTCAGCGTGTAGTCTCCGGACTGTGTCCGGGAGACCGTCATCCTGACAGGAAGCGTCAGCGCGCGGATGCGGCACAACCAGCCGTCGGTGATCGCCTTCGACAAGGTCATTTCATAACTGACGGTCTTGTAGAATTCGCCCAGGTTTCGCTTGTCGCCGCGGTCGGCCGTGGCGGTCACGCCGAGCACCTTGGCGTTGAAATAGTTCAGCACCCGCATGTATGACGCGGCCAGCGTGTGATGGGCCTCATCTACGATGATGTGGGTGAAGTCGTCCTGGCTGAATTTAGCCAGGCGTTTCTCGTTGAAGCTCTGGACGGATCCGACGACGATGTTGCACCAGGAATCGATCGTCGTGGATTCCGCCTTCTCCAGCTCCGGCCGGATGCCGGTCACGGATTCGAATTTGTCCTGCGCCTGTTCCAGCAATTCCGCCCGGTGTGCGAGGATCAGGACGCGGCCGCCATGCCGCAGGGCCTCCTCGCCGATCTTGCAGAAAACGACTGTCTTTCCCGTTCCCGTCGGCAGAATCAGAAGCGTCTTGTCAACGCCGTCCTCCCAGCTTTCGAGGACGTTTCTCACGGCCTCCGCCTGGTATGGCCTTAATTGGATGTGTCCTGTCATGGTATTCATTGGCAAGCCTCCCCTGCATGGCGCCGTCCAGCCTATACCGCCGCCAGCACAACGCGCACACTGGCGACATCGTGCCGGGAAGATACCATAATTCGGACTGGCGCCCGCACAGTTCGCACTTTCCCTCCATCCTAGAACACCTCGTCGTCTTCCGGAATGTCGGAAGCCGAGACAGGCTTGTCGATGAATTTCTCGACTTCGTTGAAGGTCTTGTCCTCGTAAGTGCGCTGCTTGATCTTCGCGCGACCTTCCGAGCCGATGACGCGGTTCCATTCGGGGCGGAACGGCTTCTCGTCCGGAGAATCGAAGCCGATCGCGCGGAAAAACGCCTTCACCTTCCAGATGGCGTTACTGACAAGATAGAGATTCTCGAAGCATCCGCCCTTGACGCCGTCCGGGCCGTCGAGCTCCAGCGTCAGCTTGACGCCGTTCACGGGACGGCCTGCGGCTTCCGCCATCTTCCCCTTCGTCGTCGTCGTCCGCTGGTAGTCCTTGACGTGGAAGACGTACTCTCCGGGAGGCAGAAGCTCCCGTCCGCCCGGTTCGTTCACAGGCAGTTCTTCGTCGAAATCGTATGCGATCACTTTATTGTCGGCCATGACTATGCTCCTTTTCTCTTGTTAATGAAACTGGCGATCTTGTCGGCGCCCACGAGGATGCGTTCCAAGTCCGCCCGGTTGAAATTGCAGAGAGGCGTGCCGGCGGGGCGGATGCCCTTCGCCGTCGTCGCGATTTCGAGGTCCTTCATGGAAAAACCACAGGCCGTCATCCAGTCTTCGACTTTCCGGATCAGCTCCTTCTGCCCCTCGAACGCCTCGGCATCCGACGGGACATTGCAGCCGACATTTTCATGGACTTCGTCATCCGCCGTCACGACATCCTTCGGCGGCTCTTCCTTCTTCACACCGAGATCCGCCGGCGAATTGCTCCGCGGCTCCTCAGCCTTCGGCACCGGCCGGGACGCCGTCGGAGGCGTCACCGTGACCGCTCCCGCGTAGATCGCGGAAAGAATCGCCTTCACGCCCTTGTCGTCCAGCGTGAATTTGTCCGGAAGATCCGCCCGGCTTTTTGCATCCCAGTAGGGGGTATGGTTCGTACAGACGACGCGCTGGCCGCCCGTCGCCTTGACCTGCTTGTCAACCGTGACCGTCTGGATGTCATACCGCAAAAAGAAGAGGAAATCGCACCATTCCTTGAGAATCTGCGCGGGCTTCACCGGCATCTTCATTTCATAATGGTCGTATTTCCCGGTATCTTCCGGGAGATCGACCTTGCGCTGCCATGCGTGGGCGATGAACACGACGCCCATGCCCGTCTTCGACTGGAAGCGGTTCACCTTTTCGAGGAATTCGCCGAGCTTCTCGCGGACCATGACGTAGCCTTTTCCGAAGTCCCATTGCTCGATGCTCTTCTTGTTGTTCTCGACACAGACGTCGTGCTCCAGAAGAAGCTCCATATAGTCCGCCGTATCGATCACGACTGTCTTGAAGCCCTGCGGATCCTTCAGCAGTTCGGAAAACACCGAGCTGACCTGCAGGAACGAAACAGCATCACCAAGATCCACGCGGGCGACATCCATGCGGCTCGTCCCGCGCTCCAGATCGATGAAGAGCGGCGAGGGAAACTTCGACGCCAGCGTGCTCTTCCCGATGCCTTCCTGGCCATAGATCACGACCTTCGGGGCGACTGCCCGCACTCCTTGAATAATATTCATTTTGCCTCCTTTTTAAAAATCCTCGTCATCGTCAACCGCCGGCGGAGTCTTGACGATCTCCGGCGCCGGCGGCTCGTCCCATTCGGACGCGCCTTTTACCGTGCCGTCCTCGATCACGATCGTGCATTCCCCGCCGTCGCTGACGCGCGTGCCGATCACCTGCAGGCCCTCGGCCTCCGCCCATCCCGCGAATTCGCGGAGTTCCTTCAAGTCAAAAGACTCCAGTCTGTCAACCAAAACGAAACCGCACTCCGGCTTCATCGCCCGGCAGACCGCCGCGGAGACCTTCATCTGCTCGGCCGTGGACATGCAGTCCCACTTCCGGCCGCCGTACACCAGCTCGCCGTCCTCGACCGACAGGCCGGCCAGCGGCATCTTCACCGACTTCAGGAGGGCCATGCGGCGGGACCGCACGTCCTCGACCTTCGCCGTCAGCGCCATGACCTCCTCCTGCGCGTGCTTCGCCTCGTCCAGGGCGGCCGCCTTGTCGAGGTTCTGGCGAACCTTGACGTTGATCTCCTCCAGCTCGTCCAGCTTCTTCTGGATCGATGCCGTGTCCTGGTCCGGGGAGATGGTCACGGAAGACGCCACGTTGTAGTCATGGTACGCATTGGAGACGCGCTTCTTCTGGACGTCGATCTGCTCCTGCAGTTCGCTCAGGCGCTGCTCCATCATGCGGAGCCGACCTTCCTCCGTGTCGTAGTCGTCCTTCAGCTTTTTGATATTGTCGCGGAGCGCCTTCTGGCGGGCGTTGAAGGCCAGCGTCTCCGTCATCTCCCGCGTCAGCTCTGCGGAGTTCAGCGGCTCTTCCGGGACGTCCGGATGCTCCGGGAGGCTTTCGGCGTACTTTTTCTTTTTGTCCGCCTCGCGTCCGGACAGCGTCCGCTCCTCATACCATTTCCGCTCCTCCTGGTCCAGGGCGGCCAGCTGGTCTCCGACGCCGAGCACGTCCAGCAATGCGCGCGCCTTGTCCGCGGTCTTCGCCTGCATGAACGCCGGCAGGTTCAGGGCGAACGCCCCGACGAACGTGTCCAGCAGTTTCTGGCCGCCTTTCCGGCCGTCCGGATCCGTCACCTTCAGCGCCGCGTTCTTGCCTTCCCGGACGACCACCAGGCCGTTCGACAGCCTGATCTCCATGCGGGCGGGGTTCAGCCCCTCGGAATTCTGCAGGTCGGTGGGGCGGAATTTCTCGCCCCCCAGCGCGTAGCAGATCCCGTCCAGGACGGACGTCTTGCCCGCGCGGTTCCCGCCGCCGATCACGGTCAGTCCGTTCTCGGTCGGCTCCAGCCGCACCATGCGGACCTTTTTCACGTTCTCGAGCTCCAGGCTCGTGATCTTTACCGCATCGCTCATTTTGCGCCTCCCTTGAACCGCTTCGCCAGTTCCTTCATCTGCGGATCCGTCAGCGTGTACTCATACCACCAGCGGTCCTTCTTCACGGGATCCACGACGCGCGTCTTGCCGGGCAGGGGGGCCAGCTTCTTCAGCGCGTCCGAGATGGTGCTGCGGTTCTTTCCGAACTTCTCGACGAGGTCCTTCATGGACCAGGTCTTCTTCTTCGGGGCCTTCGCCGGCTTTTCGGTCGCCGCCTGGATCTCGGCCTTCTCCTGCTTCTTGCAGGGGCAGACGCCGGCCAGCCAGTCGATCAGCTTCTCGCGGCATGCCGGGCAGAGATCGAAATACTCCTCCGGGGCGCTTCCGCAGCCGTCGATGTACATTTCCAGAGCTTCGTCGTCGAGGAGCTCTTTTCCGCATTTGTCACAGATTGTCTTCTTCATGTTTTCTTTCCTTCTTTTTATATGGTTGCCACTATCCTCGCCTCACGCGAGAGAAAAAACCGCTCGTCCCGTCCGACGCGCAGCGTGAAGCTGTTCATGCTGCCTTGCAGCAGCGTCCCGCGGATCCGCCAGAGGCCGAACTCCACCTCGACTTCCTTCCCGACCATCGACTTCAGCCGCCGCTCCTCCGCCACCATGTCCTTCACGGGGCCTTCCGGAACAGACGAGAGCCAGTCCCCGTCGTCCTCCTCCGCGTTGATCTTCGCCTCCCATCTGGCCCGGGCCTCCTCCCTGGCCTTCTCCCAGTCATCGTAGAGCCCGGCGATCTTCGCGTCGTCCCGCAGGTCCTCCGGAAGAAGCCAGAAGACGACGTCCCGCCCGCCCCCGTCCTCCTCCGCGCCGATGTCCCGCAGGAACGGGGCGACCTTGTACTCGCTGTGCTTCAGCAGCTTCGTAAAGTACGACGTCGGCTTCCAGCCCTCCCGGTATTTCCTCGCGGACCTCGTCAGGACGTCCGCCGGATCGACCGCGAAGACCTTCATGCCGTCGCGGCTCCCGCAGGGGGCGACGCCCATGCGCTTCAGCCGCCACGAGACGGCCGCGTAGGAGACGCCCAGCTCGGCGGAGAGCTCCGACAATGTCATCGGCCGCTCAGTCATCGTCCAGCTCCAGCTTCTTCAAGGCGTCCCGGAGCTCGTCGCTCAGGATCGCCTCGCCGTCAACCATGACGCCGTCCCAGAATTCACCGGGATCTCCCTCCGCCCTGACGAGCACCTTCCCGCCGCCCTTGCGGCTGATCTCCTGGACGTCCTCGTCGTGGAAGACCTTCACGTCGGCCGTCGCCTCCTCGTCGATCTTGCCGTCCTTCTTTCGTTTAGCTATTATGCAGATGATCATTTTCCTTTTCCCTTTTGTGAATAAATTTTCATGCCATCCACGATGACAAGGTCGAACGGCCCGAAGCCGCCGCCTTTGCCAGTTAAAAACAAACTCAAGCCGGCGTAGTCGATGGCTTGTTCCGAATAGATCTGAATCGTTTCTGCATTGTCCTCTATCGGGAAGCAGGGCTGGCCATCCTCCGTTCGTTTTGCCTTGATGCAGATGATCATCTTTTCGCCTCCATGATGACGCCGGCGGCCATCACGATCGGCCAGCCGAGCATGTTTCCGAAAAGCAGGGCGCCGAGAAAGATTTCAACAACGAGTTCCATTTGCCGCCTCCTTTGGCTTGACGACCGTCACGGCGACCGCGCGGCCGTTCATGATGTGGATGTGGTGCGTGTGCTTCATTTTACCACCCCCGACTGCTTTTTCTGCTCTTTCCTGAAATGATCGTAGGCGATCTGGAAGCCGAGAGAGAAGATGCTGCCGAGCGAGTCCATGCTCGCCTCGTGCCCTTGCTTCGCGCCTTTGTGCAGCTCGATCTCGACCGTCTTGTCCGCCGTCTTCTTGATGGTCACGAGGATGCAGCCTTCCAGCTCGTCCTCGCGCGTCAGCTGGTCCAGCAGCTTCCGGTAGGGATCCTCCTGCCCGTCCCTGTAGATTCTTGTCAATGGCATTTTTTTCGTCTCCTGTTTATTTTTACTTCTCGCACAAGCAGCTTACATTGTATAAACAGCTTGCAGCAGACAATTCCCCAGAAAAGGCCCCACAGGAGCCATACGGCACTATCTGAATCCATGAAGAAAACCTCCATACTTCTTTTGTCGGACGCCGTCCTCGGCATGTTCGGGACGGTCGCCTACCTGTTGAAAGATCTGGCCGCACATCCCCAGATTATCTTCGGATGCGTCGGCTTCTCCCTCGGCTGGCTTTTTTGCAGCCTGGTGCTCTTCCTGCTCGTGGCCGATTTCGACAAGGAAAGGGCAAAGGCGAGAAAAGCCGCCATTCTCAGACGGCAGAACCGCAAACTTCGCCGGATAGCCTATTTCACTTTGCCATGGCAGGACGAGTTCGGTTTCCTGATCGATCAGAAAGGCCGAAGGCTTTGTCCGGCCTGCTGGCGGCACAAACGGAAAGTCCGTCTGACGCTCGCCGGATACTGCCCGGTCTGCGGCTGTATCATAAGGGAATAAAATCAAAAAAGCCCCGCTTTCCGCTATTCGTAGCCCGCCCCGTGTCATGAACCACGGGCGGGGCCTGGCCGGGTCTGTCTTCCCCCCCGTCCCGATGGGAGGGCGGGGGGTCCCCGTCGGACGGCATTCGCGGCCTACCGCTACCCGAGCCGGGGTGCCGTGTCGTGCTACCAGTCGTCCGCCTCGGCCTCGGCCTTCAGCTCGGCGAGGAACTTTCGCGCGTCGTCCTCGACCTTGAACCGCGGGAGGGAGGCCTCGCAGAAAGCCTTCTGTTCGTCGCCTTCCAGCGTGTCCGCCTTGGCCATGTAGAGCCTTCTCAGCTCGGCCATCCATTCGGAGTGTGTCCACTTGTCGTCCTTCGGCTGCTCCTTCGGCTTCGGCTCGGCGGCCTTGCGCTCCTGACGTTCGGCGCGCTCGGCCCTCCGAGCGGCTTTCAGTTCGGCGCGAGTCGGCTCCTGTCTTTCATATATTGGCGTCCTCTTCTTGTTGAACTCCAATATGTCCATTTCCATTCCGCGCCGCATTAGTTCCAGCAAACCGCCTGAACTTGTGTAGAGGTTTCGCGTCTTGACATATTCAAGTATTTTTTTTAGAACAGGGTCGTATTGCACATTAATTTTTGTAATCATGGCAATAAAGGCAATAATTTTTTACAAATTAAAACGGTTTGACTCCACAGCGTCGCGGAGTATTTCCGTGACAATGCGGCGGATGCTTAATCCCGTCTTTTTCTTGGCCTTACCGATGTAATCGCTGATTGTCTTCACCGCTTCAGGCTCAATCGCGTACATCTTAGGTTTGAGTTTAGCGTTTTTAATCATTTACTACTCCTTCCTTAATAAAGGTAAAGGGCACGTGACTCCGCGCCCCGTGGTTGAGAATGGCCTCCCGCCCCGCCTTCCGTGTTTGTGCAGGTCGTAGGGCTTGCGTCGCAGTTTCTGTAGATGCGAGGCGGGAGGCCGAAGAAAACGAGCCGCGCCGTGGTTTGTGTGTGTGACATAACCGAGTTGCGGTTAAGGTGGAAGTTTTAGAGGGTCACGTCGCGGCTCGCGAAAAAATGGCAGGTGGGCGGCGCTCAATGCGTTCCGCCTTGCGGCTGTTTCAGTCCTAATTCCAGTCATTCGCCGCCCATCCGCCGAGGTGAAAAGAAGCAGGCCGTGCCGCGCCGTTGTATGTCCGTGTTGTCGCAATTCCAGAGAATCCACGGCACGGCCTGCCAGTCGAAAAGCAGGCTTCAGCATCCTCAATCCCTGTGGCTCGTTGCCATCAATCCTTCAGACGCTCTTGAAGCCTGCGAAATATCTTCATTCTCACGGTGTCTTCGCGCCCCTGCGGGTTCCGCTCGCGCCCCGCTTACCATTCGCGGGACGGCCTGCCGTTGCTATGCCTTGCTCTTATCGTCCGAGAGGTTACGGACTTTCGGCCGCTGGATTCGGACTTGCAAGACCAGCCTCGCTCGGAAGGCCCGCAGTTTCCCCGCCCCAGCTATGGGCGGCGTTGATTTTGTCAACGATATTTAAAATATAGCCAATATTGCCGTTTGCAAATAAAAATATCAAAAAAAATTAGAAAAATTAGATTTTTTTATAATTAAAATATATTAATGGAAAAGGACAGGAAAAACGATTTAAAGACAAATAAAGACAAAACAAGACAGGAGCAGACAATGCCAAAAAAGACAACACAGACAGAAGAGGAAAAGAAACTGGTCGGAATCCTTAAAGAATACATCCGCATCCATAAACTGACGCAGACCGAAATGGCGGACAGACTGGAAGTCACGCAGGGAACGCTTTCGAATTGGCTTATCGGTAACAATGGCATCACGCCGTCATGCCAAGAAAAAATTAAATTCATCTGCCGTGGTATTATTGTCGAATCAGAAGCGAACAACGCAAAAGAATTAATAAAGCAGAAAGCAATAAAGGCAATCATGGAATCTTCCATGTGCGCCGATTGCAAGGTCGCGGCTTTCAAAATTCTCGAAGCATTGTAAGGACTATTTCACCCCCTAAAAATGCCCCTAAATCTGCCTCTAAATCTGAATCCTAAATCCGCCTCTAAATCCGCCTCCAAATGTACCACTATATGCAACCCCTTATTTAGTACCTAATATGCCCCCTAATATGCCCCTAAAAATGCCCCTCGTTAAGTTATTGCTAATACGCTTGTTATTAATAAAACCTTTCGCGCACACGCGCGTAATCGCGCGCGCACGTATATATATCTTATAAAAAGATATATATTTAGGGAAAAAGAGTCATATATTCTCTTTTTCCCCCT
>JAEEGH010015111.1_pt1 | contig 16828 bp, 5 predicted proteins | sample 9134181 | NCBI WGS metagenome assembly JAEEGH01 (sample SAMN16246544, study PRJNA631951) | gut metagenome | biome: gut microbiome; feature: rumen; material: DP-attached | host: Bos | place: Iran: Karaj | collected 2018-10
CCAAGAACCAGCAGCCAGTGTCATACGCATTGTAGGGGGAATTATAGGTCAGTGCCAACATCTTCGGAAAGTTGAAGTAATTAACACCCTCCTCCTTCATCATCGGCACGTTGACAAAGCAAAGGAACGGCAGCACCCTCTCAACAGTAATCCTGAAAGCCGACATGTGTGGCTTCACCTGTCCGACGAACGCCTGCGTCTTATCCCAGAAACTGCTGATGTCCTGCTTGATGAGCACATCCGAATCCATCAGGATAAACGGGTTGCGACGCTTGTTCACAAGCCACTGCACCGTCCAGCAGTGCTTGGCAGACGCCCATCCGTTGCCGACGTCCACCTTATCCGGGAACTCCTTCAGCCATTCGTCAAAGTTGATGATCTGGCCCTTGGTATTGTCGATAATCTCTACACCGTCCATCGGCTCAAACGGTCGCTTGTCGCTGTTGTCGAACACGATGATGCCAACACCAGGCGTATGCTTCTGCAGCGAACGGATGCAGCAGCGCGTCATCTCAGGTGTATTGTAATGCACGATGCACACCGTGATACGCTGTTCCTTGTTGCGCTCGAAGGCTTCCATGTAAGCCTGCTTCTCAGGCGTTGCCTCGTTATACTTAAAGAATCGTCCCTTGTACTTCTTTCGGAAAGCATCCATATCAGGCTTGTTGCCAGTACCCTTCGTCCACTTGTTCATCATCCACTCCTCAATGGTTTTCGTGGCGTAGTGGTGCAGAGTGGCCACGTTGAAGTCGTATGGCTGGAATGGCGATGCCTCGCAAGGCTGCCACGTGGCTGTATAGCAGCAGCGCGCCGTATCGGGAATATGCGGATTGCGTCCGAAGGAAATCTCACCAAGTCCACCCCTCACGATGCTCTTGATGTGGTTGTTGTTGGGGAAATCATACTGCACGGCCTTGTCCAGCGGCAACGGCTCCGTGAAGCGCTCCTTCACGCCACGTCCGTCATCATATACCTGTCCGCAGTCGCCATAGCATTTCCAGTTCACCAGCACCGTATCGGCATCAGTGCCCGTGTAGAAAGCCAGCCACTGCTTCACCGTCATCACGCTGTTCACCGTCAGAAACTCGTCGAAGTCAAAGAACGCCATCCAGTCGTACTGACCGCCATACTGGCGATACATCTCGTTATATGCCACGACCTGCACGCCCTGCCTGTTTCTATAATCATGGATGCTAACCTTATGCTCGGCAATTCTGTCGCCGAGAACATCCTCGAAGTATTCCTCCCCATCGTGATTGTTGTCACAGATGTAGATGTGGTCAAACCCCAGTTCAAGGTAATGCTCAACCCATTCTCGGGCATATCTGTTCTCGCGCCGCCCGATGGCTACCAATGCTATCTTCATGTCGTTATTCCGTTATTTGTCCTGTATGCCCAGCTTTCTCTCAATCTCCCTGTGAACCATCTCCGCCCTTACCTTCCAGTCGAAGATCTTCTCGTTGTCATTCAGGCAGACCATTCCCGCCAGCGGGTCACGGATAATCTCTGCCAGCCGCTGTGTCGGCGTTTCATGGTCGGTATAGTGCCTTGGTGGACGGTGCTCTACATACAATCCCTCAAAGTGCTGATACAGCATGTAGATATAGTGGTTGTAGCTTCGGTCGTTACGCTTCAGCGGCGACAGATAATAGGTTATCTCGTCGCCATGTCTGCGCCATACCTCCTCACAGCTGCTCTTCCTGATGGCCGCAAAGATATGCCCCGTGTCGGGCCACTTCGCTGTATAGTGCTTGCCGTAGCGCCCCGCTATCATGTTCAGTTGATACATGCACTTCCTCTGGAAGATATTCGGATTCGGTGGATACACTCGCTCCGTTATCTTCTGGCACGGCAAGAGTGTGCCGTCCGGTTCTGCCTGACGGAAAAAGTCCTCCGGCTGCAGCGGACTCAGCGGAAACATGTCATCATTCCCGTAGATAAAGTATTCCGACAGCTCTGGTATCTTATGCAGGAACATCTCAATGCACGGACTCGCAAAGCATGGCAGCATGTTTGCCGGCATGAACTCCCGATGAAACACAGTCCTCACCTCCGGCTGCATAGTGCCTTGCTGTTCTGCCGCAAGGTTCTTCATCCACTCCTGCACCTGGCTTTCCTGTGCCAGCAGGATATAGATGCGTCTGAGCCACGGCATAAACTTTATGCAGCACCTCACCAGCAGTTCCTCCGTACCCCACGAACGGAAACGCTCGCTCTTTGTCGCATCCCCTATATGGAAGCGTTGGTATTCCCGCCGCCACTCAGGGTCAGCGGGAAATACCATCGGTATTACTAAGTCAATATCTCTCTCCATGTCTCGTCACGTTTTTCTTACCAGTATCGTAGCTGTCCACCAAGCCTCCCTTGCCGTACACGTCAAAGGTTGCCTTGATGCCGTTTGTTCGCAGGTCTTCCAGCAGGTCGCTCTGACGGTCGATGCTCTCTTTCAGTGATATTACCTGCTCCATGCTCATGCCGGTATCGCCACCGCCCAGCGTGCTCTCAACCTCCTCAAACTCATCCAGATTACCATCGGCAAAGGCTCTCACTCCCCTACCACTACGGCGCATTGACGAATGACTGAGGCGACCGCCGTTGTATAGCGTCTGTATCGACTGCCAGATGCCGTTGTCGTCCATCTGCAGCTGCCGGGTTGTGTGCGCGTCGATGATGGCCTCCCTACCCTTCTCGCCTACCAGGTGGAACTCCGGCCCGTTGGTGATGTGTGTCTTGGCATTCTTGCCCATGTAGCGTGCGCGGTACGTCTTTCCGTCTGCACTGTCCACGTTATACTGTCTGCCAGGCGTCAGCGTCGATGGATCCGTAAACTCATTCACGTTACCTTCGCCATACGTCAGCATACCCGTTGCCATACGACCAGCACCGACACTGGCACCAGTCACCTGTGCAATCTGACTCTTCGATTTCGCAATCTTCGAGACGGCAAGGCCAACCAGTCCACCAAGTATGGCAGTGATGGCGGCAAAAGCAGCTGCACCACCGATAGGACCAAGTTGGGCAAATGCCTTTGATGCTACGGCAGGCGTGTCGGCGGCAACCTGTCCCGTGTTCTGTGCCAACGAAGCTGTCAGCGCACTGATAGCTGCCTGTCCTGCAGCCTGCACAGCAATCATCTCAAACTTCTGAGCCGTTGAAAGATTGTCATTCGACATGGCCTGATAGGCAATACCGTACAGGTTGGCTGCTGCCGTCATCTTGGCAAAAGCCGACTGTGCGCCAGATGATATCTTTTTGTCGGTCTGGTTCTCGCCCTGCTGTATCTTGCTCTGGTTGGCAAGCACCTGACCCGTAGCCTTGTTGCTTGCATCAACCATACCCTGATAAGCATTCTGCATGTTCTCCATACCGGCCTGCATGCTTTCCTCAGTCATCTGCCACGGTGGAGTAATGCCTGGTGTCTCTGCCAGGTTCTCTTGCATCTGCATCATAGCCTCCGTACCCTGCTCGGTGTACGACTGCCACATCAGCCCCATGTTCTCCTGACCCTTGACAATATCCTCGTCGGTCATCTGCCAAGGAGCCTTATAGGTTGGTGCTTCACCACCGTTATTCTCTTCGGGTCGGCGTATGGGGTTTGGTACACCGTCTTCTCCTACGCCCATATCGCCCGAACCTTCTGCTGCAGGAACACCACCCATTGCCGATGTCAGCGCATTGATGGCGGCTGTATTGGCACCGAGTGCCGCTGTGTTCAGGTCTACGCTTTGGCTCTGAAGGAAAGCGTTCATCCAGTCGGTGATGCTCTCCGACATCTTCATATTGATGTCATCCATGACCTTGCTCCACGCCTCTGCCTGTGCGTTCTGCTGCTCAATCTCATGCTCACGCTCCAGAGCCTGACGCTCATCAAGGTATTCATAGTGGGCCTGTGCATCGCTGGTACCTGCATTGTCAATGACAACGTAGGTGCCCGCACCTGGACCGCCCTTGCCCGTCAGGTCCATCTTGGCGCGTTCGTTATAGTAATCGGCATTGCCGGCGTTTGATGCCTCGAAGATACTCTGCAGGCTCGAAGACAACAGATTGCCCCACTCCTTCAACTCGGTATAGAGGCGGTTCTGAGATTCCTCAACCTTTGCAGTCAGTTCCTCTTCCAGTTTCAACAGTTCTGTTTGCTCCTTGGTGGTAGCCAGATTGAGTGCCATCTGAACATGCTGTGCATCCTGGCTCTTGCGCTTGGCTTCCTCCAACTTGCCCTGCTCTTCCAGTTCTTTCGACTGCTGTTTCAGTATCTCTACCTGAGCCTGTCCGCGTTTACGCATCAGATCATAGTATGCCTTCTGCATCGACATCTGTACCTGCATCTGCTTGATGGCCAACTTGTCGACCACACGCTCCGATGCCTGTCCTGCACCGATGAGCGAGTTCGCACGGCTTACCCTACCCTGTTCAATGCCAAGCGTCGAGATGGTCTTGTCGAAAGCCTGCTTCATGGTGGTCTCGCCGTCTGGCATGAGGATATTGTTCCACATGATTTCGGCTTCCTTCTTCAACTGCGAGGCTTCCTTCTTGATAGCATCCTGAATGGTGTCAAAAGTAGAGCGTAACTGTGCCATCAAGCCCTCCTGCATCTGCGGATTCTGCTTCATCTCCTCCACCCATGCCGTCAGTCCGGCTTCGGCAGCACGCTGCATCACCTCCTCGGCAGTTGTCGAGTAGGCGTTTTCAGCCTCGCCCAACAGGAACGTCATTTCCTTAAACGCCTCTTGGGCTTGCTTCTCGTTGAACTTCGTCATGTCGGCATTCTTCGCCATCAACTCGTCGCGCTCCTTGCTCATGTGCGCCGTCAGGATACCCATAGTCGTGAGGTTCGTCTGCAGGTCCTTTGTGATGCCGTTGAACGGACGTTCCTTGTCGATGATATCCTGAATGGCCTTCATGTGCTGACCGATGGCGTTGCGCTGACGCAGGAAGTCCTGCTCAATATCCTTATCCAGATTACCATAGATGCGGTCCATAGCGGCCTTGCTCTTCTTGCCAACGTCTTCAATGAACTTCACTGTCTGGGCAATATCCCTCTGGATAAATGTTGTTGTCTCGCCAGTACGCTCCGATATGATGTTGAAGATAGCCTGCTGTTCAGCCTGCGTCACTTTTGCACCCTTCTTGGCATACAGCTGCTGCAACTCGGCACGGCGCTGTCGCCACTCGGCCTCATTGGCGATGGTACGGTTGCGTGCCTCTGCCTCGCTGATTTCCTCGTCGTTCTGAGCTTCCTGTATCTTCGCCTTGCGCTCGGTATAGTAAGCATCCAACTCATCCAGGTAATACTTCATCTCGTCTCTCACCACGCGGCTTGCTCTACGCTGAGCCTTCGGGTCGAGCCAGTCGCCGGTGTTCGTCAGGTGCTTGGCATGAAGTGCATCTTGTATTTTCAGTCGTTCTGAGTTATACCACTCAATGGCGTCATTGGTGGTCTTGATGTTCTTGCGCACGGCGTCGCTGATGAACTTTGCATCCTCCGACAATACCGCCTGTACGTCTGCACCATTGGCCAAAGCCTTTACGCGCTCCAACATCTCCTTACGACGGGCAACAAGGTCGTCACCGTTCCACTCTGAGTACGGAGAGGTTACTTTGTTATAGTCACCATAGGGGTTAGCATTTTTGCCACCTGGGCTGTAGTCAGCCTTTTGGATAATCTTACGATACTCCTTCAACTGCTCGTCACTCAGAAGCCATGACTCAGCAACCTTGCGCTGTGCCTCGTCCAACTGTTCACCACTGGCTTGCAGTGCGCTTCGTAGCGCATCCTGGTCGGCCACGAACTGACGGACCTGTTCTACATTCTTCTTGTCAATGTCAGGCTTCCATCCTGCAGGTGCCATCTGCTGGTCGGGTGTTGTCTCACGGGTCTGCTGCCAAGGAGCACTCCATCCTCCTTGCTGCTGACCGCCAAACAGGTTAGGAATGTTGACGCCACTGCCACCACCTTGCGGCTGAAGCATCAGCGGTGTGTTCTGCTGTTGCTGCTTGATATTCCTCACAGCATTGCCTACCGTGCTGGCAACCTTGCTGACAAGCGTGTTGATATTATTGGCAAGGTCATACTTGATGGCTCCCTGAATACCGCGCAGGTCAGAGCGAAGGTTTGCCGTCTGACTCATAATGTCGTTATGCTGGTCTTTGGCATCATTCATGTACGAAATAAGTGCAGAACGAACACCGCTGACACTCTTCTTTGACAGTTCACCGTCGGCAACCAGTCGCTCCAAGAAACCATTGAGTTTATTGTTGAACTCTGGTGCAAGGACGATGCCACCGCCCCAGCGCTTATCAATCTTCTCGATGTTCTGATCGACAAGACTCTTCAAACTGTCAGCAATCCTCTCAACGTCGGTACCGCTCTTTGCGCCAGAACGTACACGGCTAACAATCTTTCCGTAGTCGGCACTCAGGTCTTCGTCGTATTCCTCTTGGATTTTCTTCTCCTTCTCGGCAATACGACGCTCGTAGGCTTCTTCTCGGATGCGCTTTGCTATAAGGGCATGGGCATCTGCCAACTGGATAGCAGATGAAGTCTCGCTGAGCATATAACCCAGATACTTGCCGTACTTATCATTGATTTGCTTGATAAGGTCAAGGCGATCCTTCTGCGCAAGGTTGGACTTATTCAACGGCTCAAACAGACTGTCAAGTGCCTTCTTCTCATCGGCCATCTTCTGATTGAATCTTCCAACCTCTGCAGCAGCTTCCTTGGCGGCCTTGTGCCACTCCCACATTTTCATGGCCAGCATGGCGATGGCAGCGATGATGGCGCCGATGACGTTCTGCTTCATAGCCAGATCCATCTTCTTCCACTCCATTCTTGCCAGTCGTGTACGTGCTGTAACCAAACCCAGCTTCTCACCTAAGACACCAAGTGACGTTCCGATGCCTGCCATACCAGCCATCAGTGCTGTTGTCAGCGTCTTAAAACCACCGCCAATACCCATAAAGGCTGCACCTATCTGCAACTTCATAGCAGCAGCGTAGGTCAGCATCAGTTTGAAACCAATGGCTAACGGGCCATCAGAGGCAAACCAGTCGGCCAGCGTTCGCAGTCCGTCGATGATTCTACCGAGGAAACGCTGCGCTGAGTCGCTGACAAACCACTCTTCGATGCTATTCTTCAGTCGTTCCCATTTGGCTGCTGTGGTTTCATTCATATTGTTATACTCGTTCAGCAGGGCCGTATTCTGGCGATAGGCATTGTTGGCAATACCAAGTTGCCTTTCCAGTTCGTCCACGTTCTGCGACAACAGACCAAACACGATACCGGCACGTGCGCCCTGCTGGTTCAGCTCCTTCATAACCTCCTGCATGGTGGCATTCTTTCCCAGCATCTCTTCCACATGGTCGGCCATAGCGTTCATGCCTTTCTCCGTCGATGTGTCATACTGCTGAACACTCTCACGCATCTTCTGGAAGATAAGCACCATAGCATCCATAGCGCGCCCACTATTAAACAGGTCTTTTAGGGACTTCTCTGTCACGCCTATAGCATTTGCTACTGCAAACGAGTTGTTGCGGATTGCTGGAATCATTCGTGACAATGCCGTTGCCGACATCTCCACGCGACCACCCAACGCATCGACTGTAGAACCCAGAGCGGCCACCTGGTCAATGGTGATGCCTGCCTGAGCACCTACGGCACCGACACGCTTCACGAAGTCCGTAATGGCAGGCGCGGTAGATGCACTGTTGGCACGCAATTCGATGATAGTAGAACCGACGCGCTCCAGTGTTTCTTGCACATCGTCACCGTTACGCTTCAGGTCGCCAGTTGCCTTCGCAATCTTCATCAGTTCAGTAGCCGATTCCTCTCCCATTTCAGGCAGAGCAACCATCAACTGATTAGCTGCTTCGGTAAATCCTCGTATGTCCTCTTGTGCCTTCAAACCCAACTGACCGCCTCGTGCCGATATGCTGAGCAGCTGTTCTATTGGTGTGCGCGTATCAAGTTTCGTCAAGTTGTCTGACAGTCGCCCTACTTCATCAGCCGTAAAGTGGGTAGTCTTACGTACTTCACCCATCTTGTCCGAGAGCGTCATAAGATCACCCATCGTCGTCATAATCTTCTGCATGGCGACGGCTGCACCGACGTACAGACTGATATAGGTCTTCAGTCGGCCCCATGCCTTATCGAAGGCAGACACCGTACCCTTGGCAGAATTTCCAAGGGTCTTCATCTCCAGGTCGCAGGCTTTTATCTTCTTAGCCAATTCATCGAAAGCCTTCTGCCCTTCTTTGGTGGTGCGGTCCATGCTCTGCAGTTTCAGACGGCCCTGCTCTACAGCCTGCTTCAACTCGTTGTACGAACGGCCTTTAGGACGGTCAAGCACTTCTTGAACTTCCTTGCTGATGGTGTTGACGCGCTTTAACTCTATGTTGATACCGTCGATGTCGCGCTGCAATTTCTGCCACGACCTACCGCCCTTCTCCACGCGCTGCTGCAGTTCTTCGAGCACTTTCTTAGCCTGTTTAAGCTCTTCGGTACTACCACTGAATGAACCGCCACGAACCTGCTTTCCGATGGTGACGGCCTGACGCAGCGACATAGCCTGCTGTGCGGCTTTCTCTGCCGACTGCCCAGCCTTTATCAGATATTCGTTGATCTTGGCGATTGTGTCGGCATTATCCTTCTGTGGCAGGGAGTCGCGATATTTCTTTAGCGCATCGGCCTGCTTTTTTATCTCGTTGGCACTGGCGTTCTCATCCTTGCCATCATTAAAGAAATTAAAGGCTTCCTGCCCCTCAGTCTTAATAGCCTGCTCCTGCAACTGACGCACACGCTTCAGGTCTTTCTCATAGCGTGCCAGACTGGCTGCTGCCGTATTGGGGTCATCAATCAGTCGCTGCCAGTATTGTTCCTGTGCTTTCAGTGCCGACGCCGACAAATCCCTTGTGTTATACAGCTGCTTGCGCATCATCGTGTCATTCTCCTGACGCTTGCGGGCAGCATCGGCGATGGCTTGTGCCTCCTTGCGGGCTGCACGTTCGGCTTCTACTCCGTATTTCTTGATGTGTTCCTCGGCATCCACGATGGCAGTCTTCAGGCGCTGATACTCCGGACTCGTAGCTGCCAACGTCTGCTGATACTGCTTGGCGGCTTCAATGGCGTTACGGATGCTACCCTCGCTCATCAGCATCTTATTGCCGTATATCTTCTGAGCGTCGGTCTTCACCTGCTCTGCGGCCAACTTCTGCTGTTCGTGGACGATAGCCTCCATGTTTGCCTTGGCCTCTATGTATGCCTGGCTTGTACGCTCGGCACCGTCCATCTGCGCCTGCCAGTAGCGGCGTGTTTCTTCCAGACCGGCATCCGACAGCTTACTGAGATCGACCATGCGGTCTTTCATCATCTGCAACTGCGCAGCAGCTTGCTGTGCGCTACGGGCGGTTTCCAGTCCGTATTGCTTCATGTGCTCTTCGGCACGGATGATGTTATTCTGCAAATCTGTATATGCTGCATTGGTGGGCTTCATGGTAGCCAACAGTTGCTTTGCAGCATTTACCGACTCCTGTAACTCAGCACCCGACAGCGTTCTCAGGTTCTTACGACCCAGACGGTTGGCACTTGCTTCAAGTTGTGCCTGAGTCTGTTTCTCCTGTTCGGCATTGATGCGTTTCAGGTTGCGTTCTGCTTCCTTGAAGGCACGGCTTCCACGGGTGGCACCGTCCATCTGTGCCTGCCAATAACGCTGTGTTTCAGTCAGCCCCTCCTTCGACAGACGGTTGAGTGCCGACATGCGGTCCTGCATCTGCTTATGCTTCTCGGCCAACAACTGCTGGGCTTCTGCCTGTTTTTGCGCTGTGCGCGCTGCCTCGATGCCTGTGTCCTTCAGGTGCTTCTCGGCCTTAACGATGCGCTCGGCCAGTTCGTTGGCTTCGTTGCCCCCGCTCTTATAGGTCTGGATGAGTTGCTTGGCGGCTTCAATGCCCTGGCGTATCTCGGTCTCGCTCAGCGTACCCAAGTCGTCCACCTTCAGGCGGTCGGCGATGGGTTGCGACAGCTTGGCAACCTCAGCATTCATCTGCGTCAGTCGCTCGCTCAGTCGGTTAATGGCGTCGCCACGCTCCTGCATGGTCTTTGCATCGGTGGCCTCGGTCTCAATCTTCTTCTTCAACAGTTCGATGGCCTGCTTCACCTTCTCGATGCTGACGTTCTCCGATTGTGCCATCTCAATGGCGGCTTCGGTCTCCTTGCGATTCAGGTTGGTGATGGCCTGTGCGTTCTGGTCGAAGGCCTGCGTCAGGTCGTTGATTTCCTTTTGCAAATCCTCAGCCTTCTTGCGCATCTGCGTCATTTCTTCCTCCGACTTACGGTCAGGAATAACCTCGCGCATGGTGGTGTTGATGGTCTCGTCGCTGCGGTTGATGACGCGCTGGGCATTTCTGCGGTCTTTCGTGGCCTGGTCGCGGGCTTCCTTCATCGGGCCCATCTTCTGCAGTTCCTCGTTATACTCGGCCTGTTTCTGAGTGAGGCGTGCGGTCACGTCCGACTGCTCTTTCTCAGCAGCCGTCTCGCTCTTCGTCATCTTCTCCAGTTCCTCCTGGGCCTTTCTCAACTGCTCCTTCTTGGCAGCGAGTTTGTTGTCCAGATCCTCTCGGCGCTTCAGCAGCTGCTCCATCGTCATCTCTGCATCGGCAGACTCCTTCACGGCCTGCGTCTGCTCCTGAGTGGCTTCGGCATTCTTCTTGGCAGCCTTGGCACCCTTCTCCTGCAACTGTGTGAGGCGTTCGGTGTTGCCGGCCTTCTGCTGCTCCAGAGCGGCTATCTGTTCGTCGATTTGCTTTTTCTGCTGGTCAACGCTGACATTATCTTTCTTCGCCTTGGTATTCGCCTCGGTAGCCTGCGTGCCGCTCTTCACGGCCTGGTATTCCTCCCATGCAGCCTTGGTGCGCTCCTCCTGCTTCACCACATAGCGCTGACGGTATGTCTCGGCATCGTCAAGTGCCTGACCTCTGGCAGTGCGCTTGCCGTCCTTCTCTTCAGGGCCACCTATGGCGTTGGCCTTGTCGAGACGCTTCTGGTATTCCTCCTTACGCTTTCTGAGGGTCTCGTCTTCCTGACGGTATGCCTCACGCAAGCGTTTCACCTCTTCCTCCTGTGCCTGGTCGGCAGCAGTCTGCTCCTTGGTGGCAGCGGTAACACCCTTCGAGATGTTGGTAAGTTCCAGCATACGGGCACCGCGTTGCTTCAACGCCTCCGGATCAACGGTAACTTGAAGGGCACCGAACTCCTTGTCATAAACGCCCCTCTGAATCAATCCACCGTTCTTGCCGGTAACGAGGCGGTTTACGATTTCGCGAGCCTCCTTATCGCTACCGATACCGTAGTCCTTCTTGAAGGCATCTATCAGGTCCTTAATCTGATTTTTGCCCTGAAGCGTAAAACGCCCGCCACCAACACCGCTTGGGTTGATGGCCTTGATTCTACCCATCAGGTATTGCTGGGCCTGCTCTATATTGGAAGCCTCCAGACCTGTGTCACCCTTCAGTTTGAGGGTTGACATCTTTCGCATTTCCTCCAATGCAGCCTTGGCTTCCTCTGCCGTCATCTTCATGGCCTGTGCCTCTTCCTTGGCGGCTTCGGCACCCTTCTTGGCGGCTTCGGCTCCCTTTTCATCAGAGGCGGTCAGGGCGTCGCGCTGTTTCTTCAGCGCCTCGATGGTGCTGGTCAGTGCGGCATTATCCTGTGTGAGCTTCTCTACCTCCTGCTGTTCCTTCTTCGAGAGCTTCACCTTTTTCTCGGTGGCCTCGTTCTGCTGCTCAGCAGCCTGTGCGGCTTTCTCGGAAGCGGCGGCAATCTTTTCTTTCTGCTCAGCCTCCTTCTGTTCCAGATCGTTCAGTTCGCCCGTCAGCTTATTGATTCTCTCCGTCTGTCCGGCCTCGCGCTCACGGGCCTTTTCCAGATACGACTGAGCGGCCTCGATGCGTATCTGCTGGTCTTCCACGCCCTTCTTCTGTTCAACGGCCAGGAATCCCGTATGCTCATCGAAACGCATGGTGGCGAATTTCTTCTGCACCACGTCGCTACGCTCCAGCGTCTGTATCAGCTTGCGGGCTTCCTCCTCCGTTATCTGGTAGTATTCGGCCAGCTGCTTGATAGGCTCGGCGGCCTGAGCGGGGATAAACTTATCCTCCGTCACGCCCTTTACCTTCTTGATAATCTCGTAGAATCGGTTGGCCACGTCGAGCAGGTCATCCATCTGCTTCTTCTCGTCGCCAAGACCCATTGCAGTCAGACGACCATCCTTGCTGCCCTGCACACGCTTCAGGGTTTCCTCCCACTGGCTGATGCTGCCAGCACCCTTCTTGCTCTCGGCCTCTATCTGCTGACGCTTCTCGGCAATGGCATCCTGAATGGCTTTCAGGCGGGCTTCCAGTGCCTTGACCTCCGAGTCATCCACCTTCGGCTTAATAGGCTCCTGGTTGATTTTCTTCTTGGCATCGTCCACACCGCTGGTATCAACCGTTGGCTTGACGGGCTGTTTGCTCAGGGTGTCAAGATCCTGCTCCAGTTTCTCGACCTCCTTCTCCAGACCGCTCACCTTTTCCTGCTGCTTACCAACCGCCTCGGCATGTTTCTCGGCTTTCTCAGCGGCTTTCTCAGCGGCTTTGGCTTCCTTGCCTTGCTCCTTCGTCAGCTCGTCCACCTGCTTTTTCAACTCGCCCACCTTGGCCTTCTGGTCGTCGTATGCCTTGATGGTGCGGTCTGCCTCGTCGCGTTTCTGCTCGGCATCCTGCTTGGTGCTTCGGGCGTCGGCTATCTTCTGGTCGCGCTTCTTGATTACCTCGTCCAGATGCTCCTGCAGCTCTATCTCGTCGCGTATGTCGTCGAGTTCCTTGCTGCGCTGGGCCTTCTTGTCGCTCAAGCCTTTCATCGTGGCCTCTATGCCCTCGCGCTCCTTCTTGGCAGCCTGCATGGCAGCCTCGCCGTCGGCATGGCGTAGGTTAATGCTCTCCTGCGTCAGTGCGTTCGACAGTCTGAGTGCGTCCTGCTCAGAAGCTATCTCGCCTTTCAGACTACGCTCGGTAGCAGCCACCATATCCACGGCCTGTGCCACCTCATTCATCTGTGCTTTCAGGTTGCGCCACTCCTCGCTATTATAGACAGCCAGACGCGACAGGTCTTCCAGCACCTCCTTGGCACGGGTCAGTTGTACGGTGCTGACGGAACTGCCGTCCTTCAGCGACTGCATCATCGTCACGATGTCCTCCTTGGCACGGGTCACGTTGCGGTCGGTGGCATCCATCAGACGCTGCAACTGGTTCCAGTATTTGCTACCTGTCTCAACCGTGCTCTGCACGAGCTTTGCAGCGTTATAGACAGACTTATTGAACTTGGCCGACATCTGGTCAAGCGTACCTTGGTTGAACTCCTTAATACCCTTCGACAGCGTGTCGATACCCTTGGTATATTCGCGCATGCCTTTCTGCAAAGCCTCCCAGGTCTTGGTCTGCGCTTTCAGTCTGCCCTCGATGTCGGCAATGACCTTTGCAGGCGCTCCGGCAGCCTTGGCGTTAGCCAGCTCCTTGTCGAGCTTTTCCTTGGCTACGCGGGCGTCATCGCACGCTACCTGCAGCGATTTCATTACTGGGTTCGCCTTACCGGCGTTGGCCACAAAGTCAATGTGGATAAGTTCGTGACGTGTTGCCATATATCTTGTATTCTGTGTTGGTTTCTAATGATGGTTATCTGTCAAATCTGCCGCGACGCTGCCGTCTGAAGAGGGCGCGGTTCACGGCATCGTGGGCATCCTGATTGTCGCCCATAGCGTAAACCATGAACATGGTTCCGGCAAAGGAGAACTCCCTACGGGCCACCGATGCGAACTTGGCGGCCTGCGTGCGCATCTCTGTCACCACGAAGGGCTTACCCCTGCGTTTACGTGTTGGCACGGGAATAGGCTGCCAATACGGTTGTGGGATGTTGGGCACCGGACTGTCGTAAGGTTCATTCTTGCCTACGGCCAGTTCTACGAACCTCGAATAGTACAGGTACTTGGCAGCAAACACCTGTGTGTCGCCACCGCTCGTCGCCCATGTCTTCCACCACAGCGAGCGCTTCATAGCACCGGTACGCACGGCATTCAGTCGCTCCACGTTCTCCTCGGTGTTCTCACGGCTGATGCGCTCGAAGTTGTTGATCCACGACATGATGCGTTCATCGCGCCAGTCCCATTCCCAGCGTTTCACCTTGTCGCCATACTTGTCGCTGGCCCAGCCCTTCTCCTGTACTTCCGAAATCAGTGCCATAGTCTTACTCGTCTTCGTCTGTGCTGACTGGTGGCATCTTGTCCATCAGCCTTACCGTCACCGTTGCCAGGCAATGCTGCCAACGGCGTTTCAACTCCCCGCCGTGACGTTCTATCACGTCGAGTCGCTTATATAGTTCAGCTTCCAGAAGTCCTAAAGACCCAGGGCCTTCCTTGGGCAGGTCGTGCTTCTTCAACTCCTGTTCGCAGAAGGCGAGGAAACGCTGTGTACGCAGGTTGGCCGATTCGTGCGCCTTGCGGATGCGCTCCGCCAGTCGCTTGTAGTGAGCAGCATCGTGGGGGGCGTCCTTCTTCTTGTCGTTATCCACCGATTCCGTGGTACCGTTGTTTCTACTCACACCCTTTATTTCTGCCATCTTCTCCAGCAGCGCCATTGCTGCCAGCTCTGCATCGTCAGGCTCCGGTGTCATTGGTGCAGGTGCAACGTCCTCTACTCTCAGCGGCTTCGGCTCCTGCTTCTGCTTCTTGTGGAATATGTTCTTTAATGATTTCATGATTCTCCTCCTGCTATGGTTTCTACTGTCCCTGTCTTACTGTTATCAAGTGTTGTCAGAGTTTGCTGCTTAATAATCCACTCTGCGTTATACCATGAGTTGAAGGTGCTGATAGCCTGCAGGAACGACAGGTATCCGCGCTGCTTTACGTTCAGCTGCTGCTGCTTCAACAGGTGCATCTCACGCAGGGCTGTACCACCGTTGGAACTATGCACCATTGGCACACCAACAAGACGTGGATCAACACCCAGAGCAAGGAATATCGGGCTGGTAGCCAGTTCCAACTCTTCCTTTCCGGCGGTGGTTACATCTTTGGACGTCTCGGCCACGTCAACGATTTCGACATTATGGTGATCCTTGCCGTCCTGACCCTGCCACATCCACTGACGCATCATCTTTCCGTGATTTTCGCGGTGCTTCAGGAAGTCCTCCATCGACGCTTCCAAATCGTCGATAAATTTCTGCTGCTTTTCGGGGTTTCCTTGGTAGCCTTCGTCGGCAAAGACGGACTCCAAGTAGTCAAGACTTATATATAGGATTTTTCCCCACGACGTAATATTCTCACGCTGTTTGGCCTTGTCGTAGGCAATGGTGCTGGCAAAGTCGTAGAACTTGGCAAGGAATATACTCCACCATGCAGGCTGCTGGTAGTAGAATTTGTTGCCATAGAACGTCGGGCATACTATCCACGTCGGGCGATCCTTGATGCGTCCGCGCTGATGCGACTCCACTTGATAGCGCAGTTCGCCGACACGGCCTTGCGGCATAGCGACGGGGTACATCACAATCTTCTGGTCAGAGGCTTTAACAGTCTTCAGGCCGGTCATGCCCTTTGTTCTCCAACGGTCGCTGAAATAAATATTCTGGATGTATCTGTGTTCATTGGCTGCCTCGTAACGGACACCGCTTATGATAGGCAAGATGCCAAGACGCACAATCTTCGGGTTCCACGGACCGCGACGTCCGCGCTCCAGTCCGACGGTCGGGAAGTAGAGGTCGAACATTACGTCATCCTGCATACACTGCGAACAGTGCAGCGACAGGTCGTTGTTCTCCAGAAACTCACGGGCACCAGGAATGTGTGTCTTGTCGCCCATTGCGTCATCTTCGTCGTAACCCTCCCACGTGCGCTTCCATTGCTCGTAGGCTTCACGGGCACGCTTTAGCTTGGCATTCTCCTTGGGCGCACCAGTCTTGATGCCTATATTGCCAAGTAGCTCATCGGCTTCTTCAAGAGGTGTCTTTCCCTGTTCTTCCAGTGCTTCCAATTCATCCAGCAGACGTGCCCCTGCATCGCGGTACTCCACCAGCTCACCGTTTGGGAAACGGTACATCAGTCGTGGACCGAGACCAGTAGCGAGGTCGGCCAGATAGCGCAGAGGTGACGCAGTATAAGGCAAAGCCTTTGCAAGGCTGTATATTTGCGCAGGTATATTGTCGCCAGGTCCCCAGGGTATAAATCCGCGACCAAGCGATTCTCCGTCTTCGCCGGCAACGGGTGTCGGCTTAGTGTTACGGCTGTCGAAACTCCATGCCAAATTTGAAATAGGGCCGTTGCTCAGCGCACCGGAACCCATGCCTATAGCCATGTTCTTTGCTTCCTTGTCAGACGGATCCTTGTCGCCCAGCGAGAAATTATGCACGCCGCCCAACTTAATGGCATCAAGCGACATAAACCCTTTCTTTCGCATTTCACGGTCTACACGCTCATATTCGGCCTTTGTCTTCGGGCGATGAACTTTGATAGAAGATTTATTTCCCATAAAATCAAACGTTTAATTTTACGGGAAAGATACTATGTATCAATCTCGAAGTCAAGGGCATTTAAAAGTACACAAAAGGGACGGTTCTTTTTTGTATACTTTAATGCGGAATAATCAGGTTATGATACCTGCCTCTCAGTCTGCCACCAATCGTTTTGTTGCCGTTGGTAAAGAAGCGGCAGCCTATGAGCAGCGTATCAAAAGCGTCCGTTACGTCCGTTCTGGTTCTGGGGTCAATGCTACCCTCCGTACCTTCGCCTTTTGCATGTAGTTTTTCACCACCCTT
>JAEEGH010015112.1_pt1 | contig 16828 bp, 14 predicted proteins | sample 9134181 | NCBI WGS metagenome assembly JAEEGH01 (sample SAMN16246544, study PRJNA631951) | gut metagenome | biome: gut microbiome; feature: rumen; material: DP-attached | host: Bos | place: Iran: Karaj | collected 2018-10
GGTATTTTACGTATTAGAATATGAGCCGTCAGAGTTTCTGACGGCTCTATTTTTTTATATGGAATATTCTGCAAATGCGTATGCATTATGATTGTGAATACTTTCGTCGTTCTCTGCTTCTACAGAAAAACTGGTAAATCCAAGCTTTTTTAATCCTAAATACACTTCACGTACAACATCTTCCACGAAACGAGGATTCTCATAAGCATGTTCTGTAACATATTTTTCATCCTTACGTTTCAGGAGTGAATATAATGGAGTAGAAGCACAATTTTCTATTGTAGTAATTACATCTTCAATCCAGAAAAACTCTTTATATAGAAGACGAACACTTACAAGTCCTCTCTGATTATGAGCTCCATATTCACTGATTGCTTTACTGCATGGACAAAGGGTTGCAACAGGAACCTGAATTGAAATATAGAACTTACGGTCTCCATCTTCACTTACTTCGCCTTCATAAGAGCATTTATACTGCATAATTCCAGGCGCTTCTGTTACTGGAGCTTTCTTTTCTATAAAATACGGAAATTCTATACGGCCAAAAGACTTCTGTGCATCAAGTTTTACTCGAATCTCCTCAAGCATATCAAGAAAATGATGCATTGAAATATCCGTATGATATTTATGGAACACTTCAATGAATCGAGACATATGTGTACCTTTGTAATTATGAGGAAGATTTACATATAAATCTACAGTTGCTGTCGTATGCTGTTTTGATGCAGTTTTATCAAGAACGACAACTGGATATTTTACACCCTTTACCCCAACCTTCTGAAGAGGTACGGCACGGGTGTCTTCTTCATTTTGAATATCACGCATTTTTAAGCCTTTCTTTCTGCACTCTCAAGAGTATTCTGCATGAGCATTGCAATAGTCATAGGTCCTACTCCACCAGGAACAGGAGTGATAAATGAAGTCTTCTCCTTCAAATCATCAAAATCACAGTCACCAATCAAACGGAAACCAGACTTTTTAGTAGAATCTGGAATGCGGTTTACACCAACATCAATTACAACTGCCCCTTCTTTTACCATATCACCAGTAAGAGTGTGAGGATGTCCGCTTGCTACAACGATAATATCAGCCTGACGTGTAATTTCTGCCATATTTTTAGTACCAGTGTGACACATTGTTACAGTACAGTTTACGTCCTTGCGTGCAAGAAGAATAGAAACCGGCTTTCCAACGATATTTGAGCGGCCGATTACAACCGCATGCTTACCGCTTGTCTCAATTCCGGCTTTTTTAAGCAGAACAATAATTCCATGTGGTGTACAAGGAAGGAAGCCTTGACGTCCGATCATAAGATTACCAACGCTTACTGGATGGAAACCGTCAACATCCTTTTCAGGAGAGATAGCCATAATAACTTTTTCTTCATTAATATGCTTTGGAAGTGGCAGCTGAACAAGGATTCCGTGAACGCTGTCATCTGCATTAAGTTCATCAATAAGCTTAAGAAGTTCTTCTTCGCTTGTGCTTTCTGGAAGATGTACAGAACGGTCTACCATACCAACTTCTGCAAGTGCCTTCTGCTTGCCTGTAACATAACTTACGCTGGCTGGATTCTCTCCTACAAGAATTACAGCAAGACAAGGTGCAATTCCTTTCTTTTTCAACTCACTAACCTTATTTGCAACCTCCGCACGAACAACTGCAGCAACCTGCTTACCGTCGATAATAACTGCGCTCATGTAACCTTCAAAGCTCCTTTCTGTTTTATTGATAAACTGCTATAAAAACAGTATATTCTTATAGTAACAAAATATACTGAAATAAAAAAAAGGTCGCAATATGAAACGCTTTATTTCCATATTATCAGCCGTTCTTTTATTATCCGCTGCTGTATTTGCAGACGATTATTATGACGATGATGAAGAATATGATGACGGCTATGTTTATGAACAGAACGGTGCTGGAGACCAGTTCTTAAAAATTGATTTGGCTGCTAATTTTCCATTAAACTTTGACTCTCAGCTTAAAGTTGGAGGACTCGTATCTATTGGATATTACAGATTCCTCAATCAATATTTTGCTCTTGGTGGAGATTTACTGGTTTCTTACAATCGCTCTGTAGGAAAAAAATCACTTTTCTCAGTTCCTGTAACATTTGGTGTAATGTTCCAGCCTTACGTAGGAAAATTTGAGTTTCCACTGCAGCTCAATATAGGTTTTGCAACACAGACATGTCAGTCTATGACCTATTTCCCTGCCTTTGCAGCAAAATTCAATGCTGGAGTTTTTTACAGATTCTCTGAAACATGGTCTTTCGGAATCAGCTCAACCACTTATTGGATTCAAGAGTTTTTCTGGTTTGGAAAAAAAGAAGATGGTGTTAATAACTACAAAGGCTATAAATCAGATAATGGATTATTCACAGGCGTAGGTCTTTCTGTCCGCTATCACTTCTAATACAGGATGCAAAAATGAAAAAAACAACATTATTTATAGTAATAGCTTCTATTTTATTTATCACTGGCTGTCAGCAGCCTATATATGAAGCAATTCGAGAAGACGTTGCACCAGAAGAAGCTACTGTTTCTGGAGCCATCACCAGTATTACACGATATACAGCTGGCTCAGATGAATCTGGTGAATATCTGTTTCTTGCTGCTGATGGAGGCCTTAGATATAAACAGAAGGATAATACAACCCATGATTCATGGAAAAAGTTCTCTCTTCCATTTTCACTGAATCAATATGATTATGATTCTACAACCTTTTCAGGAGAACAGATTCTTACAGTTCTTGCAAACGATAAGTATCTTTATCTTATTACTGCAGAGAATACACATACAGAAATAGAAGGTCTTACTTATCCTGCTAATATCAAACTCTGGGGAGCTGAAATTACAGAATCTGGTGATTCATTAAAAACAACAGATGCAGGATGGATCCTCATTACAGAAAATAATCCAACTCTGTTCCCAATTGTTGAAATAACAGGTTCAAGCGACACACTTTATTCTTCAAATTTCAGAGTATTCCAGACAAATGCTCCTAAAAAAGATCATAGAGCTGCTTTTATTAGAAGTTATAGTTCTACAGATAATAAGTGGCATTATTATAAATTAACAGGACTTGATAAATTTGATGAATCATCTATGCCTTCTGAATACTCTATTTCAACTACAGATATAATTGATCCAACTCCATCTGACAATGAAGATTATATTCCAGTTGCAAATTCTGCTGCTTTCTTTGATGACGAACTAAAATTCTTTACCTCAACAGTTGCTACAACAAATGAAACCTATAAAGATAATGCAACTCTTTACTATTATACAAATAGTTCAAAACGTCTGTATTATAAAGGCAGTAAAGAAGGTTATGTTGATGGAGATTACACAATCAATTCCTTAGCAACAACAACGGATTCAATTATTATTGGTTATGGATATCTTGGTTCTAATTCAACTTCATCTAAACCAACTGCTGGTGGTATAGGAAGAGCAATTTTTAATGAAGAAGGCAATCTGGAAATCACGACTTTCAAGAACAACGCAACATTCCAGATTACAAGTTCATATATTGTACTTGCTTTAATTAATGCAACACCTGATAAAACAGAATCAGAAAGTAACCTGTATGCTGCAATTACGTTCTCCGGTACAGGTTCTGGCTTTAGCAATATCGGGCTCTGGTCATACTATCCTGATAGAGGTAACTGGAACCGAGAATAACCTTCCGACAAATAATCAGGAGAGAAATGTCAGAAAACTCTTTATTTGAACAGATAAAACTGACTCAGGAACCTCTGGCGGCCCGCATGCGGCCGCGAAATCTTGATGAATATATCGGACAGGATCATATTGTAGGTAAAGGCCGGCTTTTACGCCGCGCCATTGCCGCAGATCAGCTTACTTCCATAATTTTTTACGGCCCGCCAGGTAGTGGTAAGACTACCCTCGCCCGTGTAATTGCAAATCATACAAAATCTAACTTTTTGACATTAAATGCCGTGCTTACCGGTGTTCAGAATATCCGTGACTCAATTAAGCAGGCAGAAGATTACTATAACCTTTATTCACAGCGAACAATTTTATTTGTAGACGAAGTTCACCGCTGGAATAAAAGCCAGCAGGATGCACTTTTACCATGGGTAGAAAATGGTACAATCATCCTGATTGGTGCTACTACAGAAAATCCTTTCTTTGAAGTAAACAAGGCTCTGGTTTCCCGTTCCCGTGTATTCCAGTTGAAGCCTTTGACCTATAACGACCTTGAAAAAGCAGCTCATCAGGCATTAACTGATGTTGACCGCGGTTACGGACACTGGAAGGTTGAGTTTGAAGAAGGTGCTCTTGAACATCTTATAGAAACAGCCAATGGTGATGCCCGTTCTCTTTTGAACGCACTTGAACTTGCAATTGAAACTACTCCGGAAAAATGGTCTCCATATTCAGATCCGCCGGTGCCGGCTTATGGTACTAAGATTTATATTTCAAAAGAAGCCGCCGAAGAATCTATTCAGAAAAAAGTTGTACTTTATGACCGTGACGGCGACTATCACTACGATATAATTTCTGCATTTATAAAATCTTTGAGAGGACGTGACCCTGATGCTGCCTGCTACTGGCTTGCAAGAATGGTTGCCGCAGGAGAAGATCCTCACTTTATTTTCCGCCGTATGCTTATTTCTGCCTGTGAAGATACCGGTCTTGCAGATCCGAATGCGATTACAGTTGTAGAAAGCTGTGCAAATGCTTTTGACAGAGTTGGTATGCCGGAAGGCCGCTATTTCCTCGCACATGCAGCATTGTATCTTGCTACAGCACCTAAATCTAACAGCAGTATGGCATTTTTTGATGCACTGGCCAGCGTTGAAAAAGAGGATTCTGAAGTACCAAACCATCTGCGAGACAACAACAGAGATGCAGAGGGCTTTGGACATGGAGCCGGTTACCTCTACCCTCACGCCTACCGCGACCACTGGGTTGCACAGCAGTATCTTCCGGATACCTTAAGCGGCAGGGTTTTCTATAATCCAAGCACACAGGGCTATGAAGCAACAATAAGAGACGGAGTTCTTTCGCGCCGCGAACTTCAGATTGCAGCAATTCTTGAAAAGACACAGAGTCACGAGCAGTATACATCTGATGAACTTGCATCTTCTCCAGAGGAAACAGGTTCTATCAACATATTCAGACAGATAAAAGCTGCTGCCAGTACAAATGATGATGGTTTTGAAAAATCAGAATATGGAGAAAATCCAATTTCTGAATGGTGGGTAAACGAGCATTTCAAAAGCGGAAACGAAAAGAAAGAAGAAAATCTTACTTTCAGCCCAAAGGATCCTGCAAAAGAAGTTGTATTCAACCGTGCAGACCGTTTCTGGCAGCAGAGACTTGATTCTAACAGAGCCGAGGTTCTGCTTGGAATCCGCGATACAATGACTTCAATGGCCGAACTTCTGCGCCATCACCGCTCACTCATCTGGAATGCAGACAGCGGTCTTTTACTTTGGGAAATTGCCCGTAAAACCCCGGAAGGTGTTACCTGTGGTGTATGCCGAACAGAACAAGGAAAACAAATTCTTGAACAGTATGGCCGTACTCTTGGAAGTCTTGACCGCCCTATATTACAGCATCGCGGAACTTCAATCTCTACTGATTTCCTTACCCAGAAAGACTTTTATAATATTCTCGTAAAATTCCAGTATAACGGAGTTATTTTTGACCGTCTGTTCTTTACAGATCCATTTGCGAGTGAGCCTTCTATTATTGCTCTTGCTGATTGTCTTTCTGGAATTATGACACCTCAAAAGGATTCTGATGAACCTGACACACCTTCTGTACCTTATGCCGATATAGATAAGGGAGTAGAAAAAGCCGGCGAAGATTTTGCATACGAATGTCCGCTTGCTAAAAACTGGAAAGTTATCATTTCTCAAAAAATCCCTTGTCATGGACAGCATATCAGCGAACTTGTACGTAAACAGATTCTATCTCCAGATAATCTTGGACAGTTCCGCGAAACATTAGATAAAATGGAAGCTGCAGAGCAGGAATTCTTTGGTGATAGAGAGAACCAGCTTTTCTCATGGGACAGCATTTTCATTGCAAACCTTTTCAGAAAGAGAGGATTTAAGGTAAAAGTTGCCTCACAGATTCTCACTGAAAAACGCCGCATAACTCCATCAGAAATCGAAAAATGGTTTACACCAGAATCTTCAGCGTATGGTGCAAAAATGAGTGAAGCCTGCGGCAATGCAGAACTTCAGAAAATCGTAAACCTTATGCTTGCAGCCTGCGACCGTACACTTTTTGAATGGAAAAGCGAAGTTGCGTTCTTTACAATTGAGATGTCTTGACACAACGCCAAAAATTTGGAAAATACAATATATGAAATTCAATGCTTTAGTCAAAGTCGTAGCAGTCCTCGTCCTTGTGGTTAATAAATAACCAGAGAGTGAATGTTATATACTTTGTGATAAGCAAAAAATATAAGAGAAGCTCTCCGGTTAGGGGAGCTTTTTTGTTTTCCAGCTGGAGCAGCACAGGAGATTTATAATGAAATACACAGGCGCACAAATCATTGTTAAATTACTCGAGATGTACGGAATTGAAACCGTTGCAGGTATTCCGGGAGGTTCTATACTCCCTCTTTATGACGAGCTTAATCGTTCTTCAATCCGACACGTCCTTGTGCGCCACGAGCAGGCTGCCGGATTTTTTGCACAGGGAATGGCTCGCTCTACAGGCAAGCCTGCCGTTTGTCTTGCTACAAGCGGTCCTGGAGCTATGAATCTTCTTACAGCCATTGCAGATGCACGTGCAGACTCTATCCCTATCATCGCAATTACAGGTCAGGTAAATACAACTTTGATTGGAACAGATGCATTCCAGGAAGCAGATACTTTCGGACTTTCATTCCCAATTACAAAGCATTCTATAATGGTAAAAAATCCTTATGAACTTCTGGAAGCAATTCCTAAGGCTTTTGAAATTGCATTAAAGGGAAGACCAGGTCCTGTTCTTATTGATGTACCACGTGATGTACAGCTTAAAGAATGTGATTTTGACGTATGGCCGGACATTAAAAAAGTTCGCCTTCATGATATAAAATTCCACACACCAATTGATGAATATTCTGAGAAGATGGGCTTAATCACTGAGGCTCTCTCAAAAGCAAAACGTCCTGTATTGTATTGTGGCGGTGGCTGTAATTCAGAAGAAGCTGTAAGTGGTATTAAGAGCTTTTTACAGAATTACAGACTTCCTGTTGTTACAAGTCTTATGGGAATCGGCTGTATTCCAGAAAGCAGCGAGATGTATATCGGTATGGTTGGTATGCACGGAAATCATGCCGCAAATGTTGCCATGCATGATTCAGACCTTGTAATTGCAGCCGGAGTTCGTTTTGATGACCGTGCAACCGGCGTTGTTTCAAAGTTCTGCCCGGATGCAAAAATCATTCATATTGATATTGATGCTGCCGAAGTTGATAAAATTATTCCGGCTTCTATTTCTGTAGTTGCAGATGTTGAGTCTGTATTCCCTGTAATTGCCCAGTTGATTGCAGAAAAGAAAATTACAAGTGATGAAGGCTGGCTTAAAAAGATGGCTAAGCTCCGCAAGGAACACTTCTCTCTTGAATGTGGCCGTCCAAAGAATGAAAAACTTACAAATCCTCGTGAACTTATTTCTAAAGTTCCTGAATATGCAGAAGCAGCCGGTATGTCAAAAGACAAACTGATTGCAACTACAGACGTTGGACAGCATCAAATGTGGGCTGCTCAGTATTACCCTGTTGAACGACCACGCAGTTTCCTAACAAGCGGCAGTCTTGGAACTATGGGTTTTGGACTTCCTACTGCGATTGGTGCTTCAGTTGCTAATCCTGACTGTAGAGTTGTTTGCTTTAGCGGTGACGGCTCAATCATGATGAATGTTCAGGAAATGGCAACTCTTGCTGAACTTAATCTTCCGGTAACTGTAATCGTTTTCCAGAACGGAACACTGGGCATGGTTTATCAGCAGCAGAAATTCCTTTTTGATAAGAATTACAGTGCTTCTGTTTTTGGACGTTCACCAGATCTTCTTGAAATTGCACGTGGTTTTGGAATTGAAGCTATTGATGCCGACAGCGATGCAGAATGGTATAAAAAAGCTTTTGACAATAACCGTCAGAACAAGCCTTGCTTTGTAAGGGTAAGTGTTGATTCTGAAGAAAACGTACTTCCATTTGTTCCTGGTGGTAAAGCAAATATAGATTCAATAAGGGATTAAAATTGTCACTCAATTGTAATGAAATAAATCTGATTCTCGAAGAGCTTAATCTTGAAGGTGCATTCATTCAGGATATAATTCAGCCGGGTTATGATACACTTGCGCTTTATACTTATAAAGAAGGCAATGCAAAAACTGTTTTGATTTGTACTGCCCAGAACTCGGTGCGCCTTAATGAGACCAGACGAAAAATTACAAAGAACGATAAGCCGCTGCGCTTTATGGAATTTCTCCGCGCCCGCATTAAGGGCTGCCGCATAAACTCGGTTGAACAGATTGGAGTTGAGCGTGTTATTAAAATGGAACTCAGCCGTCTGGTTGAAGAAAAACCGAAAGGGGCAGCAAAGGGCACCGTGCATATTTCACTGGTAAAAAAGCCGGTTCTCAGCAAGGATGAAATTGAAGCTCAGAGTGAGCCTGTTGAAATTGAAGAAAACTACATTCTTTACATTAAGCTCTGGAATAATGCTGCGAATGTTCTTCTCTGCGACACGGACGGCACTATTCTTGAGCCAATGTTCCGCCGACCAGAACGTGGGGAAATGAAGGATGAAAAGTTCGCGGAGCCCGCCGCGGATGAACAGAAGGTGGCCGAGGCATTGGTGCGGTTCCCGGTCCGTGAATGGTCAGAACATCCAACTTTCAACGCCTACATCGACTGGTGGTACTCGGAACACTCTGATACACTCTCGCGCGAATCACTGCTTGAAAAGGCTGAAAAGTGGTACAACTCTACCCGCTCAAAAAAAGAATCGGCTCTTAAAAATCTGGAAGATAAACAGGAATCCTTCAAGAATGCAGAACAGTTAAAACATCAGGGCGACCTTATTCTTTCTTACGGCTATATGATAGACGGAAACAGTAATTTCCTTGAATGCGAAGATTACGAGTCTGGAAAAACTGTCCGCCTTATGATTGATCCGAAAAAAAATGCACAGGATAATGCAGCCGAATATTACAAAAAATACAAGAAGGCTATAAGCGGAAGCGAAGAACTCGTTCATGATATCGAAATAATGAAAAAGCAGCTGGAAAAACTTGATGCTCTTTATGAAGAAATTAAGAACGAAAAAAATCCTGTAAAAATAGAACAGCTGCTGCGACGTGATACGACTCCAAAACAGCAGCAGAAGAAAACTCATCCTGGACTCGACTACACAGTGGACGGCTGGTACATTCTCGTAGGCCGTGATGCAAATGAGAACGACGAACTTCTCCGTCATCATGTGCGGGGCGATGATTTGTGGCTCCATGTACGTGATTTCCCTGGCGGATATGTTTTTATAAAAGCCCGAAAAGGAAAAACTGTTCCTCTGGATATTCTGCTGGATGCAGCTAATCTTGCAGTTTATTATTCAAAAGCCCGCAACGCCGGAAAAACAGACCTTTACTATACTCACGTAAAATATCTTCGCCGCGCAAAAAACGGTCCAAAAGGCCTCGTACTTCCAACTCAGGAAAAGAATCTTTGTATAGAACCTGATAAGTCACGACTCGCCCGTCTGGATTCTCTGCGTGCAGAAAGTCAGTTGTAATTAAAAGAACTTATATTTTCCGCCGAGGGTTAGTGAAATGCCGGGCATTGTATACCCCTGCACAGACTGATAACGCCAGTTGAGAAGATTATCGAGTTTTATATAAGTAGTGAACTTATTGCGAATCGGTGCAGATTCTGCAGAGAGATTTACAAGGACATAAGGTTTCAGATAATACAGATTCATATTGTCTGTATAGCGGCGTCCAATATAGTTTGCACTTAGTGTTATTTTTGCAAACTCCAGATTAAGTCCTGTCGAAAGATTGCATACAAAATCAGGAGTCCACATAATTCGTTTGCCATAGGTATATTTATTTGTTATATCTAAAAGGCGGTTGTAAAGATATTCTCCAGCTAAATCCACAGTCCAAAGCCCGGCAAAGAAATCTGCATTTAAATTAAAATCTACACCAAGATAAAATGCGCTCGAAAGATTTTCTGTCGTTCTGGTTTCCCATTTAATTTTATCAGTGTAATAATCAGAGAAAACTGTAAGATCAAAGCTTAAAACAGAACTTTTCTTTCCCTGTCCCAGTCGAATATTTTTTAAGGCCACTCCCAGATCAGCACCTAAACCACGTTCAGGTTTCAAATCAGGATTTCCATGATAGCCCCCACCCTGCCAGAACAAATCATCCATATTCGGAAACTGAACCATGCGGTAAACATCTGCCGTAAGCTGTAATATACCGCCTGCAAGAATATCATGATTCCACGCAACACCAAACTTAGGAGTAAAAGCAAAATTAGTTTTAGTATCATTTATACAAAACTTAACAGCAAGCGGCACACTTATGCTAAAGCCTCCACCTGCTGCAAATTTTGTTGTTTCCTTAAAAACTCCAGAAACCTGATAATGCTTTCCATCGTTTGAAGAATCAAGTCTTGTAAAATCAGCTGAGATGCCAGCCATCTGCTGAAGCCGCCCGCCTGCGAGCGAAACAAAATCAACACTTCCCGTATATTTTACAGTCTGAATAAAATGACTGCTGTTTTCTTTTCCGTTATCTGTTTTATAAAAGCGGTTATTAGAAAGCCACACCAGGCTGTTTTTCATATTAAAAAGGCCGCCTGCAATCGCCGGGTTCCAGACTGTAAAAGAAAGATTATTATTGTAATCCCGCTGAAGCCCCTGATCTCTGGAATTTATGACGCCCGGTGTATTCTTATGTCCGCCGTAAAATATATCTCCAACCGAAATATAATTTCCATCACCAAAATAAGTGGTAATAAAAGCCGATGCATTTCCATCTATAACAGCTGCATTTTCCTGACTTTTTAAGGAACCTTTTTTATCATAAGCGCCAAATACACCATCACAAAGTGAATATAATCTGTCTATCTTATAAAGATATCGGTTTGCAGCATAATTCAAATTTCCGCTTGTATTAAGAAAAGTATTTTCACTCAGCCGTCCTTCAAAATTGAGTTTCTGAAAAACAGAATCCAGCGGCCGTTCATAATTGAAAAAAGTTTTTGCAGATATATCTGCCGTCAGTGAGTTTTTTAATTCCAGCTTTTTCATAGTGATGTAAATAACACCACCGACAGCCCCTTCATCTTCCACGCCTTCTGTAAAACCGCCGCGAACAATTTCGATTTTTTCTACTGCAGCAAGATTAATAGAAGAAAGATCAAAGGTTCCGTACTGCGCGTTATTCACACAAATACCATCAATCACAACCCGCACCGTCTCATCTGTAAAACCGCGGATACTCGCCTTACTTTCCAGCCCATACGGTCCGTAAGAAAGCATCTGAATCCCGCAGCGTTCCACCAGTTCCGGCAGACTCTCATAATGCGCCGCCTCAATTTCCTCCGCCGTAATCACCAGCTTCTGCTCAACCGGAGCCGGAATAAAAGTCGTCACCTCCGGCAGAATAATTTCCGCCTCATTCGCAAAACTGAGAAAACTAAAACTATGAATTGAAATAAAAAGAATTAAAAGACGGTGTTTCATCATGGTTCATAAGGAGGGGGAAGTCTCCCCCTGCGCCCGCACGTTGTTGCGGGCTACCCCTTCAAGCAGGGGCGAAAATTACAGAGTTCTTTTGCCCCCGCAACGCCCCCAAGGCTGTTCATTGCAAGCATAGAGGGCGATTAGAAAAAACTATTCTGTTACTCTTGTAAACGGTGTATTTATATAAGCAAAATATCCATTTGCCTTAGTATACTTTGTTACACACTCTTCCAATGTTGAAACAAATTCCTGATCAGTATAATCTGCATCGCACATTTGTACAGAAGTTGCTTTCAATTCCTGATATGCAATTGCTCCCCATTTTCCAGTAACATCAATTTCGCCTATTCCCCACAAAACAATTGGATCAGAAAATTGATAATAAATATATCCAGAATCATCTGTTATTTTTTGTATATATGCTTGACCTGTATGAGCTCCATAACTTGCAGTTTCAATTAAATTTGGTAAATACTGACATGCATAACCATCATAAGCCCAATAATCTGGATAATTATCTCCCCACTTTCCAACAATACCATCATTTTGAGTCAAAACTGAAACATTCTCTGGAAGAACTATTCCAGGATCTTCTGCATCTGGTTTACATCCAGTCAGAGCCAAACATGCAACAACGAGAGCTGCTGCGAACAAACGAGAAAATTTTAAATTTTTCATTATTTCCTACCCGGGAACCGAGACTGCGCAGTTCCCAAAAAAGAGAGATATCCTTTCATACGAAAGGTGTGTACCAAAGTTTCCGGGCTTGAAGCATTTGCATCTGAAACCTTCCCAGACCAGACGGTCCAGTGGCTGTATTTCAGATGTCGTTTTTATCTTCATACCGTTGCGCATTCAGCTCAGGCCTTGCACCTGATTCCATTGAAATACACAAAAAAATATAGCATAAAACGTGTTATTTTGTAAGATATCCGGCAAGTTCTGCGGCGTTCATCATGATTACTTTTGCGCCGTGTTCTTCGAGGAACTTTTTACCGCGGAAGCCCCAGTCTACGCCGATTACATCGAGGCCGGCATTCATTCCTGTCTGCATGTCTACATCTGAGTCGCCGATGAACACTGCGCGCTGACCTTCAGATTTTCCATCCATACCGGCACGGCTCAGAATCTCATAGATTCCGTCTGGTGCAGGCTTAGGTGGCATACCAGGACGGCTGCCGGAAATAATATCAAAAAGGCCCGGGAAGTAGTCATCACAAAGAGCAATGGCGGCAGGCTCAACCTTATTTGTATTTACAGCAATTTTGATTCCAGCAGCGCGGAGAGTTTTTATACAGTCCACTACTCCATCATAAGGAGCGGTTTTTATTGCACAGTGCTTTTCGTAATATGCAATAAAATCAGCAAGAATCTGCTCAAACTGAGGATTGCTGCGGCCGTCTGCAAGAGCACGTTCGATCAGCTTTGGAATTCCGTTTCCTACCATAAAACGTACTTCATCTACAGTATGAAGCGGAAGGTTGTATTTTGTAAGAATCTCATTCAGAGAATCTGTCATGTCATCAAGAGTATTAAGGATTGTTCCATCCATGTCAAAAATCGCAAGTGAGTATTTCATACGCATCAATATATACCAATGAAATAAAAAATACAATTTAATAGAAAATTATTTCTCTTTTGATAGTATTGACTAACCTGTTAGTTAATACTAATATTAGGCTAATCTAACACTATGTTAGAGGGAGTTAACTAAAATGCCTTTAACTATGGCTTGTCAGGATGACAAGTTTCTGATCAAAAAAATCAATGGAAAAGAAGAAGTAAGACGCTTTCTGGAAAATCTGGGATTTGTTGCCGGAGCCGAAGTGTCTGTTATTTCAAAGATGTGCGGTAATATAATCGTTCAGATTAAAGAAAGCCGTGTGGCCATCAGTAAAGAAATGGCTCAAAAAATCATAGTTTAATTCAGTACATTTTATAGGAGAATAAATATGACTTTAAGGGATGTAAAAACAGGCCAGACAGTTACTGTTGAAAAGCTGCTTGGCGAAGGTGCGGTAAAGCGCCGTATTATGGACATGGGAATTACAAAGGGTACAGAGATTTATGTGCGCAAGGTTGCTCCACTTGGAGACCCGGTAGAAGTTACAGTTCGCGGCTACGAACTCTCAATTCGCAAGGCCGACGCAGAACTCATTCAGTTGAAATAGGACGACCGGAGGAAACACGACAATGATAAAAATAGCTTTAGCAGGTAACCCGAATGCGGGAAAAACCACATTATTTAATGCGCTCACAGGCTCAAATCAGTTTATTGGAAACTGGCCTGGAGTAACTGTAGAAAAGAAAGAAGGAAAGCTTAAAGGCCATAAGGATGATGTTGTAATCACAGACCTTCCCGGCATCTACTCGCTTTCTCCATATACACTCGAAGAAGTTGTATCGCGCGACTATCTTGTAAAAGAACGCCCTGATGCAATCTTGAATATTGTTGATGGAACAAATCTTGAGCGAAACCTATATCTTACAACTCAGCTTGCAGAACTCGGTATTCCAATGGTTGTTGCTGTAAACATGATGGACGTTGTAAAGAAGAACGGCGACAAGATTCACGTTGATGCAATGTCAAAGGAGCTCGGATGTCCTGTACTTGAGATTTCAGCTCTTAAGGGAACCGGCTGTATTGAAGCGGCAGAAATTGCTTTGAATAAGGCAATGGAAAAGAAACCTATGCTGTATAAGCACCGCTTTGAAGGCTGCGTTGAACATGCTCTTGCTCACATTGAAGAAGCAATCATTCACGACCTTCCTGAAGAACAGCACCGCTGGTACTCAGTTAAACTTTTTGAACGTGATGAAAAGGTAATTAAGGCACTTGGAATTGAACCTTCAAAACTCGATCATATTGAAAAAGATATTAAAGCATGTGAAGCAGAACTTGATGATGACGCAGAATCTATCATCACTGCAGAACGCTATAAGTATATTGAATCAATCATTAAAAACTGCGTAACAAAAAAGAACCGCACTAAGCTCAGCACTTCAGATAAGATTGACCGCGTTGTTACAAACCGCTGGCTTGCTCTCCCAATCTTTGCGGTTATCATGTGGTTTGTTTATTACGTTGCAATGGTAACCGTTGGTGCCTCAGCAACAGACTGGGCAAACGACGGACTCTTTGGTGACGGATATCACCTGTTTGGAATCGGTACAGGGGCTTACGAAGAAGCAGCCGAAGAATATGGTGACACAGCAGCAATTCTTGAAGCTCTTGAAAACGGTGATGTTACTTATGTAACTGTTGATGAAGAAACTATGGAAGTTTCTGAACCAATCGAAATCACAGACGAACTGGTTGCAGAAGCAAAAGAGATGGCAGAAAAATACGGCGAAGAAGGACCTGATCCTGCAGACTACGGCGTATGGGTTCCTGGTGTTCCAGTCCTTATTGAAAGCGGTTTAGACGCAATCGGTTGTGCAGACTGGCTTAAGGGACTTATTCTTGACGGTATTGTTGCCGGTGTTGGTGCAGTGCTCGGATTTGTTCCACAGATGCTTGTTCTGTTTATCTTCCTTGCCTTCCTTGAAGCTTGTGGTTACATGGCACGTATTGCCTTTATTCTTGACCGCGTATTCCGCCGCTTTGGACTTTCTGGAAAATCATTTATTCCTATGCTGGTTGGTATGGGTTGTGGTGTTCCTGGAATTATGGCTTGCCGTACAATTGAAAACGAACGCGATCGCCGCATGACAATCATGACAACAACCTTTATTCCATGTGGAGCTAAACTCCCATTTATCGGACTTGTTGTTGGTGCTTTGTTTGGTGGAAGCCCATGGCTTGCAGCAAGTGCTTACTTTATCGGTTGTGCTGCAATCATCATTTCCGGAATTATCTTGAAAAAGACAAAGCCTTTTATGGGCGACGTTGCTCCTTTTGTTATGGAACTTCCTGCTTATCACTGGCCAACAGTTACAAACGTTCTTCGTTCAATGTGGGAAAGAGGATGGTCATTCATTAAGAAAGCCGGTACAATTATCTTGCTTTCGACAATCGTTATCTGGTTCCTTTCATTCTTTGGATGGGCAGACGGCGGATTTGGAATGCTTGAAGAAGATCAGATGGATTCAAGTATTCTTGCAAAGATTGGTGGACTTATCGCATGGATTTTTACACCTATCGGCTGGGGTAACTGGCAGGCTGCCGTTGCTTCTATCACTGGTCTTGTTGCTAAGGAAAACATTGTTGGTACAATGGGTATTCTCTATGGTGGAGAAGAAACCTGGGCTAATATGGCTCAAGCCTTTACAGCACCAGCTGGTCTTTCGTTCCTGATTTTCAACCTTTTGTGTGCTCCTTGTTTTGCAGCAATCGGTGCCATCAAACGTGAAATGAACAGCAGAAAGTGGACCTGGGCAGCAATCGGCTGGCAGTGCGGCTTTGCTTATGTAATTTCGTTTATGGTTTACCAGTTCGGAAGCATGTTCACTGGAAATGCAAATATTGCAGGCATTATCTGTGCAATTGCAGTGCTTGGATGTTTGTGCTACGCTTTGTTCAGAAAGGCTAAGAATTAGATCCCGAATCAAGTTCGGGATGACGTGGAGGTTATAATATGGGTACATTAATAGTTGGTTTAATTCTTATTGCTGTTGTTGCATGTGTTATAACCTCAATGGTTAAAGCAAAACGCGCAGGACGCAGCCACTGTTCATGTGGCAGCAGTTGCAGTTCATGTGGCGGAGCTTGTCACTGCAAAAAATAGCATATTAAATTTAAAAAAAAGACAAATCCATCTTCCTGTGTTAAAATTATTCATAATATACATTTAAGGGAGATGGATTATGATTAATTCGTATAAAAACTACTCCAGATTTAATAATGTATTAAAGTTTTTTATTCTTTGTGTTGTATCGCTGCTGTTTATTTCCTGTGATAATTTTCTTAATAGTCAGGATATCAAACAGCAGATTGAGGATACAATCGCCTATAACAATGCTATGTCAAGCACACTTATTTTCCGAACAGCAAATGATGAAGGCGATTTTCTTACAGGAAACGAAAAATCCTGCAGGCTTGGATACACCGTTGATATACAGTTTTCTTTAAATACAAATGCGTATGTATTCAGT
>JAEEGH010015114.1_pt1 | contig 16827 bp, 10 predicted proteins | sample 9134181 | NCBI WGS metagenome assembly JAEEGH01 (sample SAMN16246544, study PRJNA631951) | gut metagenome | biome: gut microbiome; feature: rumen; material: DP-attached | host: Bos | place: Iran: Karaj | collected 2018-10
GGTCGATATTGTCCTTCACGTGTTTCAGATAACGTGCTGTAAATTTTTTCTGTTTTTCAAGCACTTCCACCGTCGAAGGCGGAACGCTATAGAACGAGGCTTCGGTCACGGAACAGAACGCCGAAGCGGCAAGGCAACAAAAAACTGTTAAAGCGATTTCAAACATAAGTAGTGGTTAGTAAACAGTGGTTAGTGGTTAGGTATCATGAATTTGTCTTTCCCCGCTCCGACGGGGAATCTCCGTTAACAATCAGGAGATGCCCGACTGTCATCCCGGACTTGTTTCGGGACAGACTTGACAATTCGCGTTTAAATTTTCGTTCACAACTCATCAATCACGGCTCACATCTAAAAGCAATGGTTCTATGGCCCAGAACTGCGTGCGTTCGATGTCGCGAAGGAAATCTTCGAGCGTTTTCGCATTCAATAGCGGTACGACAAAGGAATCGTCCGTATTCAATTGCACAAGCTCAATTTCTGTAGATTTCGGAATTTTAGCCATTTTGCGGACTTCATTCAGCGCATCATCTAAGCCACCCAAGCCTTGCACAAGCCCGGCCTCTTTCGCCTTCCAGCCGACCATCACGCGTCCACCGCCATACGCCGTATCCACAACCGCCTGCGGGATTCCCGTCGCTTGCGAAACCACACCGGTAAAGCGGTTATAGAAATCGTCCATGTATTCTTGCAACGCAGCCTTTTCGGTATCTGTCCACGGGCGTGCAAAAGAACGGGCATCCGCATAATCGTTTGTCTTCACCGGTTCATTGCGCAGTCCAACTTTCTGCATCAAGCCGGACACATCAATTTTACCGCCAAATATTCCGATACTTCCGACAATGGAAAAAGGTTCCGCGATAATCTTGTCGGCACCACAAGCAATATAATACGCTCCTGATGTTCCGCTACTCCCGATGCTTGCCACAATGGGAATATCGAACTTTTTCAAATTCTTGAGTGCACCCCAGATTTTATCGGACGCAATCGCGCTCCCGCCCGGCGAAGAAATCCGCAAAAGCAAAGCCTCCACGCCCATTCCCGGAAGGCGATGCAGACTTTCCATCACAGAGGCTTCCATTTTAGAATCTATCGTCCCGTTGATGTTCAAAAGCGCGACCTTCGCACGGTGACTCCAGCTTTCGTCAAAAATTTTCGTATTTGACGGCGACCACGTTCTAAAGCCGGCGTACGGAGCATCAATATCAAAGAACGTCTTTAGCGCATAAGACGGGACCTGGTCAATATAAAGCAGCGTATCTACAAGGCCCGCCTTTTTCGCCCCAATTGCCGTAATCACCGGCTTTTGCGCAAGCGAATCCAGCAAATCGACATTTGCAGAAGGCAATCCCTTCATGCGGGGGGCCACGTGCATGCGAACCATTTCCCAAATATCTTTATAAAGTGATTCTATGTTACCACGCGCATTGACCGACATGGAATCCGCCGTGTAAGGCTCCACCGCCGATTTGTACTCTCCGTGTTTCAGGAATTCCACCTTGACACCGAGTTTATCGAAAAATCCCTTGTAGAACGTAAATCCGCCCCCAAGCCCAAGCCAAGTAAAATGAGCCGAAGGTTCCACGACAACGCGATCCACGCTTGATGCTGCAAAGAGCACTGCCGGGCGAACGTCATCCATGTAGGCAATCACCATGCCGCCACGTTTCTTTAACTTTTGTACGTAACGGTTGATTTCTTCGGAAATGGCCAAGTTCCCTTGATAGCCCGAAAAGTCAAGCACCACAAGCCCCGCCGCCGGATCACGCAACAGATGTTCAAACAAGTTACGCACTTTCATGAGGCCGATAGAAGACGGAGCAATAAAGGGCATATTCTTCTCGACTTCACTCACCGTCATGTTCAAAGGCACACGGACTATCTGTGCCGAACGCGACGCCCGCGGATTTCGTGCCGCATGGAACCCGATGCTTCCGCCCTTCGGCAAAAAATCGTCATACACGCGAAGAGACGCATCCAAGTACCCGCCAAACGACGTGGAAAGCGTCAGCGTGTATTCGTCATCATCGCCGTGAATCGGCATCTTGAACCCGAAACGCATGCCGTAAAGGCCTAGCTCAAAAAGCAATCGATGTTCCTTCCAATCTTCGACATCGTAGCTCGCGCTGAAAAAATCGCCCAAGCGAATCGTCGCGCCCGCATTGTGGACACGTTTCATGGATTGTGGCCCCAGGTACAGGAGGTTTTCGCACGAATAACCTAAAGAAAGCGAACGGAAAGGACGGAACAAAATTCCCGGCGAATAAGTCCATTCCGTCCCTTTGAAATCGGCACTGCGCAGAGCCGTGACCCGACCGCCCCAAAAAACACTGCGGTCGAAAAGCGGAAATCCATGGGTCAAGTTCCAACGCGACTCGTCCATCCCTTCGCCGTCAAAGCGGTACTCGAAACCCGCCCCGATGCGGTCCAAATTGCCGCCCACGCGGAATTCGGTAATGCCGTCATCGAAATAGTACGAGGCAAGAGCCCCCTTGGAATCCAAAGCCGAAAGCCCCGCCGGGTTCCCGAATACCCCATGAGCCCCGTCAAGCGAAACAAAGCCGGATTCGCCGGGGAGGTAGGCGTAAGAAATTGCGGACAATGCGGTAAACGCAACGGCAAACGAAAGCGATTGAAAAAAATTTATCTTCATCGTCAATATTTTAGTAAATTTAAAAGAAGGTATTGATGCCAATAGGAGGAAACCGTGAAAAACATAGCCATTCTTTCCTTTCTCCTTTCGTTTTTCTTGATTTCCTGCGGAGATGACTCAGGAAGTTCTGCCAGCGAATCCAGTGAAGAATCCGAACTCTCTAGTAGTTCTAGCAGCAAAGCCAACAAAAGCGACAAATCGTCTAGCAGCTCCAGCAAAAAAGCCAAAGTTTCAAGCAGTTCAAATTACAAGTCTTCTAGCAACTCTAGCGAAAAATCCGAAACGGTCTCTACCATCAACAAGACTATTTCAGGAATGGCGCAAGGGCCTTTTGAAAAAGGGGCTACGGTATCTGTTTATGAACTTGACACAAACTTTCAGCAAACGGAAGTCCGTTACGAAACAAAAATCAAGAATGACTCAGGAAGTTACTCCATCAAGTTGAAAGACTTCAAATCACAATATGCATTGTTTAAAGTCGATGGTCGTTACATTAATAATGTTACCGGAAAAAAATCAGCCGACAGTATCACATTGTATGCCTTCACTGATTTAGACAACCATGACAAAGTAAACATCAACTTTCTTACCCATTTATCGCACAAACGCATATTGTATTTGGCCAATAAAAAAGATATTCCTGTGACAAACGCCAAAAAACAAGCAGAAAAAGAGGTTTTAAGAGCTTTCGATATTGAATACGACGGATTCGACGATGCTGAAAACATTGACTTTTTTGAGAAAGACAAGCAAAGTGCCGCGTTGCTTGCCATATCAATACTCATGCAAGACCTTTTCCTCGATACAAACATAAACAACAGTTTGACTGACTTAATGTCTGACATTGAAAAAAATGGAATTTGGACCCGTGAAGGATTTAAAACAAAAATAGCCATTTGGGCAAGTAAGTTGAGCCAGGACATCGCATTCGATAAAATCAAAGGCTTTATTATGAAATGGAACAAAACTGTTGACTTTCCAGCAATAAAAAAATACGTGGAAAATTTTTGGCAGCAGTGGCAGCAAGGTTACAATCTTGAGTCTATTGATTTCTCGGAAACGAATATCAAATGCGAATTAGACACTTCAAATTGGAAAGATACAACCGAAGGTACCTTTCGCAAAGGCGACATAACGGACATCATCTATATTTTCGACAACAAAAAATGGCGAGTTGCAACACTCCCTGAAGCATCTCTTGGTGGGTGTAACGAAAAATCTGTAAGCTTTTTTGGATACGCAGAAGAACGACAAGGACAGGATAGCTCGGGCTATTACATTTGCCTTAAAAGCACGAACAAGTTCTATTGGGAGCGTATAAGGGTTCGTTACTTTGAAGATTATGTGGACTCCATTTACTACGATTATATATGCAATGACTCCAGCTATTACGCCAACAGCAAAGCAGGCGATGCCCATTGGGGTAACATAGTTCAAAAAAATTGTATAAACTGCAAACAAGAAAACTTCGATTATTGGGAAAAAATCTGCAAAAAACGCTGCTATGTACTTGATGGAGCAAATCCATTTTATCAAAAGGAACAGAAAAGAAATAATGGATGGCGCGAAGGAGATTTTTCAGAATGCGCATTGGGCTTAGGCGGATGTACAGAGTCCCGTATCGGCACAATAAAAGAAGGACCCGCCATCATCAAATCACATACAAATGGATTTTCAATAGACAGCACACAAAAAGGAACATACGTCTGTTGGTATAATTATGACTATGATGGTTTGCAATGGCATGAAGCTGTAGATCTCGAAAATAATTTCTACTACGACATATTTCCCGCAGAATGCACTTATGATCTCGAAGGCCAAATCATTTCGGGAAAGAAAAACAAGTATGTTTGCGACGACGAAAAACTTAGAATCGCCACCCAAGAAGAAATAGACGCAGGATTTGCCTGTACATCGTACTTACGTTACCAAAAGAAATGCGACATCGAAGAAAAGGAATAAACCATGAAAAACACAGCCCTTCTTGTTTTTATCCTTTCGTTTTTGTTCGTTTCCTGCGGGGATGATTCCGGCAGTTCCGCAAGTGATTCCAACGAAGAAGCCGAAATTTTCAGCAGTTCTGCAAGCGATTCCATCGAAGGAATCGGAATTTCTAGCAGTTCTAGCGAAAAAGCTAACAGGGATTCCAAATCGTCTAGCAGCTCCAGCGAAAAAGCAAACAAGGATTCCAAGTCTTCCAGTAGCTCTAGTGAAAAAGCCGAAAAACTTTCTGTCATCAACAAAACAATCTCGGGCATGGCGCAAGGGCCTTTTGAAAAAGGGGCGACAGTTTCTGTTTATGAACTTGACACAAACTTTCAGCAGACGGGAATCAGTTACGAAACAAAAATTAAGAATGATTCAGGAAGTTACTCCATCAAATTGGAAGATTTCAAATCACAATATGCATTGTTTAAAGTGAATGGTCGCTACATCGACAACATTACTGGTGCAAAATCAGCCTACAGTATCACATTGTACGCCTTCACGGATTTAGACAATCACGACAATGTAAACATAAACTTCCTTACCCATTTATCGTACAAACGCATATTGTATTTGACTAATGAAAAAGATATTCCGGTGACAAGCGCCAAAAAACAAGCAGAAACTGAAGTTTTAAGAGCTTTTGATATTGAAAACGACGGATTCGATGATGCCGAAAACATTGACATCTTTGGGAAAGACAAACAAAGTGCAGCCTTGCTTGCCATGTCAGTACTCTTGCAAAGCCACCTCCTTGATGAAAACTTAAATAACCGCTTGACAGACTTTACATCATACATTGAAACATATGGAACCTGGAACAACGAAGAGACTAAAACAGAAATTGCCGATTGGGCAAGCTACTTAAGCCAGAACACTGCATTCGAGAAAATCAAGGGTTATATAAAAAAATGGAACCAAACCGTTGATTTATCAATATTAAAAAAATACATGGATAACTTTTGGCAACAAAATTACGATCTTGGAGAATGCACCGACAAGCAAGAAAACAGAATTAAAGAAAATAGAAATAAATTAAGTTCTTTTAGGGAAGAACATTTCATTTGCCGATCCAGCAAATGGGAAATAGCCACGTCGAAAGAAATAGACGACTATCCAAATATAGATACATTAAACAGCAAAATTGCAAAAGATGGCGACACCCGTTGGACAACAAGGGAAAATCCCAACGGATATGTAATGAAATCATGCGAAGTTTACGACGACACGACTTGGCGCACCGGATTTTTCTCGGACTGCGATTATGGTTTTGGAGGCTGCACAAGGAAACGAGAAAACGTAAAAGTAAAAAACGGCGATTTGTATTATATTTGCCAAAACAAGCTATGGAGTGCATTCGGAAACAGTCAAATAGATTCCCCACCCATCGAATACGAATTAGACACTTTAGGTTGGAAAGACACAACTGAAGGTGCCATCCGCAAAGGCAACGTAACGGATGTTGTCTATATTTTCGACAACCAAAAATGGCGAGTGGCAACAATCCCTGAAGCATCTCTTGGAGGGTGTAACGAAAAAAATATAGGAAATTTTGGATACGCAGAAAGCCGCATAAAGCAGGCTTTATCTAAATTTGAATGTATACTCTATCCCGAATCCCCCGAAGATAATGAATGTTTTAGAATCGTTTATAACCCAGGCTATTACATTTGCAAAAAAAATAGACGTGAAAGCCCCCAAAATAGATATGAAACAATTTTTTCCTGGGATTGGGAGCACATAAGATATCGAGAATATACCAGCATTTGCAACAATCCAAGTGATGACGCCGACAGCAAAAAAGTCAATCCTTACTGGGGCAACTTCACCCCCGTAAAGGGAAAATGCATAAATTGCAATCAGGAAAGTATCGATCATTTTGAAGAACAATGCAAAAAACGTTGCTACGTGTCAGGAAGTATAGCCCATGCGTCCGCATGTGTATTGGGTTTCGGATGTGACAATGACCTTTACGGTACAATAAAAGAAGGCCCCTCCATGGAACTAGCCTCCGATACCATATTTTATGAAGACGAATTTTATGATGAGTATTTATATTACTTATCATACCCTATTTCAATAGACAGTACAAAAAAAACAAAATACATCTGCAAAAATATCTACTTAGGGAATTTATACTATGGATGGAATGTCGCCACAGATATCGAAATTGACCTCGCTCCAACCATATGTACTTATAGTAAAGGTGGTAGTGGATTTCGAATTCTTACAGGAACATCGGGAACAAAATACGTTTGCGACAACGGCAAGACTAGATTAGCCACTCAAGAGGAAATAGACGCGTGGAATCTCCTATGACTTTAGCAAGAGTTAAATTTACCAATAGGAGGAACCCGTGAAAAACTTAGTATCGCCACCCAAGAAGAAATAGACGCAGGATTTGCCTGCACAATCGAAGCGATCGACCAGGGAAAATGCGAAGCCAAAGAAAATGATTGAGCCAAATACAATCCGCACGAAAAAAATGTCAATAAGAAGCCAATACCGAGAATCACCTCATCCCAAACACCTTTATTTTTCTAACTTAGTATAGGAAATTTGGATATTTAAGGTACATTACATGGCATCTGCAAAAAAAGAAGAAACAGACCTTTTCGACTTATTAAAGGATCTCGTCAAGAACTGGCGAATCATGTTTCCATGCATTTTCCTTGCAGGAATCATCGGCGTATTCGTCGCCCTTTGGATTCGCCCCATATACCAGGTAGATGCTCTGCTCCAAATCGAATCCAAGAGCAACAAGAGCGTAGGCATGATGGGCGGCCTCCCAAGCCTATTTGCCACGTCAAGCCCTGCCGAAACGGAAATCGAGCTTATCAAGAGCAGGCACATCATCGGCGAAGCCGTCGAGAAGATGCACTTGCAATACAAGGCCACTCCTGTAAATGGGCTTGACCGTCTGTTGCATCGCGAAGGCCGTATGGAGCTTAGCCTATACGAAGTACCATGGGAGAACATACCTGCAACCGAGAAAATAGTTCCTTGGATTGCCGAAGCCGTCGATAGCACCTCATTCAACTTGTACGACCACAACAAAAAAGTTGTCCTCTCGGGAAGTGTCGGCACTACATACCATTTCCCGTATGCAGGCGACACAGCTCTTTTCTGCGTCCACCACATGGAAGCCGAACCTGGGCAGAAATTCGAGCTTCTTAAACTGAACCGCCTTGACGCTATCGCCGCATTCAAGAACGCATTCAACATCAAGGAAAAAGGGAAAAAGACCGGCATTTTGGAATTCAGCTACAAGGACATCTACCCAGATCGTGCGACACTGATTCTAAACGAAATTGCCACAACGTATTTGCGTCAAAATGTGGAACAGCGCAATGCCGAAGCGCAAAAAACTTTGGAATTTTTGGAGAAACAGCTACCCGACGTCAAAGCGCAGATGGACAGTTCCCTCCTCAAGTTCAACACCTACCGCAACAAGGTCGGTTCTGTCGATATCGGTGCGGAAACTCAAATCATCTTGGAAAAGCGCAACGTCTTGCAGCAAAAGTTGCTCGATCTGCAACAAAAGAAACAAAGCGCAATCCGGTTGTTCCAGCCGGAGCACCCGACTATCAAGACTCTCGAAGAACAGGAAAACAACCTGAAGCGAGAGCTCGCCAACAACACGGCAGCGACCAAGAAGCTCCCGAACACGCAGCAGGAAGTGTTGAAGCTGACAAACGAAGTGGATATGAGCAAACACATGTACACGACGATGCTCAACAACATCCAGCAGCTGAAACTCGTGTCCGCTGGCGAAGTGGGCTCCGTGCGTATCATCGACTTTGCCGAAGAAACGACCCAGCCGGTTAAGCCAAAAAAATTGCTCATTATCTTCGCGGCGCTTTTCATGGGTTTGCTTCTCGGATCAACTATCATAACGCTCCGCAGCAAGTTCAGCAACGGCGTACGAGATGCAAGTTTCATCGAACGCGAAACGGGATTCAGCGTCTATGCCAAGGTCCCGAAGGGCAATCCCAACGGCACCAAGGGCACTCGCCCCCTTGCCGTGGTCGAACCCGACGATGTCGCTGTCGAATCGCTCCGCGCCTTGCGCAGTTCGCTGGAATTCAGCATGGAAGAAGGTTCCAACCCGACAATCGGCATCAGCGGTCTCATCCCTGGTGTGGGCAAGAGCTTTATCTCCGTAAACCTCGCTGCCCTTTACGCCGGCCTAGGCAAAAAGGTTTTGCTTATCGACGCCGACCTCCGCAAGGGCCGTCTGCACAAGGAATTCGGTATCAAGCGCGGTAAAGGCCTTTCGCAAGTTCTCTTGAACGAAGTATCCGTAGAAGACGTAATCAAATCGACCGAAGTCGAGAACTTGTTCATCATGCAATGCGGAATGGTGCCGCCGAACCCGTCCGAACTGCTCGGTTCCAAGCACTACGCAGCAATGATTAGCGAGTTGGAAAAGATATATGACCTCATCATCGTCGATACGCCGCCTATCATGCTCGTGACAGACGCAGCACTCGCTTGCCGTGTCGCATCCCAGATTGTCATGGTCATCGAATACAACAAGCACAGCATCGATGCTATCAAGGACGGAATGAACCAGCTTTTGAAGGGCAATACAACCGCCCATGCAAGCGTTGTCATCAACAAGTATGTGCACAGCCACAGCGATGGCTACGGTTATAAATACGGGAAGTACTAAACAGCCTTGTTAGCAATATGCCATCCAAAGCATCCATAATCTCGTCGCTGATATGGAAATTCATGGAGCGTATGGGAATTCAGGGGACACAGTTTGTTGTCTCCATAGTTCTCGCGCGGCTTCTCGCCCCGGATGATTTCGGACTAATCGCACTTGTGATGGCGGTAATTGCCATTGCGAACGTTTTTGTACAAAGCGGACTCGGCACAGCCTTAATTCAAAAAAAAGACGCTGACGAAACGGATTTTTCCTCTGTATTTTATGCAAGCCTCCTGCTTGCCACAATCGTCTATGCACTGATTTTCTTCACAGCACCGCTAATAGCCGATTTCTACGACAAACCTACGCTCATCCCCGTCATCCGTGTTTTGACGCTAACCCTGTTTATCGGCGTTTTCAATTCCATACAGTACGCCTTTGTCGCACGCCAAATGATGTTCAAGAAGCTCTTTTTCAGGAGCATCGGGTCGATGATTCCATCGAGCATTATCGGCATCGTGATGGCATTCACAGGATTTGGCGTGTGGGCCCTTGTCGCACAGCAACTTTCGAATACCTTTCTCGCCGTAGTAATCATGTGGTTCGTCGTTCCGTGGCGTCCGCAATTAAAATTCTCTTTTGAAAGACTGAACAAACTTTTTTCATTTGGATGGAAACTTCTCTTTTCGTCGGTGATTGACACGGTCTATTCACAAATACAAAGCATCGTTATCGGAAAGATGTTCTCGCCCGCAAGCCTCGCTTTTTTCGACCGAGGAAGCCACTTCCCCTACATTGTCGTAAACAACATCAACAATTCAATCCAGGCTGTCATGTTGCCCTCGCTTTCTGCACACCAAGATGACAAGCCCCAAGTGAAGAAGATGGTACGGCGAGCCATCGTGACTAGCTCATTCTTAATCATCCCGATGATGGCAGGCCTTGCTGCCGCAGCAGAACCCATCGTAAAAATCCTATTAGGGGATAAATGGCTCCCCAGCGTTCCCTTCGTCCAGATATTCTGTTTCATCTACGCCTTTTATCCAATCCATACGTCTAATTTATCCGCAATCAATGCCTTAGGACGCAGCGATATTTTTCTAAAACTCGAAATCATCAAAAAAATTTTCGGGATATCCATTCTTGTCGCAAGTATTCTCTATTTCAGGTCGCCTATCGGTATCGCCTACGGTGTCGCCGTAAATACAATCATCGCCTCATTCATCAATGCCAGCCCGAACAAAAAGCTGCTCCATTACAGTTACCTTGAACAAATCAGCGATATCGCGCCATCGGCCATTTTAGCCTGCGCCATGGCCCTTGTCATTATTACAGTGAACCAACTGCAATTGAATATTTATTTGACTCTAGTTTTGCAGATTTTAACCGGAGCATTATTCTACTTCGGACTCGCCAAATTACTACATTTTGAAAGTTTAGAATACCTGATAAAGACAATCGCCGATTTCAGGAGAAGACATGCAAAATAAAGAAATTACCGTTACATCGCCGCTGTTTCCATCGTTAGACGACTTTATCCCGATGCTCAAGGACATCTGGGATCGCAAATGGCTCACAAACAACGGGCATTATCACAAGGAACTTGAAAAGGCTCTCGCCGAATATTTGGGCGTGGAATACCTAAGTTTATTCACAAACGGGACTTTACCTCTCATTACGGCACTCCAGGCCATGCGCATTACCGGCGAAGTCATCACAACGCCGTACAGTTTTGTCGCAACGACTCATTCCATTTGGTGGAACGGACTCAAGCCCGTTTTTGTCGATGTTGACGAAGAAACGGGAAACATCAATCCTGAAAAAATCGAAGCAGCCATCACTCCGCATACGACGGCCATCATGCCTGTCCATGTGTATGGAACTCCCTGCAACACAAAGCGCATCCAGGAAATTGCCGACATTTACGGTCTCAAAATCATTTACGATGCGGCACACGCATTCGGCGTAAAAATCAACGGTGAATCTGTACTCAATGCCGGCGACATGAGTACACTCAGTTTCCATGCGACGAAAGTCTATAACACCATCGAAGGCGGAGCATTAGTTTGTCACGACGCAGCCACCAAGAAACGCATTGACTATCTCAAGAATTTCGGTTTTGCTGGTGAAACAACGGTCGTCGCTCCCGGCATCAACAGCAAAATGGACGAAATCCGTGCCGCATACGGTCTCCTGAATTTGAAGCAAGTCGATAAAGCCATCGCAAGCCGCAAGGTCGTCGCCGAACGCTACCGCGAAGCGTTCAAAGATATTCCCGGCATCCGCATGCTCAAAGATATCGAAGGCGTTCGTCACAACTACGCTTACTTCCCCATTTTCATAAGCGAAGAATACGGCATGAGCCGAGATGCGCTCTATGAAAAACTCAAGGAATACAATATCTACGGACGCCGTTACTTCTACCCGCTCATCAGCACGTTCAGCGCCTACAAGGGCTTGGAATCGGCAAATCCGTCGAACCTCCCTGTAGCCCACAAACTTGCCGACCAGGTACTTTGTCTGCCGATGTTTGCCGACTTGGACGATGAAGGTGTCAACCGAGTCATAAATGTTATCGTCAATCGAAAATAAATTCGAGCATCTATGAAGAAGAATATTCTTGTATTCCCCTGCGGTTCAGAAATAGCGCTCGAAGTGTATCGTGCAGTCAATCATTCGACACACTTCAATCTTATTGGCGCAAACTCCATAGACGACCACGGTCAATTTGTATTCGAAAACTACATCGGCGGCTTGCCCTTCATTACGGCCCCGGACTTTCTTGAAAAATTTGGGCAGGTCATTCGCGAAAACAACATCGACGCTGTCTATCCGGCAATGGATTCCGTCATCGAACTTTTAAAGAACAACGAAGATTTGTTGGGATGCAAAGTAGTCTCCTCCCCCATAGAGACAACGCAAATCTGCCTTTCAAAATCCAGGACGTACAAAGTCCTCGAGAATATCGTAAAAGTCCCTAAAACATACACTGCCAATGAACTTGTCAAAGCAGGTGGACCGTTCCCCGTTTTTGCTAAACCCGATATCGGTTACGGTTCCCGCGGCGCAAAGAAAATTTCAAGCGTCGAAGACCTCAAGGCACACTTGGCCCTGTACCCGTCATGCATCCTTTCGGAATTTTTACCGGGCAAGGAATACACCGTCGATTGCTTTACAAACAGCAACGGGAAATTGCTTTTTGCTGCAGCACGCGAACGTTGCCGCATCATGAACGGAATCAGCGTCAACACGAAGCCTGTCAAGGAAAATGCCGAAGAGTTCATGGATTTCGCACAAAAGATAAACGAAACCATAAAATTCCAAGGAGCTTGGTTTTACCAAGTCAAACGCGATGCAAACGGCAGCCTTACGCTTCTCGAAATTGCAAGCCGTTTCGGCGGGTCTTCTTCGTTGTTCCGCGCACAGGGTATCAACTTTGCGCTGATGTCGCTATTCGATGCATTCGACATTCCCGTATCCATACTCCGCAATGGCTACGACGTCGTCATGGACCGTGCGCTTGACAACAAGTACAAACTGGACTTGAAATACAGCGAAGTCTTTATCGATTTTGATGACTGTATTTATCTCGAAAAGAAATTCGTAAACGACGCCATGATGGCGTTCCTTTACCGGTGCGTAAACAAAGGAATCAAAGTTACTTTGCTTTCCCGTCATGACGACGAAAAACTTGGCAAGTTAGACGAACTTTTGGACAAATTGCGTATCCGTCAGGTATTCGACCGCATCATCCATCTTAATCCGAGCCAGAAAAAAATCGATTCCATCGACAACACGGATTCCATTTTCATTGACGACTCTTTCGCAGAACGCAAAGCCGTCGCAGACAAATTTAACATACCCGTTTTTAGTCTAGACATGATTGAGGCCCTTTAATGGAAACGCCCTTCGACATCAAACGCGCGCAGGCGCGCCTTTTAGAAATGGCAAAAGCAACAGCAGCCATTCTTGAAAAGCACGACATTCCCTACCAAATTGCATTCGGCACGTTACTTGGAGCCGTAAGGCACGGAGGGTTCATTCCGTGGGATGACGATTTTGACTTTTTACTTTTCAACGATTCTTATGACAAGGCAACGGAAGTATTGCTGAAGGAGCTCCCCGCCGATATGCTCCTCGAAAACGAAAAGACCGAGCCCAAGTATTTCCATGGCTGGGCTCATGTCAAAGATTTGAAAAGCGAATGCGACTGCGCTCTTTTCCCGCAAGATGCGGCCTACGCACACCACGGTTTAAGTGTAGATTTGTACAAGCTCACAAAAATCAAGGAAAAGGATTACATTCAATACCGACTTGATGAAGCTCTTACCTACATCGATCGCCGCCTCAAGCAAGGGCTCATGACCGAAGAAGAATACAAGAATAAAAAGGAATCTTTCTCAAACTTGTTCAAGCCGGACGGGAACACATCTGAAAAGGAAATTTTAGCCTACCCGTTTACATATGGCAAACAAGAAATCGACGATGTTTTTCCGTTGAAAAAATACAAATTCGAGGATACGGAATTTTTAGGTCCGAACAATTATGATCCATTGCTCGTTTCTGAATATCGCGACTATATGTCGCTCCCGCCCGAAGAAGATCGAAAGCCACATTATACATCCATTAAATATTTTTAAGGCGGACATATAAATGAAAAAAATTAAATCGTTTATCATCAAGTGCATGGGTCCTCTCTATGGAATTCTTTTCAAGACGAGAATCGAAAACCGTCGCCTTGTTAAAGAAAAAAAAGATCTGGAAAGTCAAATCAACGAGCTAACTTATCAAGTCAACTACCTAAAGCATCACTTTGATATCGGGCAGATGAAGCCCGCATCCGGGTATCTCCGCGAATTCCAGCTTGCCGAAGTCGAATATGCAAGACACATTTTGGACTTGCTCAAGCCCTACGATATCCAGATGTACCTTGAAGGGGGCGCACTGCTCGGAGCTAAGCGCCACAAGGGATTCATCCCCTGGGACGACGACATCGATATTGCCATGGCCCGAGCAGATTTCAACAAGCTTCTTCACGTTCTGCAAACCGATCCCAATTTCGTGTGGATAGACACAACGCAGAAATCCGGTTACTACGCCGAATATTACGACAAGAACATTCGCGCGAACGCAAACAAGAACGTTGTTCTCATGACTCCGACTTGTGTACACATATTCAATGGAACCTGTTTGAGAGATGCGAAGAACCTTGAATTTTTCCCGAACGATTTCTTGAAAGAAGATGTGACCGAAGAACAATATCTTGCTTTCCGTGACAAAGTAATTGCATTCATACGTGTACCGCACGCATGGAAAGAACTCTTCGACTTCTACGAAGAAAATTGGAAAGCGAGCGGCATCTATTCCATGGAGCCGACCTCTCGAATCGTCCCAGGGCTTGGCAACTGGGATTTGACGGAATACGGCTATCACGGATTTAGACACCACGATGACGTTTATCCCACAACGACCATTGTATTCGAAGGCAAGGAACTCCCCTGCCCGAACAAGGCCGAAGTAATTCTGGACAGGGAATACAGTAAAAGTTGGCGTGACTATCCTAAAGACATCGGATTCCCGCAAACACTACTTGACCGGAACAATTATTTTAAATTAATTGGCGAACCCTTGATTGACTACAAAGAATTTTAAAATATGACCGAACCGGAAAGAATTGTCGCGAAAGGAATCGTTCCCTCCTCGTTTTTGCAAGAAGAAACGATATGCGATTTTTTTGTGGATTCCACCCGCAAAAAGGTATGGGCCATTGAACTCGACATCTTGATCGAATTCGACCGTATATGCAAAAAACACGGCCTGAAATATTTCTTGATGTGCGGCACGCTTCTCGGCGCCATTCGCCACAAGGGATTCATCCCGTGGGACGACGATATTGACGTCGCCATGCCGCGCGACGATTTTAACAAGTTGAACACGTTGCAAGAGGAATTCAAGCACCCGTTTTTCTTGCAGACGCCGCTCACCGACAAAGAATTCGCAGGTTCGCACACCTGTATCCGCAACACGAATACGAGCGCCATCAGCCCCATCATCCGGTTCCAGAAGATGAATCACGGGCTTTTCATCGACGTTTTTGCGCTGGACCATTTTGTACCGGAAGGCGCCGAAGAGCGCTTTGCCGAAATAAACCAGCTGAACATCGAGAACGGAACGTTCATGCGGTTGACCAACCCGGAACTGAACGAGAAAAACCGCGAGCGCGTAAAAAATTACCACAGGGACCATATTGCCGATTACTTGAAAATCCATGAAATTGCGAGCAAGTTCAACAACAAAAAAACAGACAAACTTGCAATCCTCACATGGACGGCAGAACCCCTAGAACGCAACGTATGGGACGCAAAGGACTTTGACGAATCGGTAGATGTTGAATTCGAAGGATACCGTTTCCCGGCACCCGCAGGATATCGCAACATTCTCACGCAGTTGTTCGGGAACTACATGGAATTCCCGCCCGTAGAAAAAAGAGGAGCCCAACACAGTCAATACGTGCTGGACCCCGATACGCCTTATGCGGAATTCCTGCGCACGTTCAAGCCGTGCTAACAGGATTCTCCACAACAATTACTTTTTCGGTGCAAACGGCTCGATGATGTTCTTGATGATAAAGTCGGCAGTTTCGTCGATATCTTCGAACGCGACGCGCTTCGGCAAATCGACATTGAAAGCCTTCTTCACCTTCGCGACGAGTTCGTCGGTATAGACGAGCGTGCCGTTTTCCACGTTCTCGATGCCGTCGCAGTAAATGGACTTGCGGTTTGCCGCACGCATGTCATCCATGCTGAACAGGGTCGTGTCAAACGAGGCTTCCGCCTTGGCCCCATCAATTAATACCGGATAACCGCCGATTTCGCCATCGACGCCGGGCGCATGCACCTTGGTCACCGTCTTTTCGCGAAGAGCGGTCAAGATGGAATCGATAATGTTGAAGTTGCTCGAAGCGTTCATCATGTTGCGCTTCTGGTCCACAGGCATCGGGATAGAGCAGGCGGCCAGCACTTCGGTCTGGTCAAACGGCAAATCCTTGCCATCCTTCTTGAAGTTCAAGAGCAGCGTCTGGCCTTCGGCGTGACCTTCCTTGGAAATCACCACGTCGTGGAAATGGCTCACCGCAAGTGTCACATCGATATCGTTCAGGTTGTCGATGTTGTACTTTTCGGCCATGAAGAACTTCATACGCGGAATGAGGTGGTTCAGGTTGCCGCTACCGAAATCGAAGTAAGTCTTGCCGGCAGACTTGAGCCAGGGAATCACGGCGTCGGAATACGAGGTATTGATGGTGACGGCGTTCGAGCCGGCCTTCTCGTAAGCGGCCATGATGTTCTTCGCGTAACGGATAGAAAGCGGGGACCAGATGCCGTAAGCGCGCAGGTTGCTCCACGAGATGCTCCCGTACTTGAGGCCCGAATACACGCGGCTGCTGTTCACGATAAAGTCGGGGTTTGCCTTCTGGATGGTCGCGGCAATGCTGTCGACATCGTTCAGGTCACAGTCACCGAGAATTTCAATCTGGCTG
>JAEEGH010015116.1_pt1 | contig 16825 bp, 14 predicted proteins | sample 9134181 | NCBI WGS metagenome assembly JAEEGH01 (sample SAMN16246544, study PRJNA631951) | gut metagenome | biome: gut microbiome; feature: rumen; material: DP-attached | host: Bos | place: Iran: Karaj | collected 2018-10
TATACCATCTTTCCCGAGAGCTCTTGTTTATGGACTGGAACATGCCCTAAAACAGGGCGAATGCTCGGTACAATACGCGCTATGTAGCTTATAATGAGTCATGTAATTAAAAAATAACTAAGTATTGTCTTTATTGGAGGCTGTAGTAAAGGAGAATAAACGTGTCATTTCATTTTGGGAAATTATTGCAGGAATGCTTGCAGAGTCATGGTATCCAATACATTACTTCAAACTGTCATTTGGCAAATCTGATTCGCTTTTTGTTCAATCGAAAGCATTACAGCAGATGCTGAATATACCTATTGATGCCGACAAAGATAGAATAAAGAGTTTGCTGATTGAAAACATAGGAAATCAAAGAGTTAAAAGTTGTTTGAGAGTTTTTAGTTTGAATGTTCCTTATCGTTTTCTGTCGCCATGGATTGCTTACACAACTGATGCTGATGTTGTCAGACAATCTCAGCAATTTCACAATCAGTGTCTTTATGCAATCCGTGGAGAGATGATAGAGACAAATCCCATGTGGGTAGATTATTTGTGTGAGCATTATGCCATCCTTTCTGGCTTTGCCTTTTGGAATCTGACTTTGTTCTTGCAAAAGCGAAATCCAAATGTTCCTGATGTACCTTCAAAGTTGATTAAGCCTATCCAAAGAGATTCATTGACTCGGCAACATAGGTTTTGGGATGCGTACATTAGTAGTGTTGGGAGTATACGATGCATCTATACTGACAAACCTTTGTATCCAAAAAGTTATGATTTAGACCATTTTATCCCGTGGAGTTTTGTGTCTCACAACCTATTATGGAACCTCTTGCCTGCCGATTCAAGCATTAACTCATCGAAGAGCAATAATATTCCCTCATTGGATGCTTATTTGAGGCCTTATACAAATCTTCATCACGAAGCATTGAAATCGCTTTATCCGTTGAAGCCCAATGATAAAATATTTGAAGATTATCTGACCATTTACGATTCCGTCCCTGAATTGATTAAGTTGTCAGAAGTTGATTTTTGCAATGTTTTCAAGAAAACACTTGCCCCGATGGTGCAAATTGCTGAAAATATGGGATTTCAAACATGGACTAAACAAATCAATTAAGCTAGATGAAGAACAATCCACATTTGACAGCAAAGGAGAGAACCACATTGTCATTTCCAACGAGGTGGTTGAAAGAGAACAACCTTCTGAAAGGTGAGATATTGGATTTTGGCTGTGGGTTCGGTTTTGATACGGATGAGCTTCAAAAAGAAGGTTATAGTATTGTTGGATATGACAATTATTATCGCCCTGAATACCCAACAAAGCGTTTTGACACCATCATTTGCAATTATGTTCTGAATGTGCTTGAATCCAAAGAACAGGCAGAAGTGCTGATGGAAGTATCGGAACTGCTTAAGCCAACAGGGACAGCTTATTTCACAGTTCGCCGCGATTTAAAATACGAAGGATTCAGAACACATTATGTGTACAAACAGCTGACATATCAATGTAATGTTGTATTGCCATACAAAAGTCTGTTTCTCAACGAGAATTGTGAGATATACGAATACAAGCATTTTAATAGAACCAATTACAAAAAGAAATACGAGTCGTCAAAAGGTTGCCCGTTTTGCAAGTTGAACTCCAAGGTCGAATTGGTATGTGAAACTGCTACGGCTGTAGCATTTTTTGATGGATACCCAGTGAGTAAGGGACACACGCTGATAATACCTAAGCGCCATGTGGCTAACTATTTTGATTTGTCAAACGAAGAGCAGCAAGATTTGTGGCACATGGTTAACCATTGCAAAACTATTTTGGAGAAACGATTTCAACCCGACGGTTTTAATATCGGAATCAATGTGAACCAAGCCGCAGGGCAGAGCGTTTTTCATGTGCATATTCATTTGATACCTCGTTACAAAGGTGATGTTGAGAATCCGAAAGGTGGGGTGAGGGGGGTGATACCAGGGAGGATGAAGTATTGATAATGGTAAATGTATGGCTTTAATTCTTAAATAAATATTATGGACTCATTTTCACAATTCCGTACTCTTGAAGACCTTGTCAATTGCTTGAGCAAAGAACGAAAGTTGCTTCGTGATGTGTTTGGTGACCGAAAAACGCATGTTTACTCATTGGACTTGGCAATGGAACTAGTAGAGCATCGTCGTGAACGAATACAGTATCTTATCGATTATGGTGTCATTCACGAGAGCGGCAATTTCTTGGAGTTGGAGGATGTCTATCTGAAATTCTTTGAAGAAGTATTGGACGTAAATGAGGAAATCAACATTGCAAGTGTTAAGGAATGTATTGACACCCTGAAAGAAAACATAACGTATTACCTCAAGGAAACCAACGAAAAACGCAGGTACCAGTATTTATACACAATTCGAAAAAAACTCCGTGATACAGGTTTGCGAACTCTGAAAAACGTCATCGACCTTAAACGTAATGTCGATACAGCCTATAAACAAGAGCCAAACTACGAGATAAAGAAGCAGCGGCTCAAGAACCTTGATGAAAAGAAAATGGGCATTGAAACGCTTGTCAAAGAATGTGAAAAGTTGATGGAAACTGACAAGGCATTCTTTTCCTTGACTCTTGACCCTCACATGGCGCGGACTATCGCCGATGTGCGCAATGACTTCAATGATGCCTATTACAATCTGTATTCAATTGAAAAACAAATTATTGAGTATTTGCACTTGATTGAACAGCAGAACCAACTTTTCAAGAAAATACGCAAGCTAAAATATTTACGCGACCAGCTGACCATTAAAGAAAACACAAATATCCTTAAAGTCCTGTCTGATAATAGTCCATTATGGATGGAGAATAGGCAATACAATAAAATGCGTTTGTCTATCAATGCGTTACAGGGTTCTGAAGATATGGCCACAATCATACGCAGAGTGGGAATGCAGCAAGGTATTATTCGTAAATCGCGCATACCAGCCCCGCCTTTGACAAAAGAAGATTTGTCAGGAAGCACCGCAATACTCTCAGAAATCAATCCTCATGAAATATGGAACGCATTCAGGGCGGGAGGCAACGATTTGTTTTCTTTCATTGTTTCGTATGACTACAAACAAGAACGAACCATCGCGCAGCACGCAATACTTTTTTGCCAATTGGCTGTCCAGCATCCTGAAGAGTGCAGGATTACGGAACAATATGCTATATATAAAACTCTTGAATATCCTTTGATTTATGCTAAATAACACACAAAAATTATACGAGCGTCTCATTCGTGGAGGATTTCTCGCTGTAGATAGTTCCAAAGCAGACATAAAGCATCTGTACCAAGATGTCGAGGAGAACTATGAGGAATATGCAGAATACTTTAGACAGATAGGGTTTGTTTTGGAAAGCGGGAACGGCTATTTTTACTTTTCAACCATCAATGAAAGCAAGGCTGATATTGAGCGACGCTTGGTCGCTTTCTGCAAATGGATCGACTATCTTGATTTCTTCAAGACTTTTGATACGACATTCTCGGTGGGCTATCAGTTCAGCAAGGCTCGAATTGTGAATGAAATCGATGTGAATGCCGAATTGAAAGACAAGGCGCGGCACTTGTTTTCGCAACAAATGCCTTTCCCTGAAAAAGTTGATAAGCTAATTAACGAATTGGATAACATGGGATTTGCAGAGTTGATTGAAGAGGAGACGGAAACCTATAAAATCACTTCAGCGTTCCGTTATGCGGAGGATTTGGTGAACTTGCTAACGATTTATAATGAAGATGAGATACCTGAATAAAATAGTCTTTATTAATAGCGCCCACGTACGCTATTCTGAAATATCACTCGATGGCAATGTGCACTTTACGGGTACGCAAGGTGTTGGCAAAAGTACGCTGCTACGCGCGTTGCTGTTCTTTTATAATGCAGACAAGCTGCATTTGGGAATTAAACAAGGCCAAAGAACGTTCGACCAATTCTATTTTGAAAACTCCAATTCTTTTATATTGTATGAAGTTGAGCGTGAAATTGGAGCCTACACAGTCCTTACGTTCCGCCATCAAGGTAGTGCGGCTTTCCGCTTTATTGATGCCCCATACAATAAAGACTGGTTTGTTAGCGAAAGTGGTGAGGTGCTGAGCGAATGGACAAAAATCAGGCAGAATATTCAGAAGAACGGCTTGGTTGACATCAGCCAACGTATTGATAGTTACCAATATTATCGAGATATCATCTTTGGCAACGTACACGACCGAAGCAACAAATTCGCAAAATATGCTTTGGTTGAAAGTTCAAACTACCAGAACATTCCGCGCAGTATTCAGAATGTGTTTCTTAACAGCAAGTTGGATGCCGAATTCGTGAAGAAAACCATTATCGAATCAATGACCGACAGCGATACGGAAGATGCAATAAAACTAAGTGTTTATCGCAGTTTAGTGGCCAACTTCGAGCATGAATACGACGACATACATATTTGGTACAAGCAGGAAAAGAATGGCGACATATTGGTGCGTCGTCAAGCAGCCCAAGTTATTATCGCATACCGCGAAACCATTGCTTTCGAACAGCAGATACGCCGTTCTGTGCGTGAACTTAATTACGCTGTTCAGCAGGCAAGGGAATTGCTGCCAATTGAACAAGAAGAATTGAAATACACAAATGAGCAGATACAGGCAGAGCAGCAAAAAAAGAGAAATGCGGATGTCGATTTTCAGAAGGAAAGGCAAAGAATAGACCGAAATATTGGCGAAAAAGAAGGCAAACTCAAAGAAATCCGCGATAAGCGCAAGCAATATGCGCAAATGGATATTGATTCGATGATTCGTCTACAGCATTCGGAACCCCAACTGAAGAGCGAATCAAAACGTCAAAAAGAGATATTGGACGCTCTGACAAAGCAGTATGCTGACATAGAGGCCAAATACAAACTGCTATTGGGTACTTTGGAAAACGGCTTTGAATCATTTAAAATCCAGCAGAATGAGCAGTTCAACAAGTTGCGCGACGAACAGCAAAAACAAAGAGAAAGACTCGACAAGGAAAAACAAGAACGATTGGCCGAAGTCGATAAAAGATTCTTCGACAGCCAACAGGACATAGACGAACGCATCGATAACATACAGGAAGATAGGAATCGGGCCGAAAGCAAACTGAAAGAACTGCAATTATGGGAGCCCCATGCACAAGAAAAAGCCACCATTCGGGAAGAATTGCAGCTGCTTGACATTGAAGAAAAAGAATCCTATGCCAACAAACAGACAAAGGAACAAACCATAGAGCGCTTGCGGGCCGATGCGCTGACTGAGGAAGGGAAGGTTTCACGCGAATACGAGAAACAAGATGGCCTTTTGCAACAAAATCTGCAACAGCTGCAAAATGAGTTGAACAAGATAAACATGTTATTGTCGAACTACAAAGGTTCGTTATACGAATGGCTCACGCAAAACAAACCAGATTGGGCGGAAACAATCGGGCGGGTAATCGATGAAGAGAGAGTGCTGTACGCGCAAGGTTTGTCGCCTGTTAGTGAAAACGATTCCGGCACGTTGTACGGAGTCAGAATCGACGTGTCGCAAATTGAGCCTGCCCATCGTTCTCCCGACGAATACCTCAAATGTAGCAAGGACTTGGAAGAACAAATTGCAGAAGCGAAACGGCAACGGATAGAACTACTGCAAAGTAAAGAACAAAACCTCCGAAAAATAAATGAACGTTTTGCCGAAAAAACAAAACCTTTGCAGCAAGAGATAACGACATATAGAGTACGCTTGGACCAAATTCCGCAGCAGCGCAAGGACCGACAAACGCAGATAGCTACACTCGAACGCAAGGAAAAAGAAGAACGGAATGCAAAAATTGCCGTACAGCAAAAGGAACGTGATGAGATTATTGTGAAACTCGCCCAAGTCAAAAGCGAGAAAGAGACCAAACGATTATTGTGGGAAAAAGAAAAGAAGCAGATAAATTCAGTGTATGAAGCCAAGGTCAAGGAACAGAAAAGGCAGTTGGAGGAATTGCAGGCGAACCAAAGGGCGGAGCTAAATGAAGAACTGGAAAAATACAATTTTCAGAAAAGCAAATACGAAAGAGACCGCGCGGCAGAACTGCAAGGCAAAGGAGCTGACATAGATGCCATAAAAAAACAAGAAGATACAATCAAATCCATTGAAAACCAATTGAATAAAATAGAAAACCTGCGCAAAACGGTTTTTGCCTATCAAAAAGACAAAGAGGAACTATTTGACAAAGAGGATTTTATTAAGCAAGAGAAAAAAACATTAGAGGACAAAATCAACAATCTGCAAAACCAATACGATGAGAAAATCAGGAGGATAACACATAAGATTAATACCCTTCTTGAGCAAAGAAACACGCACGATTCAAAAATAAAAGAATGGCAAGAAGGATTAAGGCAGTACAAACAAATGGTCGAAATCGAACATTTGCTTACAGATGCCTATCTGCTTAATGAGAAAAACACGCAAACAACAAAGTCGTGCCAGACAATCATAGCGGAGCTTAGAGGTGCGATAAATGAAAAAAAGCGGAAACAAGAAGAATTAAAGCGTTGTGTAAATGTATTTAATAGCCATTTTAAGCCCGACAACACATTCCATTTTGTCACCACGCCTGTTTTTGATGAAGATTATGCCAATATCGCGTTGAGCATACAGGATTTTGTCGATAATAACAAGATTGAAGACTATCGCAAACGTACGAGCGAGCATTATAACAACATTTTGCAAGGCGTGTCGCGCGAGGTTGGAAACCTGATGAATCACCAATCTGAAATAGAAAAGGTTATTCGAGAAATAAACCAGGATTTTGTTGAAAGGAATTTCGCAGGCGTTATCAAAAGCATTGAACTGCGGTCGGAACAATCTGATGATAGCATGATGAGGCTGTTGCAGAAGATAAAGGCTTTTACCGAGGAGAATTATCTTAATATGGGGCAAGTCACCTTGTTTTCCGATGACAATAAGAGCGAGGTGAATCGCAAGGTGGTGGATTATCTGATTCAGTTTATGAAGCAATTGCAGAAAGAGCCAAACAAACAACAACTTACATTGTCCGATACATTCAATCTGCAATTCCGGGTAAAGGAAAATGACCAAGATACAGGATGGGTGCCGCGCATTAACAATGTTGGTTCCGATGGCACGGACATTCTTGTCAAAGCGATGATTAACATCATGCTAATCAATGTCTTTAAGAACAAGGCCATGCGCAAAAAGAATCAGGAGTTCATCATTCACTGTATGATGGATGAAATTGGCAAATTACATTCCAACAATGTCCGTGGTATTTTGAGATTTGCCAACCAACGAAATATATACCTTATCAATTCGTCACCTGAATCGTTAAATGCTTACGACTACAAATACACCTATATGTTGTCGAAAGATGCGAAATCGATGACAAAGATAACGTGCTTGCTGAAAAACAATTCTTTTGAAAATGAGTCTATCGAAAACACAAATAAATAATTTGAGACACTTGCTGCAAGGTGAGAAATTGGCGTGGTCTGCCTTGGATAACAATTTACGGCAGACGCTAATAGATGAAGAATTGGTTAGTGTCATAAGTCACGGCAGCCATAATACGATTTATGCGCGGTCAACAAGTGGTCTGCAAGTGTTTCTTGAGCAACATTATGAAGAATTAAGAGGTTTTGATTGGATTGTTGGTGATTTGTCTGCCGTTTCTTCACGTGCAAAGTTGGCCGCCAATTCTGGCAATTCAAAAACCAAAGCTTTACGGTCTTGTCCTGGCTTTTTGGTGAATAGTTATATGCCAATTAGCGCAAAGTTGGGCGATAATGATATTGTCATTCAGCCAGAAGAAGGAACAATGCTGTTTGTGGCTGATTGGAAAGTCTTTCGTATACCTGAAAACGTTATAGTTGTTGGGGTGGAAAACATGGAAAATTTCCGTCAAATACGTAAGCAAAAGACTCTTTTCCAAAAATATGGATCAGTGCTCTTTGTGTCTCGATACCCTCAGTCATGTGACTTGATAAATTGGCTTAAACAGACTGTAAATCAATATGTTCACTTTGGTGATTTTGATTTGGCAGGTTTGCATATTTACGAAACCGAGTTTTACAATTATCTCTTTGGTCGAGCTTCTTTTTTTGTTCCAGACGATATTGAAACACGTTTGCAAAAAGGAAGCGTGGAACGGTATAACATTCAATATGAGAGATTTAAGAATTATAAACCGACGGATAAACGGTTATTGTCACTTTTCGGACTTATTCATCGGTTTCATCGTTGTTATGACCAAGAGGGGTATATCTATACTTAAGGGAATACATGTTCATGTCGCTTGTGGCTCGCACCCCTGACATTGATTGGATTGCCCTCGACAAAGGCCAACGGACGGTAAACGAAACGGTGAACATGCTGATGCTCACGATGGAGGAGTACATCAATTACGGACTATCCGTATTGGCTGAAAAGCTTAAGGAAGACGAAGGTTATTTCTATAACAAGAACTCGTTCCTTGACATCTTTAAAGACCTGACTCGCCCTAAACAAGAAAAGGACGATGAATCTGAAGATGCACCAGAGCCGTTGGATTAGTTTCATTTGAGATATCCCCTGCCGCTTAGGGAATTGCGGATCAAGTCCGCAATGACGGCAAGGGGCGAGGACGTTGTCATTAAGTGTGAATGAGGGGTAGTGCATCAGAGTCCTGAAAGGACGACCCTAATTCACCCCGATATGCAATGTCGGGTTTTCATAATAAGATGGGCAGATTCCTAGGTGCCGCAGCCATAGATGCCCGCCGTCGCACAGGCCTATGCAGGCATGACATGGCTGCTGGAGCCTCGGTAGAAAGAGAAAAATCATCCATCCCCTTGCGAGTTCACGGAAAAGTAGTAATTTTGCATTGTCGTTCTGGAAGGGAGTGTCTTTCAGGTAAAATCGGCAATGAGTGCAGTCCTGTCGATTATCGGACGAATAGCCCAGTTTCATCTGGGCTTTTTTCGTAAGTCAAAAGCTGAAAGGAGAAATGTTTTTTCTTTCCCATTCCATTTCTTTTGTATGATAACTCTGAACATTTGGCTTTCCAACATGATTTTGTTTTTGTCGGATCTCTTCTCTTGCAATTCTCCAAATTGAACTACGATGGGCACAAAATCCTCCACCTCAAAGCCTAGTTGGTTTATTTCTGTTTCATGCTTGTCGATGATGTGTGACAATCCAAAACCCTTGTGTTTCACTGGATCGGTAACTTCTCCCCAAACTATATCAATGTCTCCGATATCGTCTCGATGTAGTGAAGCAGGACACTCGCCTTGTTTCTGCTGTCTCAAAAACTTGATAGCCTCTTTCGGTTTGCCTTTGAATTGGGTGTAGATAGGGCCAAACATCCCTTGTTGTAACTCTTCCGTTTTCAATGTTTTTGTAATTGTTTCGCAAAGATGCAACCCTTGTCAAGATTAAGCTGTTGATTAAACGTTTATAGTCGACTGTAGTCGTTTGCTGTCGGGTAAGTAAATGAAAATGAAATGGATGTTTTTTTTGGAAATAAATCTTACATGAATCTGTTACAAATGGATTGCTTCGTGCCTCGTGATGACGGCAAGGGGCTCTAGTGTTGTCGTTCCGTTTAAGTGCGGGGTAGGGGACAAAGTCCTGAAAGGACGATCCTAATTCACCCCGATATGCAATGTCGGGTTTTCATGATAAGATGGGCAGATTCCTAGGTGCCGCAGCCATAGATCCCATGCCGCCGCACATGCCAGCGTTGGGATGACATGGCTGCTGAATTCTGCCGCAGCCATAGATGCCCGCCATCGCACAGGCCCATGCTGGCATGACATGGCTGCTGAGCTACTGGTTGCCGCAGCCATAGATGCCCGCCGTCGCACAGTCCCATGCTGGCATGACTTGGCTGCTTGTTTCCAACATAGGTGTGACATGGTCATTAGAATAAATCGTCGCAAACGTGTCATATTCACTCATAAATGTATATATTTGCGACACGAATATGGATAGACGAGAATTTATTAAAGTCGCTTCAGTAGGAGCCTGCGCTGCAGCCTTGCTTCCCTCGGTGGGTGGTTTGTTGACGGGTTGTACTCCTGTCATCAGTGACGGTGACAGTGGCGTTGACATTGACAGCGGTAAATGGGATTTCGATGAGGTGGTTGACCGCTCAGGGACGTGGAGCATCAAGTACGGACGGGCTTCCGAGAATCAGATTCCCATGTGGATTGCTGATATGGACTTCCGGACGGCACCAGCTGTGTCGTCGGCCATGAAAGAGCGGCTGAACCGTGACGTGCTGGGCTATACTTTTACACCGGATGAGTTCTACCAAAGCATCATCGATTGGGAAAAGGAAATGCATGGCTGGCATGTGGATAAGGAATGGGTCTCTTACTGCCCCGGCGTCATCACCTCCATCAACCAGGCTTACCTCACCTTTACCTATCCGGGAGACGGCATTGTCGTCATGCCCCCCGTTTATAACCTCTTCAGAATGTACGCTGAAAGGTTGGGCCGTCAGGTCATCGACAGCCCCTTACTTTTCGATGGCAAGCATTATCAGGTGGATTTCGACGGACTGGAAAAGACGCTCTCCCGTAAAGATGCCAAGATTCTTGTCCTTTGCAATCCTCACAATCCCGCTGGCCTTGTCTGGGATCGTAATGTGCTTAGACGGATTGCCACCCTATGCCGCCAGAATGGGGTGCTGGTCATCTCGGATGAGATTCATGCAGACCTTACCCTCTATGGTCGCCGACACACCCCGTTTTGTAGTGTCAGCGAGGATGCTGCAGCCATAGGCCTCGTTTTTGCCGGTCCGACCAAGTCCTTCAATTTGGCGGGAGTTTCGATGACTGCCTATTGTGTCATTCCCAATGCGGAACTGAGGGAACCTTTCCAGAAGCAGCTGAGGGATGCTAAACTTGACGAGGCACCCATCGCCAGCCTTGTCGCCACCATCGCTGCCTACACAGAAGGGACTCCGTGGCTGCAATCGCTCAAAGAGTACCTTCAAGGCAATATACGTGAAGTCGTCGATTTCTTCTCCACAAACGATTTGGGCATCAAGGCCATTCAGCCTCAGGCTTCTTTTCTTGTTTGGCTGGATTGTCGAGCAATGGGGCTTGGGCAGGATGAACTGATGCGATTCTTTTCGGACAAAGGCCTCTTGTTGAGCAACGGGGCTGCTTACGGCCAAGGCGGCGAAGGATTCGTCCGCATGAACATAGGCTGTCCCCGAAAAATCGTGAAGGAAGCGTTGGGAAGAATCTTACGAGCTAGCAGCGGTCTGGAATAACCCCGTTCCCCGTTCTCCCGAATTTGCAATTCGGGAGGCGAGAATGTCAGCATTTGCAATGCGGAAAAACACCGCCATTCGACTTATTCCAACTTCCCTGAACGTTTGAGGCGAGACTCAAGAGGAGTCTTTGTCGTGGAAAGGCCGGAGGTTTGAACCTCGGTTTGTTGACCTTCGATGTCGAACTGGAGCGTGGCTCCGTCGGCGCGTACATCCATGGTTACTGGTGCACCCATCACAAGAGGCAGGTTGATGTCGTCATGACCCGCGGGAAAGCCGCACATGACGGGAATGTTGTAAGCCGTAAGATAGGAGTGAAGCATCGCTTCCACACTCTCGTAATCGAACTCGCTGCCACAGCTGACAAACGACCCAAGAATGACTCCTTTGCAACGGTCGAGTACGCCGTTCATGGCAAGGATGTTGAATTGACGGTCGATGTTGTGCATCGATTCCCCCACCTCCTCAATGAACAGAATGATGTCATCAGCTTTGGTGGCGTCGGCTTGAGTGCCTAGGTTGGGAGCAAAGGTGCAGAGGTTGCCGCCTACGAGCACGCCTTGGGCATGTCCCGTGATGTTTTGTGGATGTATTGGTAGTTCATAACGTGGCACCTGACCCATCAGCAAGTCGCGCATCAGAGTGCTGGTAGCATCCGTGCCACCGGCAGCAAGGTACGAACTCATTGTTCCGTGTACGCTCATCACACCGGCTCGGCTTTCTAGGCCGTGCAACGTGGTGATGTCGCTGAAGCCCACAAGCCATTTTGGATTTGCCTTGAAATCGTTGTAGGACAATTGGTTGATGAGTTGAATGGTGCCATATCCGCCACGGTTGCAGATGATGGCTTTAATGCCGTGTCGGTTGAGAGCCCAACGCAGGTCGCTGACACGTTCCTCAACAGTACCAGCATACTTGTCTTGGTATATCTTGCCCACGTTGGGACCAATGATAGGTGTCAGTCCCCAACCACGTAACACTTCGGCGGTGCGTTCCACGTTCTCCATCGGCGTATAGTAGGATGGAGAGATGAGTGCCACCGTGTCGCCCTCCACTAAGTAGTTAGGCTTCTCACATTGTAGCTTCACTATCCCATTCTCAGGGTCGGTTGTTTCTTTTTTGCATGAGATCATGACACCGCAGAGGATAAGGATGGCGGTGAGCATCCAGTGTGTTGTCTGTTTCTTCATATCTTATAAGCTAAATTGACAATAAAAGGAGTTGCGAACCATCGTAACTCCTTTACTCATTTTTGTCTTGAATATTTTCGGATCTTGTTTCTATCGTCAAATACTGTATTATTACCATTCCACCGCCATACGCTGCACAGGCATCGTCATGCATCGGGCGCCGCCGCCACCGCGCGAGAGCTCGTTGCCTTCGAAGGCGACGATACACTTCTTCACGTTGTTCAGGTTGACCTTGTTGTTGGCCACATCGGCAGCTGTGATGATGTTGAAGCCGGCCTTGTTCAGTGCTTCCAAGGTGTGCTGGTTACGGCCGTAGCCGATGAACTTGCCAGGCTCGAAGCAGAAGAAGTTGCAGCCACTGTGCCATTGCTCGCGGGCAGCGAAGTCGAGGTTGCGGTTGCCGCAGTAGACGGGCTCCAAGTCGATGCCGAGACCCTTCAGTCCGGCAAGCAGGTTGGGCACTTCCTGACCGACAGCCTTCTGACCATCGATGGTGATATGGAAGGTCTTGTAGGAATTACTCATGATGACGGGCTCGTAAATCATGCATCGGTCGACATCCAGCATGGTGAACACCATGTCGAGATGGATGAATGACTCAGGCGTAAGCGGAAGCTCTTGGAAAATCAGATGCTTTACACCGGGCTTGGTCTTCAGGTGCTCTACCAACGACTCAACGCCGTGCATGTTGGTGCGTGAGCCCAGACCGCAGATAATCACGTCGTCGCGAATGATCTGAACATCGCCGCCTTCCACCGTGCCTTCACCATGGATGTCGTAGGTCAACACAGGGTTGATGACTTTGGTCTCAAACAGCGGATGGATGTTGTAGATGCTGTTCAGAATCAAGCACTCGCGGGAGCGTACCGTCGTAGCCATGTTGCTGATCATGATGTTGTCGAACATGGTGAACGAGGCGTCACGCATGAAGAACAGATTGGGTATAGGCAGCAGGGCGTATGGGTCTTTGTTGATGAAGGTGACGTCATCTAAACGGACGCCTTCGATGAGTTGACGGGAAAGGTCCTCGGCCGACAACGAATTCAGGTAGGGGGCAAGAAATGCCTTGTCCTCGACCTTGCAGATTCGGTTGACCATGCTTGTCTTGACATTTTCCATCTTTAAGATGTCGGTCAACAGGTCGCGGATTTCGTGGACCTCAGCCACTTTTTGAAGCACTTTCTTGAAATAACCGTATTCTTTTTGAGCGACTTGCATGTTCAAGATGTCGCTGAAGAGGAAAGTATGTGCGTTTTCTGGGGTAACTTTCTCGAGTTCTGGGCCAGGGGTGTGCACCAAAACGTGTTGGAGTTTTCCTATTTCCGAGTTTACACTGACGTTGATTCCTTGTGAATCCATAAAAAGCTATTTAGTGAAACAATGAGAGCCTTGCTTGTTGGCAGGACTCCAAATATGGGTGCAAAATTACGTTTTTTTTCGAAGATTCCAATGAAAAAAAGTGAAAATCCTTTCTTTGATAGGGACATTTGAAGCATAATATGCTGTCAATCACCATGAAAATCTATGTCTTCATCCATGTTGTAGGCCCTAAATCTAAGTTTCTCCGGCTGCTGTATGTTGAGGAACAAAGGCTCGTACTGGCCAGTGCCCCAATTGCCCACCAGGGTGGCCTCAATTGTTAATTTTTTCAGTTCGTCGATAAACTGGTCGCGAGGAACAGGGTAGGCGCCAAGACTCATCAGATGGTTGGTCTCCTGCTGGCAATCAATGAGTTTGAAATCGTGGCTTTGCAAGAACTGGTGCAAGGCATAGAAGGCAACCTTGGAAGCGTCTGTCTCAAGGTGGAACATCGACTCGCCGAAAAACACCTGACCGATGGAAACGCCGTAAAGCCCTCCCACGAGCTCACCGTCGTGATAGGTCTCAAAGGAATGGGCGATACCTAACTCATGGAGATGACAATACGCTTCGATCATTTCATCCATAATCCAGGTTCCGTCTTGGTCTTTGCGAGGCGTCTCGGCACAATGCAACATCACCTCTTGGAATTGGGTGTCGATTCGGGTCTCAAATCTTCCCGACCTCAGCGTGCGTCTCAGCGACTTGCTGACCTTCATCTCACCAGGACGGATGATCAGCCTCGGATCGAGCGACCACCACAGCAGCGGCTCGTTCTCGCTATACCATGGGAAGATACCGTTGGCGTAGGCCACTATCAGACGCTGGGGAGAGAGGTCACCGCCAAAGGCAAGCAGTCCTTCGTCGTTGGCACGATTGGCAGGCGGAAAGAAACAGTCGTCGTCGTTGAGTTGGAACAATATGTTCATGACCTTACAAATGGAGCGCAAAGATAGCTTTTTTTTGAATGCGGAATGTAGAATGTGGAATGCAGAATGCAGAATGTAGAATGTAGAATGTTATCTAATTCAGCATTCTTAATTCTTAATTCTTAATTCTGCATTTAGTTTTTCTCTATTTTTGTGCCTTAAAACAAAACCAATGCCGCGTTATTTCATTCACATGGCTTACAACGGCAGCCGCTACCATGGCTATCAGATTCAGCCGCACTCCGACAGTGTACAGGCCACGGTGGAGCAATGCCTGAGCCTCAAGTTGGGCCAACAGGTCTCCATCACGGGCTGCGGGCGCACCGACACGGGTGTCCATGCGCGGAATTATTATGCCCATTTCGACATGGAGCAAGAGCTGAATGACACGGAAACGCTTGCCCATCAGATGAATGCCTTCCTTCCCGAGGACATCGTGATTTACCGGATTTGGCAGGTCGCGCCCGACGTGCATGCCCGCTTCGATGCCGTGTCGCGCACCTATCATTATTACATCACACGCACGAAGAACCCCTTCCATATCCATGATGCCTATTTTTTGTATGGTGATTTGGATGTGGAAAAGATGCAGGAAGCCGCCGATATGCTCTTTGACTATGAGGACTTCACGAGTTTCTCGAAAGTGCATACCCAGGTGAAGACCAACAACTGTAAGATTATGGAAGCACGTTGGTTTGAGCAGGACGGTTTGTTGGTGTTCCGCATCAAGGCCGACCGTTTCTTGCGCAATATGGTGCGGGCCATCGTCGGTACCTTGTTGGAGATAGGGAAGGGGCGCATGAGCTTGGAGGAGTTCCGTGCCGTCATCGAACGCAAAGACCGCTGCGAGGCAGGGACTTCAGTGCCAGCCCATGCGCTATTTTTAGAAGAAGTGGAGTATGAAACACAATCTTTGAATCTTGAATCTTAAATTTTAAATTTTAAATCTTTGAATTTTGAATCTTTAAATCTCATCCTTCATGTTCCAGAAGCTCATCCGTTTTTGTGTAAAGCTGGTTCAGAAGTACTTGCCTGAGCCCTTCATTTTTGCCGTCGTTCTGACTTTGTTGGCCTTCATCATCGCCATGCCCGTATGTAAGCAGACGCCTCTCGAGGTGGTCGAGCATTGGGGCAATGGCGTGTGGTCGTTGTTGGCTTTCGCTATGCAGATGGCCTTGGTCTTGGTGACAGGTTCGGCCTTGGCGGCGGCGCCTTCCATCAAGAGGGGCATCAGTGCCATGGCGGCTTTGCCCAAGACACCTGCCGGTGCCATCGCCTTGGTGACGGGCATCTCAGCCATCGCCTGTTGGCTCAACTGGGGCTTCGGCCTCATCGTGGGCGTCATCTTCGCCAAGGAAATCGCCAAAAAACTCCGCGGTGTCGACTATCGCCTGCTCATCGCATCGGCCTATAGCGGTTTCGTGGTGTGGCATGCCGGCCTCTCGGGTTCCATCCCGCTGACGATGGCCACAGAAGGCTCCAATCTTGAGGTGGTCACCAAAGGCGCGTTGACACATCCCATCCCGATAGGCCAAACCATCCTTGCGCCACAAAACCTCATCATGGTGGCAGTGGTTATCGTGGCCATCGTGCTCGTCAATGCGTTGATGCATCCCAAAGGGGATCAAGTGGTTACCATCGAGCCTGCTTTGCTATTTGAAGAAGAGCCTAAGCCTCAACCGAAAGCGACCACACCTGCCGAAAAGTTGGAGAATAGCCCTGTGCTTTCGTGGATTATCTCATTGTTGGGTTTGTCCTATTTGGTCATTAAACTGTTCTTCAAAGGCGGCAGCTTCGACCTTGGTGCGGTCATCATGCTGTTCCTGTTTTTGGGTGTCATCCTGCACGGCACGCCTTTGGCCTATGTCAGAGCTTTTGGCAAGTCGGTGGGAGGCGCTGCAGGCATCTTGTTGCAGTTCCCCTTCTATGCGGGCATCATGGGCATCATCACGGGAGTGGGTGCTTCGGGAATATGCTTGGGCGAAGTGATCAGCAATGCCTGCGTGTCCATTTCCACGCCAAAGACCTATCCTTTGTTTACCTTCTTCTGTGCGGCCATCCTGAATATGTTCGTGCCTTCGGGCGGTGGACACT
>JAEEGH010015117.1_pt1 | contig 16825 bp, 14 predicted proteins | sample 9134181 | NCBI WGS metagenome assembly JAEEGH01 (sample SAMN16246544, study PRJNA631951) | gut metagenome | biome: gut microbiome; feature: rumen; material: DP-attached | host: Bos | place: Iran: Karaj | collected 2018-10
GAAGGCCGGATCGGAACGGTCCCAGAAGCCGAAGCGGTCGTTTTTGTCATACGCTTCGCGGTAGGTTTCGATCACGTCACAGCCGTAGCGGTCGAAAAAGGCTTTGCGATCGATGCCCTCCACAAGGCGCAGACCGAGCATGACCGTCTCGAACATCTGTTCAAACGTGTTCGTGAGGATGCGCTCCGCGCGCGGGAGTCTGCCCTTTTCAAGCTTTTTGAGATACGCGGGGATGCTGCTTTCATTTGAAAAGCGCACCCAGAAGCCGTCCTCGATCATCGAGGAATGCGCGGCGACGCCGAGCCCCAGATACGGCTCATTGTGCCAATAGATCAGATTGTGACGGCACTCGTACCCCGGCTTTGCGAAGTTCGAAACCTCATAGCGGCGGTAGCCGAGTTGTTCCAGCAGGTCCATGCCCGCATCCTCCATGTCCGCCGTGGCGTCCGGATCGGGCAGCGTTTCGCGTCCCTTTGTCACATCGTCGTAAAGCGGCGTGCCCTCCTCTAAAATCAGCGCATACGCGGAGATATGCGCGGGCTCCAGCGCCGCGACGGTGCGGATTGCGTCGAGATAATCCGTCTGCGTTTGCCCCGGCAGACCGTGCATCAGGTCGATGTTGATATTCGTAAAGCCCGCGTCGCGCGCGGCGGCGTAGGTTGCAAGAAATTCCTCAAAAGTGTGCACGCGCCCGATGCGTTTTAAGAGCGCGTTCTGCGTCGCCTGCAGACCGATCGAAAGGCGGTTGAAGCCCGCGTCATGCAGCGTTCGAAGCCCTTCATACCCGATCGTTTTGGGGTTGCACTCGATCGATATCTCCGCGTCCGGCTCCGTGGGATAGGCGGTTTTGATCGCATCGAGAATCGCGCAAAGGTCCTCCGCAGGCAGCGCGGTCGGCGTGCCGCCGCCGAAAAACACGGTCTTTACGCGCTCGTCCGGGTATTTTGCCTTTGAAAGCGCGATCTCGCTGCATACGGCAGAGCGATACCGCCCCGCGGTTTCGTCGATCGGGATCGAACAGAAATCGCAGTAGCGGCATTTTTTGAGACAGTATGGGATATGTACGTAGACGCCGATCATCCGTTGATGCGCAGCACGCTCATAAACGCGTCGCTCGGCACCGCGACGGAACCGACCTGGCGCATGCGCTTCTTGCCCTCTTTCTGTTTTTCGAGCAGTTTCTTCTTGCGCGTGATGTCGCCGCCGTAGCACTTCGCCAGAACGTCCTTTCGGACCGCCTTGACCGTCTCGCGGGCGATGATCTTGCTGCCGATCGCCGCCTGCACCGGGATCTCGAACTGCTGACGCGGAATGACGTCCTTGAGCTTTTCGGCAACGGCGCGTCCCTTTGCATACGCGCGGTCCTTATGCACGATCGTACTGAGCGCGTCGCACATCTCGCCGTTCAGCAAGAAGTCGAGCCGCACAAGATCGCTCTTTTCGTAGCCACTCAGCTCGTAGTCGAACGAGGCGTAGCCGCGGCTTCTCGATTTGAGGCTGTCGAAGAAGTCATAGATGATCTCGTTCAGCGGCAGCACGTAATGCAGATTCACGCGGTCGGCTTCGATGTACTGCATATCGATGAACACGCCGCGGTTGTTCTGACACAGCTCCATGATCGTGCCGACGTACTCGGACGGCGTCATGATCGTCGCCTTGACCATCGGCTCCTCCATGTACTCGATCTCCGCCGCGTTCGGCAGGTTCGTCGGGTTGTCGATGACAAGGTCCCGCCCGTCGAGCGTATGCACGCGGTACACGACCGACGGCGCGGTCGTGACGAGGTCGAGATCGAATTCGCGCTCCAATCGCTCGGTGATGATCTCCATGTGCAACAGCCCGAGGAACCCGCAGCGGAAGCCGTAGCCCAGCGCCGCCGAGGTTTCGTGCTCATAGGAAAGCGACGCGTCGTTGAGCTTCAGCTTGTCGAGCGCCTCCTTGAGATCGTCGTAGTGCGCGCCGTCCGCGGGATACACGCCGCAGAAGACCATCGAGTTCGCCTGCTTGTAGCCGGGAAGGGCTTCCTTTGTGGGACGCGCCGCCTCGGTGATCGTATCGCCGACCTTGGTTTCGGCGACGCTCTTGATCGACGCCGCGATATAGCCGACCTCCCCCGCCGTCAGGCGTTCGACCGGCTTCCACGTCGGCGCGAATACGCCGACCTCGGTAACGTCGAATTCGTTGCCGGTCGCCATCGAGCGGATGCGCGTTCCCTCCTGCACGGAGCCGTCAAATACGCGCACGTACGAAAGCGCGCCTTTATAATTATCATAGAAGCAGTCGAAGATCAGAGCTTTTAACGGCGCGTCCGGATCGCCCGCTGGCGCGGGTACGGTATCGACGATCCGCGCAAGAACCTCGTTCACGTTCTGCCCTGTCTTTGCGGAGATGCACGGCGCGTCCTCGGCGGGAATGCCGATCACGTCCTCGATCTCATGGATCACGCGCTCCGGCTCGGCGCTCGGCAGGTCGACCTTGTTGATGACCGGCAGCACCTCGAGCCCGTTGTCGACCGCAAGGTAGACGTTGGCAAGCGTCTGCGCCTCGATGCCCTGCGTGGCGTCGACGACCAGCACTGCGCCCTCGCATGCGGCAAGCGCGCGGGAGACCTCGTAATTGAAGTCAACGTGGCCCGGCGTGTCGATCAGGTTGAACATGTACGTCTGTCCGTCGGTGTGATGATAGAACATGCGAACAGCGCTGGCCTTGATCGTGATGCCGCGCTCGCGCTCGATGTCCATGGAATCCAGAAGCTGCTCCTCCATGTCGCGCTTGGCGACGGTGTCGGTCAGTTCCATCATGCGGTCCGCGAGCGTGCTTTTGCCGTGGTCGATGTGCGCAATGATCGAAAAATTGCGAATGAGGTTCGGATCAAAATTCATGTCAAATCCTCCATAGATATGTACATGATACATTATCATTGCCAAAATTGCAAGAAGTGTGATACAATCAGAAAAACAACATCGGAGGTGCGCATGGGAATGGACTTGTACGCCGTTGCAAAGCGGCTCAACGACCGCGGTTTTCAAACCGACGTCTGCAAAACACGGGAAGAGGCGAAGGCCCTGATCCTCGATTACATCGGCGACCGTTCCGTCGGCATCGGCGGCTCGGCGACCGTGCGCGAGCTTGGACTTTACGACGCGCTGATCGAACGCGGCAACACGGTTTACTGGCACTGGAAGGTCGACAAGCCGCAGGTCGAGCAGACGCGCATCAACGCGATCGGCGCGGATGTGTACATGTGCTCGTCGAACGCGATCACCGAGGACGGCCGGCTCGTCAACATCGACGGCACGGGCAACCGCGTCGCGGGCATGATCTACGGACCGAAGACCGTCATCCTCGCGGTCGGCAGAAACAAGCTCGTCAGGGACTACGACGAAGCGATCGCGCGCATCAAGCGCGACGCCTGCGGACCGAATGCACGGCGGCAGGGTTTCAAAACGCCTTGCTCAATCGACAATGTCTGCCGCGACTGCCGTCCGCCGGCACGCATGTGCAACGTGACCGTCGTCACCGAGTACCCGTCGCGCAGGCATCAGGCGTTCCGGATCATTCTGATCGATGAGGACATGGGCCTATGACGATCAATGAGTATCAAAAGCTCGCGATGACGACCCTGAATCCCGCGCTGACCGAAAAAGAGGTGCTTTTGAACGGCGTGATGGGGCTGTGCGGCGAGTCGGGCGAGGCGATCGACCTCGTCAAGAAATGGATGATGCAGGGACACGAGCTCGACAAGGCGCATCTTGCCAAGGAGCTCGGCGACGTCGCGTGGTACCTTGCCGAGACCGCGACCGCGATCGGCTGCGACCTCGAAACGATCCTGCAGAACAACATCGACAAGCTGAAGGCGCGCTATCCGGAAGGCTTCTCTTCCGATCGGTCACAGCATAGAAAAAGCGGAGACGAATAACGCCTCCGTTTCATGCTGTCGTAAAAGCGGCCGGATCGTTTGCGGCGAGGGTTTATAAAGAATACTTGTTCGAGGAAAAGGCTCAAAACGCCTTTTCTTTTCATTCTTGTTTCGCCGCAAACGATCCGCGTTTTCGGAGCCACTCCGCTGCGCTTCGTTACAGAGGATGTTCGCACGTTCCCACAAGCTCCACTCCGCTTTCGCTTCGTTACGGCGGTCATTCGCGCGCTTCCCGCGCGTACCATCGCGCGTCGCCATGTATAGCTCCGTCGCGAAGAACGCGGATTCTTAAAGCCTACCCTTTCAACACTGTTTCCATATACTACATAAGTATTGTTCTCATAGTCCCCCTGCTTGAATAGTCTCCATTCTTCGTTGCCGGACACTGATGTCATGATATATGTTTTCTGTTACAGAAAGCAGCTGTTAAGTGAGCAATCCTCGCTGTGCATCGATCCGCACGCATTTGTTGAAGCTGTAGAACCGTTCCGTTGTTCTCTTGACAACTTACGCTTTCAATACAACGCCTCTGTTGATTCCCGTCAAGCGTTCGATCTGCCGGATTGACAGGTGTCACGGGGGTGTCACGGGGGTGTCAGGGGGACGGTTCTCTTGACACAATCCCCTTGTTTTATATTCGAATTTGTCAACACAGAGGAACCGTCCCCCTGTGTTCGCACCGCGGCGTGCCGCTCAATACCCGTTCCACGGATCGATCACCGTGCCGTCGACAGCATTGATCAAAAGCGCGTCGGTCGACCGTTCGGTCCATGCTCTGCCGTCATATTCGTGCTCGCTTGCAAGATCCATATAGAAACAGTACACCGGTACCAAAAGCCCCGTTTCAATCGAGTTTTTCTCGCGGATGCGCCAAAGGCCGAGGTTGATCCGCCGAACGGTTGCGGTACAGGTTTTCACGTCTTCATTCGACGCCTTGCGCTCCAGCAGCATCGGGAGCCGCGATTCCAGTATGCTCCGGATCTCCGAAAACGGCAGCAGGCGGCAGCTCGGCTCAAGGACCTCCTGCGTCTCGATCGGCGCGTACCAGTGGACCCGGATCCAGTCGTCACTGAGCCAGATTTCGAAGTCCTCATAAATCCAGTCCGGCGCGGTCATGTCCTCCGGCCAATAGAGGTTCATATTCACGCCATTCGGGCAGGTCGGAACGCCGTTTACAAGACGCGCAAGCGCCACGCGATACTCATAATACCCGTTCAGCTCGCGTGTCCACGGGTCGACCCCCGGGTACAGCCCGATCTCCGACACCGCAAAGGTTCCCGCAAGTCCCATCTGTTCGAGCACATCGTCCACGCGCTTCCGGATCTCGGCGGGCGTCGTCTGCACACGCTCTGCCGCCTCCGCGGGAATCGGATCGTCCGCGCGCAGCGAGAAGTGCGGATTGTCATAGTCGATGACATACTGTTCGTTCATTCTTTCCCCGATTTCATAGGAGAAGCTCGCGTTTTTCATGACGCAGATTGCGCCGTCGGATTCTTGGATCGTCTCCTGAAGATCGTAATTGTTCTGCACGTTGAACCGGATCCCGCCGTAAATATCGACAGGATCGTACGCCTGCAGCTCCGTGCGGTGTGCAACGACCCGGCCGCGGTTGTCCCGCATCTCGCCGGTAATCAGCGTGCCGTCCGCTTCCTTCGGCGCCTCGCCGTCCGGCGCGTCGTTGAAGCGTGCCTTGAGGTCCTCCAATCGCTGCTCGATCTCGCCGGGCTCGTAATCGTTCTTCTCCGGCCCGTCCAGAATCTCCATGCAGCGTTCGATCTGCGACTTGATCGATTCCTTGGTCTCTTTTTCGTCCCGGATGAACAGCTTGCGGTCCCCGACCAGCCGCTGCCAGAAGTCATAGACCTGCTCCTGCGAAAAGTCTGTCGGCACGGTGCGCACGATCGGCATCGGCTGTTCCGGGACGGTTACATCCGCGTCGACAACGATCTTCACCTTGTCGGAAAGGCCGGAAAACTCCAGATCAAGATGCTCCGGAATGCCGTACATCGTGTGATAGTCGAGCGCGGGCAGGTCCGGGTCGGCTTCCGGGACGTTCTGATTTTCAACCGTATCGGTCCCCTCGCCCCGCGCCAGTTCGAGCATGGCGTCCTGATTCTTCTGCCGCACCGCATCGGTTTCCGGCGTCGGCTGACAGGCGGCGAGCATGAAAACAATAAGCAATACAATGATGATTCGTTTCATAATGATCCTTTCTATCGGGGCGTTTCATGATTCTTGGCTCCCTTGTGCAAAGGGGCGCGGAGATGAGCGCCCGCGGTGCGGGAAGAAGCGAATCGAAGTGCGGGTCGAACAGGGAGCAGAAGGAAGCATGGTACGCGCGGGAAGCGTGCGATCTACCGCCGTAATGGAGCGAAGCGAAATGGTCAGCGACGCGCTGCGGCCATGTGAGACCATCGCTGTCGAGCGAAGCGGGACCGAGGGATTGTAAAGCAGGTGTGTGCGCAGGCGACAATCCCTCCGTCTGCCTTCGGCATCCACCTCCCTTTTCACAAGGGAGGCTTTTGGATCGCACGTACATGAAAGGGCAATGATCCGGGATTCTCCATCGGAGAATCCACCTTCACATGCGCGAAGCGCATATATCACACGCCGAAGGCGTATATCACATTGCGTAGCAATATATCACTTGCCGCGCAGCGGCAAACATCACTGCGCCGTCAGGCGCTCAATATCCTTTCTCCGGGTCGATCACGCTGCCGTCGACGGCGTTGATGACAAACAGCAGGTCGTTGTACTCCGCGCGCGGCGAACCGTCCTGATACGCCGTCCCCTCCAGCGTGCCGTAGAAGCAGTACACAGGGACCAGCAGCCCCTGCCCGAGCTTGTCCTGTTCGGCGATGCGCCAGAGTCCCAGCGTGATGCGGTCGATCGAAAGCGTGACGGCGGGCAATTTGGGCGGATTCTCCCACGTCTCCAGCATCCGGTTCACTTCCTCGACGTAGGTCAGCGGCAGCCGGTTTTCGACGATCGCTGCGATCTCGTCAAACGGCTTCAGCTTGGAAAAGTCATTGAGCGTATCGGCGACGGACAGCGGCGTGCTCCAGCCGAACCAATAGATCCCGTCGTCGTCCAGATAGAAGAGCATGGTTTCATACGACCAGCTCGGCGCATAGGCGGTCTTGGTACTCTCGCCGCTGCGGCTTTCGCGCACGTTCGCTTCCGCAACGCAGCACGGCGCGCCGGAGACCGTTCGCACGCACTCGATGTGATAGGCGTAATGCGTGGGCTTCGGGATCGTTCCGTCGCCGCTGCGCTCATACAGCGTGCCCGCGTTGTTCTCAAGGCGGATACAGGCGACCTCGAACTCGTCCGATAGTCCCGCCTGCTCGAGAAACGCGCGCACCTTGTTCGCGGCATCCTTCGGCGGATAGGACAGGCACCCCTTTGCCTCCTCCGGCAGCGGGTCGTCCTCCGGCACGTCGGTCCCGAACGGAATGAACAGCGGTCTGGATCCGGTATTCACATCAATCACCGGAGAGCTGCGCCGATAGAGCAGCGTCGCATGTTTGTCGTTCTGGATCACGTTCCAGCCGCCGTCGGTCTTTTCGTAGATCGGCTCGTCGCTGTCGATCGGGTTGTTCACCTCGAAGCGAACGCCGCCGTCCCCGGAAATCGCCCAAAGGCCGAGCCTTGTCGTTACATCCGGCTTGTCGGAGAACCCGACGCTGCGCCGCCAAAGCGTGCCGTCCACGCGCTTCGCGTCCTTCGGTGCGGCGTCCTCGACGGCGTTGTATTCCGCCTGCAGGCTTGCGATCTCCTCCAGCACCTCGTCGGCGGACGCATACAGCTTTGCTTCCATCTGCGCCGGATCGTCCAACAGCGCATAGAGGAATTCAAGCTCCTCCTTGATCCGTGTCCGGCGGTTCAGATTGTCCCCGTCGACGATCTCGAACATCGGCGTATCGCTGACCAGCACGTTCCAGATGCGCGTCACGGTCGCCTGATCGAAATCCTTTGCAAACACGCGCACGATCGGCAGCGGCGCAGTCGGCGCCTCGATCGGCGCGTCGATGCGCACCGTCACCTTGCCCTCGCGATCCGAGAACGCGGCCTCATACCGCTGCGGGATCCCGTACATGGCGCGATAATCCACCGCGGCGGGTCCGCTGCCGTCATCGCTCTTCTGCGCGGTCACGACGTCGGTATCTCCGCCCTTCGCCATGTCGATCATGGCGGGCTGATCGCCCTTGTTGACGATGAATTCCGTTTCCGGCGTCGGCTGGCAGGCGGCAAGCATGAAAGCCACAAGCAAAACCGCAAGGATTCGTTTCATCGTTGTCTCCTTTCTTGCGGGGCGCCGAGATTATTCTGCTGGAGCGCCCGCATTACGGCAAAATCAGATCGAACGCGGCGATCGGCTGCTCACGCACGGCGACGGGCTTCGTGTGATCCGCGTCCTCGGGCATATGCCAATCCTCGTCCGCCGGTTCGCCGTCGAACGACGCGACGCAGCGGTAGGCGATCCGGATCTCATAGTCCATGGCCCTGATCCGCGCATAGTCCGAAGGAAAGATCGGGAAAATGCCGATGTATTCCCCGTCCGCGCCGGAGCTTGGATAGCCGGGCATCAGGACGTCGTCCGTGCCGCTCTTCGGCACGCAGCTCACCGTCAGCCCGTACCGGTCCGGTGACTCGAAGCACGGCGTCATCAGCGCGCGCGTCTGCGCGTCCGTCCGGTCCTTTGGCGCGGATTTCAGCGTGTAGCTCACGTAGACGCCGGTGCTGCGATAGGACAGGCGCTCCAAAAGCACCACGCCGTCGAGCGAAACGCGTTCGTTGTATTCTCGGCCGGTTTTATCCCGCATCGTCAGCACGACCGAGCCGGACAGCGGCCGTTCGGTGACGGTCGGCGCAGCGACGTCCGCGCCCGCCGAAGCGTCAAATTCGAATGAATAGGTCATGACGCCGAGCAGTCCCGCGGAGCCCATCGAGTCAACCTTTGGATCGCGGATGCCGATCTCCATCGTGACGCGGATCCTGCCCTCGGTCGGGAACGGCGTGTCGAGATCGTCCAGATCGCACTCGGTATGCACCGTCGCGCCGGTTTCGTCGACGGTCGCCGGCATAACGCCCGATCCGATGCCCGAAAGCGGTACGGTTTCGCCGGTCGCAAGGATCGTAAAGGACGCCCGGTCGCAGGTGAGGTCGACCTGCTGCGTCTCCCCCGTCTGCTTCCACTGATCGAAGCGGTTGCCGAATTCCGAACAAACGCGAACGTTGAAGACCAGCGTGTTGCCGTCGATCAGCACCTCGTCGATCTCCGGCCGGATTTCACGGATCCAGCCCCAGTCATCCTCCGAATAGACCGGCTGGTCCATCCGCTGCCGCCATTCGTTCAGGTGATCGGCGTCCTCCCGCTCCGGCAGCATCACAATCGACCAATCGCCGCCCGCGGGCTTCGTCGCCGCGATCGCGCTTTCAACGTCCGGGACGGTCTGCTGTCCCTGTTCGCGCTGCTCCTTTGTCTGTCCGAGGTACGCATCCGGCGAGCGGTAGCTTCCCGCAAGGATCGTTGCAGCCGCGGCCGTGCCGATCGCAAGGAGCAGGATTGCCGCCGCGATCAGAACCGCAAGCGTGTGCCGCTTCACCGGCAGCCGGAACATGCTCTTGGGCGTTTCCTCCCTCGTCTCCGTCTGCAGCGTGCGCACCAGGCGGCTTTTGAACGCGACGGACGCCGCGATATCGTCATAGCCCTTATACAGTCTGTTCATACCCTTCTCCTTCCATGAGTCCCCGAAGCTTCTCCCTTGCGCGGCTCAGCCGTGAGCGGACCGTGCTCTCGCGCTCGCCTGAAAGCTTTGCGATCTCGCGCGTCGGATATTGCTCATAGTAATAGAGGTACACGACGTCGCGGTCCTTCTCCGGCAGCTGCCGGACAAGGTCTAAAAGCTCGAAGCTCTCCTCGGAATATGCCGCCGTGATCTCTTCGTTCAGCGGCACGCTTGCGCGGGCCTTTGCCCGCCTGGCCTGATCGATGCAGATGCGGATCGCCGTCTTGATCAGCCACGCCTTTTCATGCGCGGGGGTCTCGAATCGCGGTGCCTTGCGCAGCAGCCGTTCAAACGTCGTCTGTACGACGTCCTCGGCCTCCGCGATGCCGTTGACCCGGTTTAAGGCGATGCGCATCAGCATGTCGGAATACGTTTCCACGATCCGCACGATCTCGCGCTCCCGGTTGTTTTGTTGCTCCATTCTCTTCTCCTTCGAAGGTTTGCCTGCTGCAGCTTTCACCCATAAGACGCATCCGGCGGCCGTTTTGTTGCAGCGCTGCGATAAAAAAACCGGGGGATCGCTCCCCCGGATCAATTGTTGTTTGCGACGGTCAGTCCTCGTACTCCTCGTCCTCTTCGTCGTCGTTGAAGGAGAACAGGCCGCGGCGCTTCTTCTTGGGCGCGCGCTCCTCCTCCTCGTAATCGTCCTGCTCCTCGTCCTCCTCGACCTCTTCAATGCCGAGCATGCGGGCAAAGAATCCCTTTTTGCGCTGCTTCTGCGGCTTCGGCTGCTCTTCCTCGTAATCGTCCTCCTCGACGGGTGCGGGACGCGGCGCGGGCCTGGTCGCGGGTCTCATCGGCGGAATGTCGACGTCCTGACGGCGGCGCGTTTCGGGCAGCTTCACGGAGATCGGCGCGGGATCGGGCTCCGGGATCTGCAGCTCGGGCGCGACGGGCTTCGGACGAACGTCAAGCTCCTCGCGGTTGCCGTTGATCATCTTCATGTAGTCGTTGAGGTAACGCTGCACATCCGCAAGGATGTCGTCCGCATACGCGCGCGCGCCGTTGCAGATGGAATCCGCATTCTCTTCGGCCGCCCGCTGCAGGTCGTTTGCGCGCTTCATCGCCGCCTGATAGATGGAGTTCTCCGCGATCAGCGCTTCATACTCCGCAACCGCCTGACGGTAGACATTCTCCGCCGCCTCCTGCGCCTGCTCATGCAGCTCGTTCGCTTCCTTCTGCGCATCCGCAACGATCTGATCCGCCTGCTCGTTCGCGTCGCGGAGCGTGTTCTCCTTCTCTGCGATGATGCCGGAGGCTCTTCTGATATCCTCAGGGATCGTAGCCTTGAGATCATCCAAAAGCGCGATCAGCTCTTCCTCGTCGATGATGCGACGGCTGCCCGCATTGCTGAATCTCGGCTTGGGGCTGTCCGCCACCAGCTGCTCGATCTTCGATAAAATACTAAAAATTTTCATAGTCTGTACGCCGTTCATTTCTGCCTTGCCAACCTTTCCCGAATATATTGATAATTGCACTGCGGAACCAGTCCTTCGATGGATCCGCCCATTCCCCCGATCTCACGCACATTCGAGCTGGACAGGAACGAATGTGCGGGGCTTGCCATAAAGTACACCGTATGGATCTCCGGATCCAGATGCCGGTTTACCGCGTCGATCTGGAATTCGTAATCGAAGTCCGTGATCGCCCGAAGCCCTCTGATGATGTACTGCGCGCCGATCTGCTTTGCAAAATCGACCAGCAGCCCCGAAAACGCGCCGGAGCGGACGTTGCTTAACCCCTCGGCTTCGATCATGCGATCGATCATGGAAAGCCGATCCTCCATCGAAAACACCGGCGATTTCGCGCTGTTGTTCAGCACCGCGACGTACACGGTGTCGAACAGCTCCGCAGCGTTTCGCAAAACGTCCAGATGCCCGATCGTAAACGGATCGAAGCTGCCCGGATACACGCCGATCTTCATTGTCCGTCCTCCCCGATGAGTGAGTATCCGCATTTGCCGAACCGCTTGGTCCGCTTCACGCGGTAAACGCCGGGCACATCTTTCGGCGGCAGCTCCGCCGCATGCTCCAGCACCACGGTTCCGCCCGGACGGATCAGCCGGCTTTGAAACAGCCGGGAGACCGCATCCCCGGAAAGACCTTCCCGATACGGCGGATCCAGAAACGCCAGATCGAACGACGCGCCTTCCGTCCTGAGCCGGTCGATCGCCGCCGCATAGTCCAGGTTCAGCACCTGCGCGGCGTCCGAAAAACCGAGCGTTTCGACGTTGCGGCGAATGATCGCAGTACAGGCGGGGTTTCTGTCGTTCAGCACCGCGCGCTTTGCGCCGCGCGAGAGCGCCTCGAGTCCGAGGCTTCCGCTTCCAGAAAAGAGGTCCAGCACCTCCGCGCCCGGGATCGAGAACTGGAGCGAACCGAAAACGGCTTCCTTCACGCGGTCCAGCGTCGGCCGCGTCTCAAGCCCTTCCGGTGTTTCCAGCCTGCGTCCGCGCGCCGTTCCTGCGATGATTCTGACCATATAACCCCACATCTTGTATTGTCTAACCCATTTTAGCACCAAGGTATAGAAAAATCAATAGTTTTTGAATAAATTGTTAACAAATTTTTGACAAATTATGTCCGACCGGAAAATGTCGGTTTTTGGCGGAAAGGAATTGACTTTTTGGAAGCATTCTTGTAGAATCTGTACCGGAAAAGGGGGAACCACTATGCTTCGCAGTACCTATGCGGTCATTCATCTGCCCGCATTATTGAATAATATCCGGCTTGCCAAGCGCAGGCTCAAACCGGATACGAAGTTTCTTGCCGTCATCAAGGCAAACGCCTACGGACACGGCATCGTCGAGGTCGGCAAGTATCTCGAACGGTCAAGGCTCGTCGATATGCTCGCCGTCGCCGTTCCCGAAGAGGGCTTCCGGCTGCGCAACGCCGGCGTTACGCTGCCGATTCTGATCCTCGGCGTGACCGATCCCGATCACATGGGCGCGGTCGTCGCAAAGGATCTGACGCCCGCCGTCTTTACACCGGCGCAGGTCCGTCTTCTGAACCGCTTTGCAAAGACGTCCGGCAAAACCGCGACCGCGCACGTCAAGCTCGACACCGGCATGCACCGCATCGGCGTCACCGACGACGCCATGCTCGACGCGCTTCTGGACGCGTTTGACGAATGCACGAACGTCAAAATGACCGGCGTATTCACGCATTTTGCCAAGTCCGAATCCGATCCCGACTTCACGCATCTGCAGGCGCAGCGGTTTGACGCGTTCGTCGCCCGCATCCGTGCGCGCGGCTACGATCCGATCCTGCACGCTTCAAACTCCGCGGGAACGCTGGACTATCCCGATCTGCAGTACGACATGGTCCGCTTCGGCATCGCGCTGTACGGCTGTCATCCGGATGCAAGGCGCACGCCGGACAGCGGGCTCACGCCCGTGATGTCGCTGATCACGCACATCAGCAACCTGAAGACGGTCCCCGCGGGCGAAGGCATCAGCTACGGGCTCCGCTACATCACGTCGCACCCCACAAAGATCGCGACGCTGCCGATCGGCTACGGCGACGGCTACAAGCGCTGTCTCACCGGCAAGGCCGACGTGCTGATCGGCGGCTATCGCTGTCCGCAGGTCGGCACGATCTGCATGGACCAGATGATGGTCGACGTATCCGAGGTCCCGAACGTCGCCGTCGGCGACGAAGTCGTGCTGATCGGCCGCCAGGGCAATCAGAAGATCACGGCCGACGAGCTTGCCGACAAGGCTGACACGATCTCCTACGAGATCCTGCTCTCGATCTCCGACCGCGTCCCGCGCGTCTACGAGGAATAAACGCTTCCGCCGCTCGCCCGAGCGGCTTTTTTTCTTGACGCGCATCGGCAAAAAAGGCTATAATACTGCGTATGAAGGAACGGTTCACAAACTGGCTCAAAAAGCTGAAACAACCGAAGACATGGATCGCCGCGATCATCGTGGCGGTCATCGTCGCCGCAGGCACGCTGTTTGCGCTGTGGGTACGCAAGCCGATCGCGAAGTACAACGCGGACTATGACGACGCGAAGCACGTATATTTCGAGCATCTTGCGCTTGCGGCGGGCAGCAACCGTCTGCTGTTTGAGACCGGCACGCTGCCGGAGGAATACGCAGACGTCGACGCCTCGGCGAAGCAGTACTCCTACGCCTACGCAAAGGTGCTGAAGGTGCTGGCAGACGACTCGCACCGCGATCCCGGGACCGAGAACGTACACGTCGGCTCGCAGCGGCTTCTGGTCGAGATCACGACCGGCGAGCACAAGGGACGGCAGATGGAGATCGACAACTACATGAGCAAGCTGTTCGACAAGCACGCCGAGGTCGGGACCTCGCTGCTCGTGTTCGTGCTGACCGACCGCACAAGCACGGTCGACGGTCTGCCCGCGATCTCGCTGTCCGTGATGAATTACAACCGGCAGTGGCTGCTGTTCGGGCTCGTCGCAGTCTTTCTTGTCGTCACCGCGCTGGTCGGCGGAAAGGTCGGTCTGCGCTCGATCCTCGGGCTCGGGCTGACGCTTGCGGCCGTGTTCTTTGTGCTGGTCCCCTCGCTTCTGCGCGGGTTCTATGCGATTCCGTTCACGCTCGTGCTGTGCATCCTTGTCACGATCGTCTGCTTCCTCTTGCTCGACGGGCTGAGCCGCAAGACGGTCTCCGCGATCCTCGGCACGATCGCGGGCTTTACCGTCGCCTGTCTGTTCGCAATGCTTGCAAGCAGCCTCGCGCATCTCGACGGACTCGAATACAACGTCGCCGAGACCGACACGCTGATCCAGGCGAAGTATCAGGGCACGCTGATCAACATCCGCGGGCTGTTCGTGTCCGGCATCATCATCTCGGCACTCGGCGCGGTCATGGACGTGGCGATGAGCATTTCGTCCTCGGTCAACGAGCTCAAAACCGTCAATCCGGGCATGGGCTTTTCCGCGCTGTTCAAAAGCGGCATGCGCATCGGACGCGATGCAGTCGGCACGATGACGAACACGCTGATCCTCGCCTTCACCGGCGGCGCGCTCGTCAACCTGCTGCTCATCAAATATTATAACTGGGACTGGAAGGCGATCCTCTCCGGCGATTATATCACGCACGAGGTCATCACCGGCATCTCCGGCAGCATCGGTCTGATCCTTGCCGTGCCGCTGACCGCGCTGATCGCCGCGTCGTTATGCGGGCGCGCGCAGGCGGTTTCAGACCGTCCGGTGTCTGTTGTCAAAGCCAATCAAAAGCGTTCCCGGAACTGAGGTATCTCATGGTAAAAACAGTTTGCATCGTCAGCCTGTCGAGGGGTCTTCTCGGTGAGCCGCGCGTGAAGCACGAGCTTGAAATCGGCGTCCGGAGGCTTAATGAATACGGACTGGACGTCCGATTCGGTGCGCATGCCCTGGACGGGATCCAGCAGCTCAACGCGCATCCGGAGGATCGCGCTGCAGATCTTTTGGCTGCGTTTTCCGATCCGAAGGTTGACCTGATCCTCTGCGCGATCGGCGGAAACGACACCTATCGCCTTGCGCCGTATCTGTTCGATCATGACGAGCTCCGGCAGGCGCTGTCCCGCAAGCTGTTCCTCGGCTTTTCGGATACGACGGTCAACCATTTCATGCTGCATAAGCTCGGACTCCCCACCTTTTACGGGCAGGCGTTTCTGACTGATGTCTGCGAACTCAGCCAACACATGCTGCCGTATACCGAGCAGTATTTCCGCGAGCTTTTATCGACCGGTACGATCCAAACGATCCGCCCCTCGGCCGTCTGGTACCGGGATCGTGTTTCATTCCGTCCCGATCAGGTCGGCGTCCCGCTGACTCCCCGCCCCGATCACGGCTTTGTGCTGCTGCAGGGCGCGCCGGTCTTTTCCGGACCGATCCTCGGCGGCTGTGTCGATTCCATGGGCGAAATGCTCGACGAAACGCTCGATCACACGGCGGAGCGTCAAATGACCGCCGTATGCAAACAATACGGCCTGTTCCCCGCGTCCGAGGATTGGAAGGGACGTATCCTGCTTCTCGAAACCAGCGAAGAACAACCCGAGCCGGAGACGTATCGAAAAGCGCTTCTTGCGCTGAAACGGCACGGCGTATTTGAACAGGTCTCCGGCGTTCTGGTCGGCAAGCCGATCAATGAGATGTATTACGAAGAATATCCTTCGATCCTGCTGGAGGTCATCAACGATCCGGCTCTGCCCGTCGTATACAACGTCAATGCCGGTCACGCGCTGCCGCGCTGCATCGTGCCGTTCGGGGTTCCCGCAACAGTCCATGCGGCAGAGCAGAGGATCACATTTTCCGTATAGGCAGCGCGGATGCGCACTTGCGTAGCCGAATCGATCTCAGGCGCTCCCAAGCGCAGCCGCCCGCCAGAAGAACTAACAGTCCCACCGTTTCGGCGGTCAGCGCATCCGCGTTTCCAAGCTCTAAAACCGCGCTCTGAAACAGCGTATAATCCCCGAACGCTCTCCATAACAGCATTCCGAAAGGCGCCGCGGCGATCGCGAGCGCCTTTGCGTTTGCGTCGCGGCAGAAGAGCGCGGCGAACACCAGCGCCGGCGCGGCAATCAGAAGCCCCTGTTCCGGAAACAGCGGCAGAAGATCGCACAGCTTCCACCCGAGATAGCCGCCGAGCACAGAGGCAAACAGCGCGCGGAACGGGTGATCCGTCGGGCACAGCAGCGCCGTCATCAGCGCAAACGCGCACGGCGCAAAGCAGAGCCGCACGGAGGGCGTACGCAGCGTCGGAACAAAGGTCAGCCCGAACACGACCGGCAGCAGAAGCAGAACCGTTCGTTTCTTCCATTTTGGCAGCAGAATGTCAAACCACCCGCCCGCAGTGAGCAAAAACGTCGTCAGAAGCGCGATCCGCGCCGTCCACATCATGAAAAAATCACATCCCCCGTTTTTTTCGGTTAGGATGTGATTTTCGTTTGATTGTATGCGTTATTTCAGGCGTTTTCCCTCGCCGTACACCGCGACGATGTCCTTCGGCTCGGCGATATAGACCGCGCGGTCGAAGCGTTCGCGCAGCGTCAGCCGCCCGGTGTCCGGATATTCGCGGTCGTCGATGACCACGGCATGCAGCTTGTCGCCCTTTCGGAACCCCAGCTTTGCGCCGAAGTACAGCGCGCCGGCGGTCGTG
>JAEEGH010015120.1_pt1 | contig 16823 bp, 16 predicted proteins | sample 9134181 | NCBI WGS metagenome assembly JAEEGH01 (sample SAMN16246544, study PRJNA631951) | gut metagenome | biome: gut microbiome; feature: rumen; material: DP-attached | host: Bos | place: Iran: Karaj | collected 2018-10
CAATGCGCTCAATGTAATCCAGACTATCATCAATAAAGAAGCGGAGCTCAGGGACGATGCGCATCTGATGACGGATGCGGGTGCCCAACTCGTAGCGTATCTGCTTCTCGTTACGGGTAATGTTCTGAATCAGCTCTTCGCCACGCTCAGAGGGGAAAATGCTGAGGTAGGCGGTGCAGATGCTGAGGTCAGGCGATATCTTGGTACGTGTCACGCTGACCATCACACCATGCATGGAGCGAGTCTGCTCCTGAAAGATCAGCGACAGTTCTTTCTGGAGCAGACGGGCTATCTTGTTTTGTCTTGTTTCTTGCATAAATTACTTTTTCTCGTCTTTCTTCTCGTCTTCTACAATTTCCAACACTTCTACGTCGAAAATGAGGGCGCTGAAAGGCTTGATCTGACCTGCGTCGCGATTGCCGTATGCCAGCTCCTGGGGAATGTAGAGCTGCCACTTAGAGCCGACAGGCATCAGAGTGAGGGCCTCAGTCCAACCCTTGATGACCTGATTAGGAGCGAAGGTTGCGGGCTCGCCACCATGCTTCTCGGTAGAGTCGAACACAGTGCCGTCGATGAGACGACCCTCGTACTTTACCTTCACTTTGTCGGTAGTCTTTGCAACAGGACCGTTACCCTTCGTGATCACCTTGTACATCAGACCGCTGGGCAGTACCGTGATACCTGACTTCTTTTTCTTGGCCAGTTTGGCCTGGGCAGCCATAAAGTCCTCGCCAGCCTTTTTGTTGTCGCCATACTTCTCCAGCATAGTCTCGTTCTTGACTTTTTCCATCAAGCGCTGAGCCAGTTGCTGAGCCTCTTCCATGTTCATCAGACCGTCCTTACCTGTGTAACCGCTGACAAAACCAGCCATAAACTGATCCATCGAAATGCTTTTGCTGGCGTCGTCACCAAACAGTTCCTTGTTGATACCAGGCTTCATCTGACGGACAATCTGCTGACCAATCTGCAGACCAGCGTAGTAAGCAGCCTTCTGCTTGTCCTCGTCAGCGTTAACACCCTCTTTCAGACCCTTTACAAAGTCGTCAGTCAGGTTGACATCTATCTTCATCTGCTTGACGAGATAGTCCTTCAAGCCCTGAGTCTGGGCCATACCCATGCTATAGCTCAGCGAATCGATACTCGTTGGGGGTATCTGCTGGGCTTTTACTGAATTGAAAGTAGCACCCACCACAAGAAGGGCGAGTGCTACCATAATAGACTTCTTCATTACTTCTTAGGATTAACTTCGAGGAGTTCAATCTTGAAAATAAGCATAGAGAAAGGCTTGATATCAGCACCCTGCTGACGCTCGCCATAAGCCAGCTCCTGGGGAATATAAACCTCCCAAGTAGAACCAGCAGGCATGTGAGTCAGAGCGTCTGTCCAACCCTTGATAACCTGATTAGCACGGAAGTCGGCAGGCTGACCACGCTTGTATGAGCTGTCGAACACCTTACCGTCGAGGGTCTTACCTTCGTAGTGTACCTTTACGCGAGAGGTGTCAGCAGGAACAGCACCAGTACCTTCCTTCAGAACCTTGTACTGAACACCACTGGGCAGTACCTTTACGCCTTCCTTTTTGGCATTATCAGCCAGGAACTTCTCGCCCTCCTTCTTGTTGCCACCGAACTCCTTCTCCAAGTTCTTAGCCTTGATGGCGCGCATCATGTCCTGAGCCACCTGACTAGCAGAGTCAACAGTCATCAGACCACCCTTGCCAATAGTACCGGCTACGAAGCCAGCCATGAAGTTCTTCAGAGAGATGCTCTTGGTAGAGTCGTCACCAAACAACTCGTGATTGATACCCTTTACCATCTGGTTAGAAATCTGCTGACCAATCTGGATACCTGCATAGTAGGCAGCCTTCTTCTTGTCGTCGCCAGCGTTAGCACCCTCGTTCAGACCCTTGATAAAATCGTCCATGTAAGCGGTGTCAACACCCAGACGACCTACGAGGTAATCCTTCAGACCCTGAGTCTGAGCCATACCGATAGCATAACTTACGGTGTCAATGTCTGTCTTCAGGTTTGCCTTTGGCGTACCATTGCCGCATGACCACATCATGACGGCAACAACTGCTGCGATAGCAGCGAAAGTAAACTTTTTCATTTTAATCTTAAAATTTTAATACTTATTTTTGTTATCAATTTTATTCTTACATCACTTCGATGAGCTCTACATCGAAGACGAGAGTTGCAAAGGGAGGAATAGAACTGCCTGCACCACCCTCGCCGTATGCCAGACGATAGGGGATGAAGAAGCGATACCTGGCGCCCTCCTGCATCAGCTGCAGACCTTCCGTCCAACCTGCAATTACCTGTTGCAGTCCGAATACGGCAGGCTCGCCACGCTGGATACTGCTATCGAATACGGTACCATCAATGAGGAAACCTTCGTAGTGGCATTTCACCGAATCCTTGGCACTGGGCTTCTTACCGTTACCTTCTTTCAGCACCTGATACTGCAAACCAGAGGGCAGGGTAATAACTCCGTCCTTCTTGGCATTCTCGGCCAGATACTTCTCGCCAGCTTCTTTGTGTGCCTTACCAGCTTCAGCGCGCTGCTTGCTGATTTTCTGCTCCTGCTGAGCAAAGAATTCTTGAACAATCTGCTGAGCCTCGCTGCTCTTTATCTTTAAATCCTTACCACCCAGAACATCCTTCACGGCCTGGGCAAAATCATCGATATTCAGCTCCTGACCACCCATGTTTGCCAACTGGTGACCGATGCCAATACCTAATGCATAACTCACTTTATCCATGCTTCTTATACCTTATTATTATAAAAACGGCTGCAAAGTTACAAATAATCCATGATTTTCGTGCGATATTTCGCGAAAAATTACTAATTTTGTGCATTCTTAATACTTTAGCTTATGAAAAAGATTGTAGTTTTAACAGGTGCAGGCATGTCAGTAGAGAGCGGACTGAAGACTTTCCGTGATGCTGACGGCCTTTGGGAAGAGTATCCAGTACAGAAAGTTGCCACACATGAAGGTTGGCTCAACGATCCGACGTTAGTTACCAACTTCTATAACATGCTGCGCAAGAAGTGCTGGGGCGTAAAACCCAACGAAGGCCACAAACTGGTGGCTGAATTAGAGAAGAAATACGATGTGACGGTAGTGACGCAGAATGTGGACAACCTGCACGAGCAGGCTGGTTCCAAGAAAGTTATCCACCTGCATGGCGAACTGATGAAGGTGTGTTCGAGCACCGACCCTGACAATCCACGCTATCAGCAGACGCTGACACCCGAGAATTGTGAGATTGAACCAGGCACGAAGGCTGGCGACGGCTCTTTGTTGCGACCTTTCATCGTATTCTTTGGCGAAGCAGTACCTAACATCACTATTGCTGCTGAGGAGTGCCAGACAGCCGATATCTTCATCATCATCGGTACGTCACTTAACGTATATCCTGCTGCTGGTCTTCTCCATTACGTTCGTCCAGGTGTTCCCGTTTATCTGATTGACCCCAACCCCATTAGTGCTGGTAAGAGTGTAACACAGATTCAAAAGGGTGCCTCGGAGGGTATGAAGGAGTTGATTCAGAAACTGTAATAAAAAAGTAAAGCCACCTCTCACAGGCGGCTTTACTCCGAGGAAAATGATAAATATAGATTAAAATTACTAGTTGTGTGCGTTACAAAGGTACGAATAGTTTTTGAATCCGCAATACTTTTTTCAATAAAAAGTGCCGATTTAACGCTATTTTAACACTTACTACCCGTTTTTTATCTATCAATCTTCTTTTGTATTCAAATTTTCGCTTTTCAAGATGCGCTGATAGGTGTCATTATCGTTAAGAATGCGCTCAGCTTCCGTCAACATTTTGTCTGTACGAAGAGCCACTTGAAGTTGGCCGCCTTGATAATAATAAGCCGAAACAATCTCCTGCTCCAGCAACATCTGAATCTCCTTCCGATGGGCATCTAAGTCGCGAGCCACATCATGATGGTCTATCTTGGCCTTCAGTGCATCGAATTCTGCCTTGGCATCGTCGTAATAGCCTTCGAACTTGGCAGTCTTTATCAGTTCGTCAAACTGTGACTTACTTACCTGGTCGTAGGTAAATCCAGCCTTAATGACACGCTGCTTGAAATCCTCGTAGTCGGCATCCGTTAAGTGGAAGTCCTTGGGAGAGGCTATAGTGGGGTGCTTCGAGATGTAGTCCACGGCATAATCGAACATGACCTCCGTAGAGTCCATGCGGTCCAGATACAGCGTGATGTTAGCCATTGTATCGGGCTTCACCTCCACGTCGGGCTTGATACCTTCCTTCATTTTGATGCCTCGTCCGCTGGGCAGATAATAACGGGACGTCGTCAACTTCAGGTTGGCATTGTAGGGCAGATTGATGTTGGGCACCTGCACAAGTCCCTTTCCATACGTACGCGTACCTATTATTATACCACGCTTCAAGTCCTGTAAGGCGCCACTGGTAATCTCTGAGGCAGAGGCCGTCTCACGATTCACCAATACCACGATGGGCATTACCGTGTCCAGCGGTTCCATACGTGTCCTGTAGTCATTGTTGGCACGCTTCAGCTTTCCCTTTGTCTCTACGATACGCTGCCCCTTGGGCACCCACATATTCAGGATGTCCACACATTCTGACAGCGAACCGCCACCATTGTTTCTCAAGTCCAGTATCAGCTTCTCTGCACCCTGTTTCTTCAGGTCGAGGAAAGCCAGTCGCATGGGTTTCGCCGGCTCGCCAGTAAATGTGTTCAGATTGATATACCCTACCCTATTGTCCAACATGCCATACCATGTAATCTCAGGCATCTTGATGGCACGACGCGTCATCTTGAAACTCATCTTCTTACCCGTTGAGGGGCGCTGAATCTTTAGCATAAACGTCGTACCAGGCTCACCACGCAGATGGCTGCTTACATACGATACGCTCTTGTCTGTCGTCACCGTATCATCAATCTGCAGAATGATGTCACCCTTCTTCAAGCCCGCCTCGGCAGCAGGCATACCCTCGTAGGGCTCGTCAATTACCACACGTTTCAGCTTCTGGTGGTAGCGGATCAAGGCTCCTATACCAGCATACTTACCCGTCAACATCGTCTTCAGGTCCTTCTGACGCTCCTCAGGATAGTACTCCGTATAGGGATCCAGCGTGTTCAGCATCGCATCGATACCTGCCGTAATCACCTTGTTGGCATCCAGCGTATCTACATACATCAAGTCCAGATTCTTGTAGAGCGCATTGAATATCTCCAGATTCTTACCAACCTCCAACTGATGGTTTTTGCTATTCTGACCGTATGCCGTCAGCGACAGCAAGCACACCATTATCTGTAGTAAAATACTTCTTTTCATCTTTATTATTATTTATTTTGGGGGCAAAGGTACGATTAAGTGAGCAAAATGCCAAATTTTGGAGCAGCGAAAATAGAGAAAAATGTTTTTTTCTTTATTGAGTCGTGATAAAATTCGATAAAATCAAATTTATTTGGATATTTTCGAGCGAAAGTACCTTCGATGAAGTCAAAATTATAAAAAAATACCCATACCATGAATTTTTTCGCCAAAAAGTTTGCACGTTTCGAAAAATTGTCTTACCTTTGCACCCGCAAATCAGAAATGATGCGCACCTGCTTCAGTAGCTCAGTTGGTTAGAGCACCTGACTGTTAATCAGGGGGTCGTTGGTTCAAGCCCATCCTGAAGCGCCTTAAAAAGAGTCCTGTAGGTCAATGACTTACGGGACTTTTCTTTTTCTCACATTTCAAAGTTGCACCCAATTTGCACCCATTTTTGAACGATGCATCCCTTCTGCACCCACAATTTTGCAGAATTCCCTCAAAAGATTCTGCAAAAGATAATCTATGCAGAGCGTTGTCAAGTTCTAACATTCTTGCTAAGGCAAGCGGCAAAGCCGAGCGGTCAAGTTGAGATTTCTTATGGTATTTCAACCGTCAACAGACCTCAATTACCCTATCCGCTTGCCTGTCACGGCGTAAATTGAAACTTTATCATAAAATATCTGCGGTTTTTCTTTGAATATTCAACTAAAAAGTTTAATTTTGCAGCAGAATAGAATAAATATATCATAATGGCTACGAAAGAAGAAGTACAGCGTTTCCTAAATCAAATGAAGGAAAAGATCAAAGTCTTCGGAATTATATATAGAGATGATAGAGGTAAAAATGCCCAGACGCTGATCGATCTGGAAATTACACCTAAGTATCGGGACTCTGTTATAATCAATATAGAAGTCGAGGACTACTCTGAAGGACCTGTCATTGACACTCTCAACCAATGTGGAGAGATGTGGGTCTTTGGAAAAGACGTTAAAGGGCAGGAAGTTTACATCAAGATTACATTGGGTAAGGGATCAAGTGCATTATGCATTTCTTTCCACATTGCAGAACACCCGATGAACTATCCATTTAAATAAAAGCGATATGCAAAGTCCATTTACAGGAGGTCATGCAACCCTCCGCCACGAATTATCAGAACTGACGTTCCGGAAGGAGAAATTCCAGTACGTACACCAGTTTTATGAGTGTGATGAGACCAAAGAGCGCTTCACCACTACTGCTTTGGACGAAGTCAATGTCGGCCAGGTATATAATCAGTATCGGGCCAAATACGGCATTCCATTCCCTGACGAGATTAAGCGTATTCGTCAGCGCTATGGTCTGCCCGCCTCTAAGATGTCCCAGATTCTTGGATTTGGCGACAACCAGTATCGCTTATATGAAAATGGAGATATGCCCAGCGAGGCTAATGGCAAGATTCTAATGTCTATTCAGAATCCACACATCTTTGAGAGTTTTGTCACCAACGCCAGAAATCAATTCGAGGAAGACGAATTTGCCAAGATACTCAATAAGGTGAAATCGGTCAAAACGGATGCCAACGATGCATTCATCAAGGATTACATCTTCAATGGGAGCCGAAGGGACATCTTCAATGGCTATGCCACCCAGTCTATCAGCAAACTCAAAAACATCATCCTTTTCTACATAGAGAAGTATCATGGTGTATTCTTCACGATGATGAACAAGCTGCTGTTCTACACAGATTTCTATAGTTATAAGATAACCAGCAAAGGAATGAGCGGTTTGGCTTATAAAGCCATTCAGCGAGGCCCAGTGCCCATTCGATGGGACAGAATCTATAGTTTCTACGATGACATCCAACAAGAGATTGTGCATTTTGAATCTGGAGCCGAAGGTACTAAACTCACCTCTATGCTTTCTCCTGACCTTTCCGAATTCTCAGGCGAAGAACTCGAAATTCTTGAATCTATCTATCAGCGTTTCAAGACAGAGAACGCCACTAAGCTTTCGGACATCAGTCACAACGAAGATGCATGGCAAAAGTATGTAGACAGCGGACAGATGATAAATTTTGATATGGCATTCACGTTAAAAGCAATTTAATTATTATAACAATGGCAAATAATACAATTAACGATGAAATAAACGAAATGAAACGATATTTCTCTGAGCAACTACCCAACTGGGAAAAAGCAACAGCAGAAATGCTATTGACAGCACTCACCAACTGTGACAATCAACAAATAAAAGAATCTGTAGAACTAATAAAGATATCAAGCAAATCTCAAGAAATGATGATATTACTTGATTTTGCACTTTCCATGATAAGGAATAATCCTACTCCAATTAGGGAGAGTATTTATGATACTGCCACGGACGGAATTCGTGAGTTAAATCAACATCGCATTGACAAATATAGTTCCAACCAAAACGAGAAAAACCGTGCAGATGCCACCAACTGGCTCTGGTGGCTGTTTTATAGGATACCAGGAAAAGCAGAACTAAAAAGAAGGCACCTGATGTTTTAACTTATGTTATATGCATAGGATTTGCTTGGACTCAATTGTTTTTCCGAATCAGCTTTCTCGTTTAACGCTATTCTTAATCGTACTAAAAACAATTTTAAAATGATTTTTCCCTAATATGGGATATAATCAAAATAAAATTATTACCTTTGCAGTGCAATAAGAAATATGAAGGCCCTACTAAATAAAAATGATCAACGGCTAACGGCTAACGTATTGAAAGAGAAAATATCCTCTTTCCTAATGAATCGTGATGGGGAAGGTGTCATAGGAAGTGAAGTTATGTATGGCAGTTCTAGAAGGGTTGCGGATATGGTATTCATTTCAAAAAGTCGCTCATATGCCATAGAAATAAAAAGTGAATATGATACAACGGCTAGATTAGAAGGGCAATTGGAAGAGTATTTAGCTCTTTTTGACTATGTTATTATCTTTTCTGCTCCTAACCATATTAGAAAGATTAAAGGAGAAATCCCTGAGAATGTCGGACTCTATTCTATTAGTGAAAATGGTATAGAGAAACTTCGTCATGAAAAAATTAATCGTCATGCTCAGAAATCCGAAATGCTTATCTCAATTCCATCCGCAATAGTCAAATATGATTTCTCGGTAAAAGGGAAATTAACTTCAGATGAAATTAGGGCAGTAGCATTGAAACATTCACACAAAGTGATTCATAATTATTTCATAAACTACTTTAAAGATAGATTATTATTATCACCGTATAAGAAAGAAACAAAAGCCCACAAATATGAGGTGAGTGAGCAAGAAGATTATATCATTGTATAAGTAATTATCTTTCTAACCTTTTCAACTGTTGAAATATGTGATTATACATTCTAACGCTTATCCAAAAACCAGGGGCGCTAGAACTAACATAACCATCAGCACAACTTATTATTTCGCTAATTCCCCATTCTTCACGTAGAGAAAAAGGAAATTCTAAATCGTTAATTACTTCTTCTGCAAGCCGAATATAAGTACGCTTATATTCTGTGACGCCTTTGGGACGACGCTTCCAATACACTTTAGTTTTCTCCTTTAATGGAATGTCAATTCTTGGTATCCATCCACGTGCCATAGTTATTAGATCATTCCTTATAGGATTAATCCCAGCATAATCACCGTATTCAATATCTGTGAAGTCTTGGCATAATCTACTATATAGCAGCACTTCTGAATGGTTAATAATTATAGGCACATCATCACCATAGTCGTATGCCCGATCTGGATATGAAGTAACAGCAACAACAAACTTGGCATCCCTGTCACCAAGGATTCTTTCACGAATATTCTGAATCCTTTTTTTACAACGATTATATGCTAAGTTAACAGCAGATTCATGTAGGTACCCTCCATCCAAAATAATCCAAAGTTGACAATCTTTGGGAAGATACTCCATGACAAGAGGAAGTTCATCATAGCAGTCCTTAGTCTGTAATGATGTCCTATACATTACTGCATTAGATAGTTTTGACAGGCATTCCAATTGAAGTTTGAAATTATCCTCAAAGTTTTCATCATCCCAATTAAATAATACGGAAGGTATTATCTTTTTGAACCCAGATTCACCGATATTCTCATTTATGAAATCAGTCCAATGTTTATATCCTTCCTGATAATCATATAAACTATATATTTCATTAGAAAGGAGGCCAGTGTCTGTTGTAAGATCGAAAAAGACCATTCTCCCTTTTAGGGCCTCTTTAACTTTCTCTAATCTTTTGATAAATGGGTATGTTATTACTTTCTCACCATCAGAGTCTATAGTTTTTTGTCGGCCACGAGTCAGTTCAATGATGGGAGTAATTCCTTCCATCATCGATGGGGTTAACTTCTCTAAAGCCCTTATTTCTGCTTCTCCTGTTTTTATTATTGGAATATACATATCTATTTTGTTTTTCTCACACCATATCCTAATTCTTCCAATCGATACTTCATTGCCTCCAACGAGACATCAAATTTTGCTGCCATCTCCTTGACTGTTTTTATGCCTTCAGAAAGGAGGGCTTTTATGTCAGTTTCTGGCATAAGAAGTCGAGCTGCAAATTGGTCTGCCATGTATTCCATGGAGGATTTTTGCTTATTTCTGAAAAAAACTCCATCCTCAAAAGATTTTACGGTTTTTCGATGATTCAAGTAATGACCTAATTCATGTCCCAAAGTATATCTCTGTCTTACTTCGGGGTGAAGCGAATTCACTGTCATAATCCAATGTCCGTCTTTCCCTTCCAACTTCCCAGACACATCAGAAGCCATTTCTCGTTTGACAATAGTAATTTCCTTGAAATTCTCCTTGATAAGACGCTCTACATCCAACTTATGACCGTTAACATAACCTCCTTCCACGGCTTTCTTACGAACAGTCTCAAGGTCTGCCAGCATCTCTGGCTCTTCATACTCTTCCGTGGAACGAAATTTTTTTGGTTTATTACCTATTGCTCCCATACCTTTTTCAATTTATAATCTCACCATCATTTTGCTCATCTTTAGCATTTATTTCTTCCAGCCTTTCTTCTTTCTTGTATTTTGCCAAAAGTAAATGCAATTTCTCCCATTCTTCATCTGTCAAATGAGCACTTTCGTCATATAAGTTTCCAAAAATACTCTCTATCCTTTCTTTTACTACTGAATTCCTTGTAAATACTTCTTCTAAGTTTTTCTCCAATTTCTTATCTATGTTATTAATAACATCATCCAACTCTTTCTGTTTCTGTTCAAGGGCTGAATTAGCATTGCTTCTCAAGGAAAAATATCCAATAATATTCAAGATAATGAGGATGCCCGCAAGTACCTCCACAAGTGTGTTGTAATATCCTGTTAGATTTGAGGCAAATTCTTCAGAAGATACAATCACTTTTTGATCCAATAAATCTTCTATAATATCTTTCCTACGTTTAGTTTCTTCTTGTACAGCAGCCTCTATTGTAATGCTATCCGCAGTTGAAATGTCTGTAGAAAGCATTCTTGTAAGTAAAGAAGGATCTTCATTTATATAATATGCAGACACTCTATATCCTGGTCTTACAATTGCAATAAATAGACAAACCAGAAGAACTATTCCGCCACCAAGTAATCCACTCCAAAGCCATCTTCTGTCTTTGCTGTTTTGTGGCCGAATAGATTGTGCCTTCTGTGAGTTTTCCCCTTCTATTCGAGGACTGTCCCTCTTTTCCGTAGAAGGTCCATATTGTTCAGATTGCCTCGTATTGTCCATAACTTGTGTAGAATATATTACATTAGTTGATTCCGACGAAACCTCTTTGGGTTGAGTCGGTTTTGGCACAGATAATATAGGTGCTTTATGCTTCTTTCTATTTTTCTTCTTCCCCATGTGCCTATATGAGATTATTTCTGATTGCAAATATAGTCAAAAAACTATAATAGTCTTACATTGGGACCTATCTTTTATCAAATATTTGCAGTTTTATTCCTTTTCTGCCATGTTTTTCTCAATTATCTCTTGATTTTTTCTTCTTCATGATTATAATTTATAAAAAAGAGCGTTGAAAACGCATAAAAACTTAATAAAATAAGAAAAACTAAATAAATATTATTATGAAGAAAAAAGATTTTTTCAGGGTAACATATAGGATTATTGAAATTGCCCACATTCTTTGGACTGTGATAGAGCTGTTCCTATAAGCTCTCACAAGATGTCATGCCAAAACTGGCAGCATAATGGTTTTAACAGGACTCAGTAGGCTTAGCTACTTACCAATCAGCAAGAAGCCCTCACAATTGACCATCTCGTGACCATTGTGAGGGTTTTCGCTGAAAAAGAGTCTTGTGTTCATCTGATGTGCAGGATTTGGTAGGTGTGCTTACTCTTTGGAAAACTGATGTGAATCCATTTGTTTTGTAACAGAACAACGACAATGAAATCGCTTGTCATTCTGTAGGTATAACTGTTGCAAACTCGCTATTTTCTGCTGCCATCATCCACGTTACCTCTTCATCATCACGCACATCATTTCGGCTCGTCTGACGTTCCACATAGTCTCTAACGACATGATACCAGTCACCAACCTCCATTGTGCAGTAAGTATCACCGAATTTTTCTATACAAGCCTGTTGTAGTTTCAATATAGAGATGCCTTTGAATTCTTTCATCACATCATCAGCAAACTCAGATAACTCAGGTGCTTGCAGGAAAGACGAGATGTCTGTTTTCTCCTTAACACATGTCTCATACCAGTATAATGGCATCATACCGGCATCCTTCTGATATGCTTTCTCGTATTTAGGATAGAGTTCAGAGTATGTTCTCTTAGTCATCAGAATGGAACGCAGGTCGGACGTTTGCAGCGGAATGATCTTCATGCCATGTACATATCGTGATGCATCACGGGTGTCATAGAAGAACATGTTCTTACGGCCACGGAAGTCGGAAATCACATTCATGTCGAGATAGTTGGTAGCAAACAGACAGTATGAGCTTTTGTTGTTTGTTCTCAGTATGTGATTGCCCAGATGTCGCGATACAGGTTCCATCTCCATGCGCCGCTGGTTAGTACTCTCTGCCAGAGTGGCTTCTAACAGAAGTGTGTGTGCCGGATAATCTTTTGTCTCAGCATACTCATAGACGATGTCTGCCTCGCCTCCAGCTGCATGGGTAATCGGCAACAGATTAGCATCAAGGCTTAACTTCATATAATCAAGTATACGTCCTTTGTATCCGCTGACTTTATACCAAATGATTCCCAGTACATATTCGAAGATGGTGGGTATATCAGCATTGTCGGTAACCTTCTTACTTATTTCATCATCGTTACGGCTGTCGAAATCATCAAGCAATTGAAGCAAGTCATTGTCGGTAAACCGTGTGTCAACCATCGTTTTGAACCTGTCATAACGACGCTTCTCTACCTCAGAGTATGCTTCGTCTATATTATCCAGTTCTATACCAAGTTCCTCGTTGAGCCTTGCAACAACATCTTCTTTATCAAACTTCAAGGCAGGGCAGATGTTCTCCATCTTACAGTCGTGCTCCAACTCAGCTGATGGCGTGTATGCCGACAGATAAAGTTCTTCAATAGCGGAAGCAAAGAACTGCTTGGGTACCAAATCAAGCTTTACTTGTTCATCACCGAAAATCATCACATTGGCAATGTTCAGATAACGACGGTTCAGGTCGAAATAGTCTTGCAATGTTGCCAAATTCTTGATGAGGTGCATCATCTGGAAGAAAGCAGTCTTTAATTCCTCCTCATTGGTAACATTATCGAAGACAGATGGCAGTAAATGTTTCCAAGGCGCCTTCTTAATTGCAACTAATGACACTGTATCAAATAAGTATCTACGCCAATAACGTCCAACATTGCTGACAGCAGTTGTTTGTTTGTACAGCAAGTGTGCTTTGCTATAGTCCTTATTCAAATAGATTTCTTTCAGCAATAAATATAGCGGATAATATGGCTTATCGTAGTTGCGGCTTTTGCGATTCAAGCCTATCTGGGTGATGATATACTCGTTGGCTTCATTCTCCATCAAGACCTGATAGGCCTTCTGATAGTTCTCCTTTGTCATCATCACCTGAACAATGATCTGTTCTTTACTTTTCTCACCTCTTCGAATGGCACTGATATCTTTTATCATCTGTTCTGTGATTTCCGCAGAGGTACAGAGTGGAGCTAAGAATGTGAACTCCTCATAAGTCAGATAATCAAGTTTTGACAGAAGATAAAGCACCACGACAAATGGCCTGACATAAACACCATCAGTTTTAATGAATGTTTTAAGCAGTTGTTTCAGATAGACATAACTGTCTTTAGAAATAAGCAGTGGATTGTCCGACTGATAATCATTGCTTTTTGATATAGCAAGAATCTTTCTTCCCACTTCTGTTAAACGATGGTTCTCATTGATAAGTCCCAAGTCAACAAGTCCCGAAGTCTTTTCGCGTGCCGCTTTATATTTGATAGAGTCATCACCAACGGTCAAGCCCCGCTCCCGCATAAAATCATAGTAACGGTTCTTGATATCGTAGATGTCTTTCTGCCCAGGAGCCATATATTTCTTTTCCCACCCCTGGTTGCTGTTTTCAGGAATCTTCCAGAAATCATCAAGACAAGCCAACTGTTTCTCAATAGAATAGTTGAACTCTTTTGTTCGGAAACTCGTGGTACCAAGTGACCAGAAAAACGAACTGTATGACAGCGTTTCGATGATGTCTCTACCCATACGGCTAATAGTTTTTTACCAATACTTCTACGGTTCCAGAATTTTTACCCTCCACCTGATAGTTGGAGTTGCTATAGTCCATATTAATTCCCACCACCTGCCAATTTCGCTGTTCTATCCAATCGATAAGCAGATGATTCTTCCTGCCTTTGTGCTCCAGCATATTCGAAAGCACAAAGTGTATGCCTTGTTCGTTTAGCCTGTCCATGAAGTCCAACAGTTCTTGTTCATCTCTCTCCGTCCAGCCGCCTCCTTCATTATAGGTGGCGGTACTGATGAGGTATGGCGGGTCTAGATACACAAGGCTTTCAGCATCCAACTGGTTGATGTCAAAGCGACGAAAGTCTTTATTCTGTATCACTGGATGCTGAGCCTTCAACTTGTCAACAAATACCTGCAACTTACGGCGAATAACGTCATTGAAATCGCGTTTGCCTACAGGCAGATTATACTCTCCTCTGTCATTGAAACGCATCTGATTGTTGAATCCAAACACCACCAATGCATAGAGCATAATGTAGTGCTGGTTGTTGCGAGGACTGTTGTTGTAGTCTTGCCTAAGTTGTAAGAACGGCTCCTTATTGTAGCGTGAAACACCTTTCATGGGGTTGCCTCCGTAATAGGCAAAATTGTGGTCTTTCGTCTTGGAAAAACCATAGTGCTCCACGATTTCATCCATACGCTTCAATATGGTATTGGTGTTTAGACGCAGGAACATTTTTAGGAGTCCTATTAATTCGCGGTTGCCATCATTATAGATGTAGTTGTCTGACTGAGTATTTATTCCAACATTGCATCCACCACAAAATAAATCAACGAAGGTACTGATGTGCTCAGGAAACACTGGCAGCAGCTGGTCCAATATGCGAGCCTTACCGCCGATATAGTTCAAGGGTGATACCGTGAACCAACTATTCATCTCTGAACGGCGCATAAGAAAAGTCTTTCTTGATTACCTACGTTCTCACCGCGACCTGCCGAAAATGGCTTGAAGTCTTGGGTAAACACTCTCACATCACCACGCTTGCCAAGTATGCGCAAAATCTCTTCGTCACTGATTTTGGCATTGCTTCGTATCTGGAGCTTCTGGCCATTATTGTTGTACGACAGCATGATATATCGGCAGCGCAACTTGTCAACAAGATCTTCCAAAGATTCGTTTGCAGTTACCTTACAATACTCGCTCTTCATTGCCGTGCGATCCATCTTCCTTGCTACACCAACCACCTCAGGCTGTTCCCATCGGGCCACATTTTCCAATAGATGATATGCGTCGCAATAGTTTCTGGAATTGTAGGGAGGGTCAAGGTATGCAAGGTCACATGTTACTTCACTTGCCAGCAGATTGGCATCCATATTGAAGCAGCAGTTTTCCGGATTCAGTTCGTAATCCAGTTTGGGTAGACGCAACTCAAAGTCATTATTGTAAATGGCGTTCTGTATGTATGAATCGTAGTGTCCATAGGTGTTGGAAATTCTATCCATCGCATACACTAGCGAGGTAATTATAGCTGCACGTTCCCGCTCATTCAATTCACCAACAACATATTTCCGTTCCACGTCTTCTCTGATGAAGCCTATCCTTCTGCAAACATCCGCACTGAAATACGTATCGCGGAAAGTCTGATACATATAGTTGTCTTCCCTTGAAGTGTCAACCTTGTTGTAATAATCAAGCAATTCCTCCAACCTCCGGATGTCAACATCCTGTGGTGAGAACCAACAGAGTGCGGCCAGATAGTTGCAGTACATCATGTCGTTAACCAACAACTGCTTATCAAGAAACGCAAAAGAAACAGAACCAGTACCTGAAAAAGCATCAAGTACTGACGTCACATTGTTGCACTCTTCATCCACTATACGTCGGATGAAGGGGAGCAACTTGAATTTATTGCCGAGGTATCGGCGATTGTTAATTTCAAATGTCCGTAACATCTATACGATAGTTTAGGCCTCGCATGGCTTATCGATAGATGATGTACAGACAACTCACAACCCTCAGATACGGACAAGAAGAAGCGTGGACCTCGTCTTATCCAATATCTAGGGGCTGTAGGAGATGCCCGTACTCGAAGATAAGCCGCGCCCACGCTATCGCATGGACATTTGGCTGTATCGTATCGAGTACATAATATCTTGTGAACTCCTACATTCCTAGATATATTCGATAACCAGCTAATGCCGTTATGTTATTCCACAAAAATCGCATCGCCACCCTGCACTCAGAGAATCAGCCTTAGCATACACCGTTTACGGCGTGTCGGCGATACTTGATGCAAAAGTACGAAATAATTCTGTTATTCTATTATAATAAGGTGTAATTTAAATCAAATTTAACCGTATAAAGGTGCTTTTTCCATCAAAAAGGCCATTATTTGGCTATTCTTGTATACCTTTGCAGTATTATTAGTACAATCGGATTTATAACGATTGGAACATAATATGAGCCGATATGAGATTGCAAGAGCTGGGAGGAAGGGTGGATAGTCATAAAGGCTCAGATAAGACCACGAAAAGGCTGTGGCAACATGTAGAATTAAAATTATAAGAAAATGAAAAGAAAAGGTTTTACATGCTAGATTGGGCAAAAATTTGCCCAACTAGAAAACAACGTGAAAGGGCAGAGCTTTGAGGACTCTGCAAAGTTTATAATATCATTTCACTACTGTCCCGTTAAAGTGGACTAATTGCTCTTTGAAATAATTGAAATTCAGTCTATTAAGCTGTTTTTTAGAATGAAACGGACTTGATTTTGTAACTTTGCAGCCAAATACAATTGACTGCCATGTTCCAGGACAAATACGTTTTTGCTCAAC
>JAEEGH010015123.1_pt1 | contig 16822 bp, 16 predicted proteins | sample 9134181 | NCBI WGS metagenome assembly JAEEGH01 (sample SAMN16246544, study PRJNA631951) | gut metagenome | biome: gut microbiome; feature: rumen; material: DP-attached | host: Bos | place: Iran: Karaj | collected 2018-10
TAATTCCTTATAACATAAGGAATTAGCAGTATAGCGGGGGCAGGACTCGAACCTGCGGCCTCCGGGTTATGAGCCCGACGAGCTGCCAACTGCTCTACCCCGCGTCGTATTGTTTGGGTATTATAGGTGGTTAGGCGGATATTGTCAAGGCCGAATACGGAATTTTTGGCAAATTTTGGTGTTTTTTTACAAAAATTTGCATAAAATGTTAGGAAAGAGTGTTAATTAGTAGCGTTTTCGTCAGTTTTCAAGGATGTATATTTTATTCGGCATTCAATAATGGCCATAAGGACAACTGCAACCGAGAACCAGCGGATATCTCCCGAAAAGCCTGCAAAGAAATCATAAATTCCATGAAGCAGTACAGCGGCTATCAGGCAGGAAATACGTACAGGTTTATTACGGCAGGAATAAATAAATAATCCGCAGAGTCCTGTACACATCATATGTATAACATCAGAAGTAAAGATTCTTACAGCGATCTGACCATAAAGAAGTGTTGCGCCGCGGCTGTTTGCAATCTGAAGGTGATCAAAATAATAAACAACAGATTCAAAGCAGCCCAGAGAAAGACCTGCAGTAAAGGCGAGCAGTAAGAAGTTCAGACGGCCGACAGCAGGATTATCGCAATTAGCTTCATCATAAGGTTTATGAGGAAGGGGAAGTAAAGCCAGAGTTTTTATTGCTTCTTCAACAAGGCCGTAAAGCAGGATTGATTTCAAGAGGGCGCGGACAACAGGGGAGAGTGGTAAACCGGGAATTGCAGGCATAAAGTACTGGATAAAAGAAATTGGAAGGACTGCTGCAAGGCCAAGCAGAACTGCAATCAGCTGATGTGTGAGCCTGAGCTTAAATGCAGTCGAAAAAATCACAATGGCAAGAATCAGAGGAACAAAACAAAGTGCTATACCCATGGAACTCTCCTGAATAAGCCGCGCACGGCAATTACGTTAATTAAAGAATACACGAAACCTTTAATTTTTACAATTCGCATGCTATACTGTTACTATGAGCGAAAGCATGAATAATTCGATAGTTCTTATGGGCTGTAAACATTGCGGAAAAACTACACAGGGAAAACTTCTTGCAAAGAAGCTTGGAGTTGATTTCATAGATACAGATGATGAGATTGGACGTATACGTGGAATTGATTTTCGAACTTTGTACAAAACAAAGGGCGTTGCAGAGTTTACACTTGCAGAAGAAGAAGCTTGCCGTTCAATTATGAAGGAATTTGGAAACAGTCAGATTGTAGTTTCAACTGGTGGTGGAATCTGTGATAATCCGCCGGCCCTTCAGGCTCTTCGCGATTGTGGTACTTTCGTTTTCTTGAAGCTGGATATTAAACATTCAGTTAGCCGCATTATGGCAAAAATCCAGCAGACCGAAACAGGCTCCTTTATAAATGCACCTGCCTATGTTTTGAATGAAAATCCGACATCGCTTTCTCAGATACAGGACATTCTGATGAAAAAATATCGCGATCGTTATCAGCAGTATCAGGCAATAGCTGATGTTGTTGTGGACATAAAAAATGCGCCGATAGAAGAGAATTTTAGAACTCTTATCGACGCATTGGATATTAAATAGCTGTCCCTTCGACTCTGCTCAGGGACTTCAGTTAGTTACAGCCACAACCGCCGCAACCACCGTCTCCACAGCTGCCACTGCCGCAGTCTCCGCCACCGCATCCACCACAACCTCCGCAGCCACCGCCGCATCCGCTTGTTGGTGTAAGTTCTTCTTCTGTTGCGTTGCGAACATTTACAACTTCGATATCAAAATTCAAAGTTTTTCCGGCAAGTTCGTGATTTCCATCAATAGTGATTTTATCGCCTTCTACCTTTGTAACGTGAACAATAGAAAGTCCCTGTGGAGTCATCATCTGGAATGGCATTCCTACAGTGATTTCTCCGTCGAACTCAAACTTATTGCGGTCAAGTTCAACAATAAGGCGCTCATCATATTCGCCATAACCGTCTTTTGGCTCAATACGTGCAGAAAATTTATCGCCAGGTTCGTGACCAGCCATAAGATTTTCAAGGCCAGCAATCAGATAGCCTCTTCCGTGAACATAACCGAGTGGTTCGCTTCCAACAGAAGAATCAAGCTGCTGTCCAGCTTCGTCTTTTAGTGTGTAGTGGATTTCAACCCACTTGTCGTTTTCAATTTTCATTTAAAACCCCATTCCCATATCATCAAGATTCTGGGCGTTATCCTGAACAACCTCTTTAATTTCAGGGCATGCATCAATAAGGTATCTTTCAATTCCCATCTTAAGAGTCATAACAGCCATTGGACATCCGCCGCAGGCACCAGTAAGATTCAGGTGAACCTTATAATCATCATCAATACAGACAAACTCCATGTCTCCGCCGTCAGCCTGAAGCTGTGGACGGAACATTTCGAGTGCCTCTTTTACAGTCTCAAGCAATTTTGGATCTTCAATCATATTAACCCCTGTATAAGGCCGCGGACGGCCGGTGTTTAATAAAGTCTACTATAAGATAATAAAAAAAACGGTACTATTCAATCAAATTCGCTGCAGTCTGCTCGAAATTATGCGGATCTTCGAGCCAGTCGTAGGCCAGGGTTGCAGAAATCAGTTTTCGACCATATTCACGGGTTTCGGCAAAAGGTACGGTCTCAAGGAAAAGATCCAGAGGCATATTGCTCTTTTTACCGAATTCAATGAGGGAACTTTGAAGCCAGCGGCGAACTCTTGTAATTCCGGCATTATATGAGAAAAATCCGAGAAGGGCAGAATCTTCGCAGCGGGAAATCAGAGTTGAAAGATAATATGTACCAAAGCGGATATTAGTTTCCGGATCGGTGAGGGAGTAATCAGACATTTTGAAGCGGCGGGCAATGTCGCTGCCTGTAAATTCCATAAGTTGTGTAAGTCCTATGGCACCTGCTGAACTTATGACATCTGCATCAAAAAAACTTTCGCTTCGAATAAGGGCGTACATCACAGGCTCACTGATTTTATATTCTTTGCAATATTTTGAGACAAAATTTTCGTAATAATGAGGATAAACAAGTGAAAGTTCTTCTCTTGTGATTTCGCGGTTAGCAAGTCGCTGGGCGCGGGCAGCAATTCGGAGTGACTGGGTATAATAGTCCGAGGTCTCAGGAACAGCCGGATCAACACACTTTGCTAGGAAGTCTGCAAGATAGAAGTTTGTTTCTGTTGAAATTGTAGAACCCTGAGTTTTCTGCCATTCAGGATAAATCAGTTCAGGAAAGCCAAAATAAGCATAACCAAGAAGGAGATTTTCCTGTGAACGGGTATTTTCAGAAGCGGCGGGAATTTGATGAGAACTCTGTGATTCATGAACGCTCATAGGTGAGCAGAGAACTCCTTTTAGTTCAATTGGCTTTTTATAGAGTCCCAGTCGGTATGCTGCAAGTGCCTTGTAATATAAAGAGCTTCCTCCATGGCAGGCACGGGTAAATGCAGATATTACATCTTCATCAGTTCCTTCTGCAAGATTTTCCTGAATAAGACGGCCGTATATATAGGCAAACTGAGCGGTTGTTAAATCTGATGCGTAACCGTCAATAGCTTTATAAATCTTTCCAAATTCATTCCAGCGGCCTGCGGCGAGTAGAGCTGATACCAGCTGTTCAAAAAAATCTTCAAAATATTCGCAGTCAGACCACTCTCGGGAATATTCATCGATTGATTCAATAATAGAATCCATTGAGAAATTGAGGGAAGTGTTTAAAAGATACCACAGTGCATTATCTTTCTGGAAAGGAGTTTCGGCGGTTGCTATAGCTGATTCAAAACACTGACGGCTTTGTCTGTAAAAAATACCTGCTTTTTCATAATAACGGCCGGCATAAAACCAGAAATAGTATTCCGCTGGTGTACCGGCAAAATCCTGTGCAAGCTGGCGGAACAGTACGGCATTTTTTGTATATTCTACGCTTCCGTATAAATAGTTTTTTCCGAAATCGGAAATCAACTGAGGGACTGGTGAAAGTACTCTATCCTTAAAATATTCTGTCAGCATTGTAGAGCAGTAAATTGTATAAGAATAATTGCGTTTATAAGATTCAATCCTGTAATTCATCGCAAACTGCTGCGGTGTAAATTCCAAAGAAGCTGGCATTTCTGAATTTGGATTTTCGTATGCAGTTGTAAAGTCCGGGTGATTGTAAAAGTCGCGGTAGAACTGGTAGTGCTCGGTGGACATAGGACACTCGGTGAACCAGCGGTAGACTTCGGTTTCGTATGAAGAGTCGCCGCGGCGGCCCATTGCCTCCAGGCGGAGACGGATTACTTCATTTTTTGCGGTGGAAAAATCCAGATTAGAGGTACACTCAATCAGTTTGTTGATTTCTCCGGAAGCAGAAAACTGGCGGGCGGCAATTAGAATTGCATCATCTCCGAGGAACTGCTTGATCAGATTCTCAGCGGCAGTATTCTTTTCCTGGATATTTCCGAAAGTGCACAGTGCTTCGGCGCTTTTCTGCGCGATTACGGGGGTTCCTTTTTTTATGCAGCGTTTGAATTTCTCGCGGGCGGCGTTTTCATTGCCTTCCTTCAAAAGTCTTAGCCCAATAAAATACTCAGTATCATCACCGAATTTTTCCTGGCCTTCAGGATGCGGCGCACCTTTACAAGATACGACACTTAGCAGCATAAATGAAGTGAGAAAATAACTTATAAAACGACGTAAAGCAAAGGAAGTAGGGCGCATAATCTGCTGCTCCTACTCAGCTGGAATTACTATTTTAGTTCCAGAAATAATATAATCAGGATTCTTTATTCCATTGTAGCGTGCAATATACTTGTAGCGCCAAGGATTCTTATAGTAAGTATCAGCAATATCCCAAAGTGTATCACCCCATTTAATCTTGTAAGTGATATCCTTAGGCTTTTCTTCTGCAACAGGTGGCTGAGCTGGAACAACTTCTTCTGCTTTTTCAATAATGATGATTTCATCTTCTTTAGCTTCTGGAACAGCAGGCTCAGGTTCCGGTTCAGCAATTGGAGCAGGAGAAGGCTCTGGAGCAGACTGTTCTGCAACAGTAACTGTTGTATCAGCATTTTTTGCATTTTTCTTTGTAATAAGATTATATTTTGATGGAATAATAAACAGAATAAGAGCTGTCGCAATAATACAGATGATTGCGCAGATTATACAGATTATTACAGGAACCTTTGTCTTTTTCTTTACATCATCTTCGTCAGTCTGAGCAGGAGTGCCGCGTTCGGTTTCTTCATCATAAAGTCCGTCAAAGTTCAAGCCACCTGCAGCAGGAGTTTCTGTGTCAAAAGTAGGGTCTTTCATATCATCCTCAGTATTAAAGAAGTCATCCGGGAAATCCGAATTCTCAGTTTCATTTTCAGTTCCAAAATCAACATCGGTTGAATCAGAAGTATCATCAGGAATGTCAAAATCCATATCAGGCAATCCTGAATCTTCTTCTATAAAATCTTCATCTGAATCCGAAGTTACAGTTTCGTCAGTTGTTATTGTTTCATCAGAAATAATTGTATCGTCTGATGTATCAGCAGCAAATGTTTCATCTGATGTATCTTCCACTATCGTTTCATCAGTAGCGGTGTCATCTGGAAGATCAAAGTCCATATCCGGTAAACTGCTGTCTTCAGTAACCAGAGTTTCGTCAGAGTTCTCTTCCGGTATATCAAAGTCCATGTCAGGGAGACCAGCATCTTCAGTGGTTTCGGCTTCTACGACATCTTCGCTGAACTCTGCATCCTCAACAACTTCATCTGTATTATCCTCAACTACCGGTTCTTCAGCTTCAGCAGCCGGTTCCTCAACTGATTCATCAACAATTTCTTCAGCAGTCTCTTCAATCACCGGCTCATCAACTGCAGTTTCATCCAGAGAAAAATCAGATTCTTCAATAGTGTCTTCTGCTTCAACAGTTTCATCAGTTGCGACATCTTCGACTACTTCTTCAGTCTCAGTTTCCTCTGTTTCATCCGAGTTCTTCATTGCCATTGCCGCAGCTGCCGCAAGAAGACCGCCTGCTGCTACTGCACCGGCAACCTTAGCGCCTTTTCCAACAGATTCTTCCGAATCGTTAATATCATAATCATCAGTAATAAGACGCTCTTCCAGAGTGCGGGAAACAAGAGTTATAGTTGTATTGCTTTCGTTACCAGTTTCCGGGTCAACAATCTTAGCAGAAAGCTGGTTATCTTCGTCGAGAGAAATACTGAATTTAATATCAGTTTCACCATTAGGGCGGGCAGTTAAATTTTCAATCTGGAGGGAATCAACATATTCGGCATCATCCATAGAACAGGTTGCAGAACGATAGAGGTCAACCATAACCTTAGTCTGATTATTATGCGCCGTTGTAAGCTCAAGTTTCTTTTCCGAAGGAGTATTATCCTCCAGAACAGGATAAAAGGAGCCGTCTGCAAGTTTGATACCAATAGTTTTCATAAAAATCCTCTCTAAATTATCGGCAAAATACCCACCTTATTATATGGTAAAACATCTGTCCTCAGTTTTCAAGTGCTGTTTTCTAAATTATTTCTATGGATATAACACTTTTTTCATTTACTTATGTGGGTTTTCAGATTATATTTGAAGAAATATATTTATTCGATTTCGGTCGTACGCGACCATATCAAAGGAGCTCAGAAACTATGAACATTAAAGGAACACAGACAGAAAAAAATCTGCAGACGGCTTTTGCTGGCGAATCACAGGCCCGCAATAAGTATACATATTTTGCAAGTCAGGCTAAGAAAGAAGGATATGAGCAGATTGCTGCCATTTTCCTTGAGACTGCAGAAAACGAAAAAGAGCATGCAAAAATGTGGTATAAATTGCTCAATGGTGGAATTGGAACAACTCCAGAAAATCTTGCAGCAGCTGCAGACGGTGAAAACTACGAATGGACAGATATGTATGATGGTTTTGCTAAAACAGCACGCGAAGAAGGTTTTGAAGCAATTGCTAAGATGTTTGAAGGTGTTGCTGCAATTGAAAAGCATCATGAAGAGCGCTACCGCAAGCTCCTTAAGAATATTGAAGACAAACTTGTATTCTCAAGCGAAGGCGATGCAATCTGGCAGTGCCGCAACTGTGGTCACATTGTAATTGGAAAAGAAGCTCCAAAGGTATGTCCAGTTTGTGCACATCCTCAGGCTTATTTCCAGATTGAAGCACAGAACTATTAATAGACATCAGATATAAAAAGGCCGGGCACTAAAAAAATGCCCGGCCTTTTTTATGTGGTTTAGATACGTCTTTCAGACTACTCAACCACTATATTACTTATTTTGCATCGGCAGCTGAACCGTTATATTCATAGCTGTATTCAGACATAGCAACCAGTTCATTTACAGTTGTACCGAACTTTTCAGCAACATCATATTCAGAAACCTTATTTACGTTTCCTTTTGCATCATATTTAATCAGAGTTCTCTTGATAACCTGCTTATCAGAATTATAAGTAGTGATTTCATTCAAAGCACCGTTTGCACCATAGCGGAAAACTAAAGAAGTCTGTTTTCCTGCAAAGGCATCAAGCATAGCTGCAGAATCAATAGCACCAGCTTCAGTATAGTTATATTCAGTTTTTTCGCTGAGAGAACCGTCTGGATTATATTCATTTACAGAAATAACGCGGTTATTGTCATCATACTTGTAAATAGTCTTCCAGATTAAAGCACCTTCGCCATCATAGCTTGATTCATCTGTAAGAAGGTTATTGTCATAAGTATAAATTGTGCGTGCGCGGAGGTTACCCTTTCTGTCATATTCAGAAGCATCTGTTTTAAGACCATTCTTATAGGTAAAACTGTTTTTCCATACGATTTCTCCATCAGCACTTGTACAAAGCTGTTCTGCAAGATTTCCAGCTGAATCGTAAGTAGAAGAAATAGTATTGATTACAGCATCTTTTGGAGTTAATTCAGAAGATGAAGCTTCTTTTCCGTTTGAATCAAAAATGTGTGTAATCTTTAAGCTTGGAGTTCTGTATAAGGTTCCGAATCTTGTTGCAATTGAGAAGTTAGTTTCGGTATAGGCTTTTACGTTTCCAGTAATTGGAGCGTATTTGAAGATATCTGCTGCAAAAAGCGAGAGGCTAAGACCTGCAGTAAGGGCAAATGCGAGAAGTTTTTTCATAGTTCCTCCAGATAATATGTATAATTGGATATTTGCTAATGCAATGTTTATATTCTATACTATAATTCTTGAAAAGTAAAAAGAAAAAGGTAAATCAGAAATGACAGAAGAGCAGTGGAAGTATTTTTGTGATTTTAAAAAGGAATTTAAGCAGAAGATAGAAGAATGGAAAGCTTCTGCTCCAGAACTTACCCGCTTACAGCAGGAAGCAGCCCGTATTGCAAAAACTCCAGACTATCCTTTTGAAACTACAGTAGTATATAATCGCTCACTTGACGATATAACACCAGAAGATGATATCAAGCTTATAGTGATTGGTGATAATCCTGGAAAAGACGAGCAGCTTGCCAAAAATAACCGCTATCTTGTTGGACAGGCAGGAAAAATTGCAGAAGGTTACTTCTGTCGTAATTCAGAGCTTGGAGTTGATTTCCGCAAGAACGTCATAATTCTAAATAAAACACCGGTGCATAGTGCAAAAACCGCCCAACTCAAAACAATTGCTAAACAGGGTGGCCCATCAATTGCAGAACTTATAAAAGAATCTCAAATCTGGATGGCAGAAAAAACTGCTGCTCTTCATGCGGCTCTTGGTACGGAACTCTGGCTTGTTGGCTATTCTGAACTGAAAGAAAAGGGAATGTTCTGTCAGTATCGCGATACACTAAGGAATGCGCTTGCAGAAAACCCGGCTGCCTGGAACAGAGTTTATGTTTTTCAGCATTTTTCAATGAATCGATTTCCAATTGATCTTGCTGACTTTATAAAGGCTAATAAAAAAGAAAACGCCCCGCTGGAATCTAATATTCACGAGCTGGGCGTTCTTCATAGAAAAGAAATATTTTCTATATAATTTTATTCTGTCTTTTCAGAATCCTCATTTTCTGAAGCTTTCTGTTCTTCGAGAGCTTCTTTTTTCTGTTTAATAATAATGGCGCGGTTTGTGTAATGTACAAAACTGAAGAACAGAGTTACAAAAGCTGTTGATTCAATCAGAAGTGCCATACCACGTCTTGCACCGAGGAAATATGAAATAATTACAGAAGTACACAAAAGAATCTGAAGGAAGCAGAGCAGATACAAAGCGCTCTTTTTTGTATATCCCATATTCAGAAGCTTGTGATGAAGATGTGAACGATCAGGAGACATAATAGGTCTCTTATCGCGTAAGCGTCTCCAGATTGCGGCAATTGTGTCGAAAACCGGGAAAGCTGTAATCACAATCATAATAAGGAATTTATTGAATTCAAATACGTCGTTTGATTCAAAAAGCGGGAATACAGAAATCATAAAGCCAAGGAACTGGCTTCCTGCGTCTCCCATAAAAAGCTTAGCTGGTGGCCAGTTAAAGCAGAGGAATCCGAATACTGCAGCGGCAAGAATGAAGCAGAGTATAAACTCTGGATTTCCTGTCAGCATATAGAGAACTCCGAGAGTAATAATTGCAGAAATAGAGAAACTTCCGCAAAGACCGTCCAAGCCATCAATCAGATTGTATGCATTGATTACGCCGAGAATCCATCCAAAGGTAAGAATTAAACTTACAGGAGTAGGAAGTACCCATGAGAAAATCTGCTTAAAACGGAAACCGTTAAAAACAACAACAGAAACTGCTATAAGCTGGACAATAAGCTTTGCGAGGGCAGGAAGTGTAAGAAGATCATCAAGTACGGCAAAAATAAATACAATAGTTCCAGCTATCATAATAGGAAGAATCTTATTAAGATTGCTGACATCATTGATAGACAAAAAAACTACTGATGCGATTATAAATGAAAGGAAAATTCCAACTCCACCGAGACGAGGTATGTTTCCTGAATGAATCTTTCTGGCATTCTGATAATCATATAAACTAAATTTCTTACAAATTTTAAGGATTATTGGCATAGAGATGATTGATAAAATGCCAGCCAGAGCTATATATATACTTTGAGACATATAATGGGAATTATATAGTAACGACCCTAAAAGTCAAGTATACAAAAATAGGTTGCTTTAATAAGATTTGATATGATAAAATCCAATTATATGTATAAGGTTGTTGTTATTGGAGCGGGAATTTCCGGTCTTTCTGCAGGAATTTATGCTGCCCGTTCAGGTTTTGACGTTACTATTCTGGAACAGCACAATATTCCTGGTGGACTTTCTACCAGCTGGAGTCGTAAGGGATATTATTTTGAAGGCGGAATGCACTGGCTTACTGGTTCTAGTCCGAAAATGCCATTAAACCGCATCTGGCATGAAACCGGTGCCCTTCAGGATAATAATCCTATTGAATTACGCGATCCGATTTATAATTTAATAGATGAAAACGGAAAAATTTTGAGTCTTTATCGTGATATTTCACAGATGCAGAAGGCTCTTATTGAATATGCCCCTGAAGACAAGCACATGATTAAAAAGATGTGTCGTGCTGTAAAGGATTTTACGAATTTCCATCTGCCTGTTCTTGATGTGCGTGGCTGTAAGTGCAAAACTCCGGCTCCTATCAATCCTATGGAGTTTATCAAAATGGTTCCGGCTATTCTGCGCGTGCCATATCTGATGAATGTAAGCTATGCCAAATATCTTGCAAAGTTTAAAAATAAAAATCTGCGCCATCCTTTGAGCAGCGTAATCGGCTATAGATATAATGCACTTTCCTTTATATATACTCTCGGTTCGTTTGCCTGTGGTGACTGCGGATATCCAGACGGCGGTTCAATCAGAATGGCAAATAATATGCTCGAAACTTATAAGGCTCTTGGTGGAAAAATTGAATTCCGTACAAAGGCAGAAAATGTAAAGGTTGAAGATTATGAGGTACGCGGGGTTGTAACAAACAAGGGTGAGTTTGAAGCTGATGCTGTTATTGTCACTCAGGATGCTCGTGCTGCCGTAGACTGTCTTTTTGATACTATGATTGATGAGCCTTGGGTAAATACAATGCGTCATGAGGCTGTTACAGAACAGAATATGTTTATTGGCCTTGGTGTTAAAGCTGATTTGTCACGTCTTCCGTACTGCTGCGTATTTCCTCTTGAAAAGCCTTTCGAATATGCGGGCTGTAAATGGACAGAATTGAGAATTTATAATTATGCGGCTTATAAAGATCATTCTCCGGAAGGTGGAACAACTCTTACCTGTCTTTTGATTGGAGATTGTTACTATTTCTGGAAAGCTGCAAAGGCTGACGGCACTTATAAAGAGAAAAAGAAGGAATTAGGCGAGCTTTTTGTAAAAGAATTGTCTAATTTTATCCCGGAAGTTGGTTCTGCTCTAGAAGTGATTGATGTGGCTACACCTTGTACTTACGAACGCTATACCGGCTCTTATGAAGGCAGCTGGATGAGCGTATGGGAAAAGGGCGGAAAGCAGAGAAATTATCCTCAGACTCTGGATTCAATCTGGGGTGTGTACTTTGCTGGCCAGCGCATTCAGATGCCTGGAGGACTTCCAATAGCAGTTTATACCGGAAGACTTGCCGTTCAGCATTTATGCCGGGATACAGGTATAGAGTTTGTGTAAGCCTACAATCGAAGAACCGTTAAAAAATGGGCTGCGATAGCGGGCCATTTTAGGTTCATCGAAAGAACGGCTCAGAGGCAAGCTGTGCTTGCCGACCTTCGGTTCTTTTTCTTGAAAAACTTCTAAACTGTGATAGAATATATTAATAATACAAAAACGTTTTCGAAGAGAGTTAAACAAAAAAACTAACCCAATGAAAGGAGTGATTTTATGGGAAAAAAGAGTAGCTTACCACTTATTTATTTAATTGGTATGGCATTGGTTGCAATTGGATTCTTCTGTCCAATGTTTAAGGGTCTGTTCGGTTCTTCAGCAAATGGATTTGATTTTATCAGTAATGCTAAAGAGGGCGGATTTGTTGCAATTGGCTCTATTTTGATTATTGCAGGAGCAATCGCAGGTATTGTTGCTTGTTTTGTTCCACAGCTCAAAGGCCTTAAATTGATTTTTGCTCTTTGTGTTCTTGCAGGTGCAATTATTCTTATCATCGGCTTCATGACAAGCGGTGGAATTTATAAGGCAATTGGTAAGCAGCTTCTTAAGAGAGCAATGGTTGGCTTCTACATGGTAGTAGCTGGTATTGTACTCGGAGTTTGCGGAGCAGTTACTGGCAAATAATTTAACGTCATGCTGAACTTGATTCAGCATCTATAATTCTATAATTACGGCACCGGATTTTTCGTCCTTTGGAAGAGAATCCGGTGTTTTTATTTTAACCTGAATAAGGTCGCCTGACTGCGGGCGGAACGGCGGTTTTGGAAGACGCTTGTTGTTTTCGTCCGGAAGTTTGATGAGGGCAAGCCCGAACTGTGTACAGGCATAGTAGCCGCACATGTAGTTTGGAAGTTTGAGTTTGTCGGATGTGATACGAACCGGGGTCCCGGTAGATACGGTGGTTGCGGTTCCTGAGCTTGTCGAAGGGGTCGAAACTACCGCAGATGAAGCCTCTGCAGACGCCGCCACAGCAATAAAACTCAGCGTAGCTCTTTCCTTCGGCAGTTTAGCGGCAACCGAGAGTTTCTGAAGTTTAGCCGGTGCATCTTCTGTACTGAAGGCAAAATTACACCATTTATTTTTACTTCCTGTATAAGCTTTAAAGCCACTCATAGGACATTCTTCTGCGTGAGGACAAGGAGCTGCGATAGTACGGCCGTCTTTTATAAAGCGTGTGCGGAGCAGACTTAGAGTGCGGGCTGCTTTTGGAACGCCCGGTTCAACAAGGAGAACTCCGGCATCTTTTTCGCAGTAACGCTGAATCTGTTCGTAATACTTCTTTGTCTGGAACTCAGGCGGCATATCGCTTGCCTGGTCGAGCTCGTTAAACATATTTGCACAAGTCAAAAAGCCTGCCTTCTGTTTGATTGATGTACCGAAAGCACCTTTTACGCGAACAATGTGCCATGGCTCTTCGCCAGTGCGGGCTGCTACAGAGAGGAAAATATCTTCGCCAAGGGCCATAGAGTTAGCAGAGACGTCGAGACAGTACCATGTGAGCTTTAGTTTTCTGAGTTCAGGTCGTGCAAGCCAGAGAGCGGTAACCACTGTGAGAGGGCCGCTGCCGAGGTCAAGACAGGTACAGTCTGTGGTAGGGAAAACTGTGGCCGGAATATTAGCAAAAAGTCTGGTGAGTCGCACAAGATTCCACCAGGTGTAATAGCGTACATAAGAACTCAGCTGAATATTGTCGTTCATATAGCCAAGACGGCGGCTTGCGCGGTCGTCTGTAAGCTGATGAGAAAGATTTCTGATATTTTCCGGCAGCTGCTGGAGCTGACGGCTATTTAAAGGACGAACTCCCTGAATAATTTCGTCAAATGAATTGAGAATAGAAACAGTTTCGCGTGTAAGCACGCTGGTGTCGAAGAGAGAAGAAATATAATTTGATGTTGTTTTTTCTTTATTCATTTTATTCCCTTAATAATATTAAACTGTCATGCTGAACTTGTTTCAGCATCTCTTTTAGAGTTCTTGGAACAAGTTCAAGGTGACTGAATCATTTTTACTTAAATGGCTAAATCCTTCCATTCAGGATTCATTTGTTGTATAAGATTATTTTTCCAATCTCTATGCCAATTTTTTAATTGTTTTTCTCTAGATATAGCTGCTACAATGTCATTACATTCTTCATAGTAAACTAGTTTTGTACAGTTATATTTATCAGTAAATCCTTCATATTTATGATGCTTATGCTCTAAAACACGTTTAGTTAAATCACTTGTTACTCCAATATATAGGGCTTTGTTATTTTCGTTTGTCATAAAATAAACATATCCCTTTTCAGCCATTGTTTCTTCCTAATGAGACCCTGAAACAAGTTCAGGGTGACGTTCATCTTCTGGATGTCGATTTTCTTGGAGTTTCATATAAACTTCAGTTAATATCTGACGGCAGTCGCGGATCTGGCTGATCAGGTCGGCGTTGTCCTGGACGGCCTGGGCTTCTTCGATAATCTGGCGGCCGGCACCTTCGGCGGTGAACTTCTTTTCGGTTATCAGATATTTGAGGCGGAGGATGAGGTCTACCTCGCGCTGGGAGTAGAGACGGCGGCCAGACATATCTTTTCTTGGGGTGAAGCCTGGAACGACTTCTTCCCAATAGCGGAGAACATGGGCTTTTACACCCGTCAGGTCTTCTATCTGGCCGATTGTGTACATAAATCTCTTTCCTTTCCAGTCATGGTAAAGCTAAAAATTGCTTTCGCAATTTTTTTAACGCTTTGCTATTTATCACCGGCCGCCAGCGGCCTTCCTCACTTCCCACTTCTGGCGACTGCCTTTGAACTCTACCTGAACCGGAATCATGTCGTAACCGAGGTCTTCACGGATTCGGTTCTTGAGGTATGTAACATAAGGCTCAGGAACAACTTCCGGTCTTGTTGCAAAAATAATGAACGAAACCGGGTTTACACTCTGCTGAGTCATATAGCGGATCTTAAAGTGTGCAGTCTTACTTGCTGGCGGCGGATATCTCTCCAGCCAGTCCTGAAGGGCATTGTTCAAAGATGATGTTCCAATCTTCTTTGTAAGCTGACCATACATTTCAATTGCAGTGTTAAGCAAATCTTTTACGCCTTTGCCCTCAAGTGCGCTAAGAGGAAGAATAGGCGCAAAATCCATATGAGCAAACATGATGTTCATCCATTCGCGAACAGATTTAATTGCCTTATTGTCCTGCTCTTCGCGTAAATCCCATTTATTCAAAACAAAGATGATTCCACGGCCCTTTTCAAAGGCAAGCGAACAGATTTTTTTATCCTGTTCTGCAAGACCTTCCACCGCATCAATCATCAGAAATACAACATCACACTCGTCCAGGGTTTTTATGGCGCGGTTTACAGAGTAATACTCGACGTCATCATGAACCTTCGCCTTACGGCGAATACCCGCAGTATCAAGTACTTTGAAGCGGCGGCCGGCATACTCAAATTCACCTTCCACAACGTCGCGGGTTGTACCTGCATAATCGCAGACAATCGAGTTCTCACTGTGAGTCAGGCGGTTACTGAGAGTAGACTTACCGGTATTTGGTTTTCCGAGAATTGCAATCTTAATAGGACGGTCCGAACTGAGCACCTGAACCTTAGAGAAGTCACAGCGCGAAGTAATTGCGTCTGCGAGGTCACTGATATGGTCACCGTGCTCTGCCGAAATCAGCATAAGTTCGTTGAAACCGTACTTAGCGTAGTTCCAGGCCTCTGCCTCGTTCTTTCCGCCTTCAGTTTTATTTACCGCAGCAATCAGCTTGTTCCAGTAAGGGCGCATTTTGATGATGAACTCTTCGTCTTCACCGGTAATCTCGCCTGCATCAAGCAGAAGAATCACAACATCGGCGCGATCAATCATATCGAGTGAGCGTTCAACAACGTAGTCATCGAGTTCGGCTTCTTTTGTACCGATGTCGCGGGTAAGCTTGTATCCGCCGGTATCTACAAGGTGAACAGGTTTTCCGTTAATAATTGCAGTAGCTTCAACAGGGTCGCGGGTAACACCAGGCTGGTCGTTTACAATAGCTACGCGGTGATGTAAAAAGCGGTTGAAGAGAGTTGATTTTCCAACGTTAGGGCGGCCGGCAATTACAACGAGAGGGAGGCCGTCATATTCGGCATCTTCAGGATCTGTGTCGCCGGTAGCAGTAACTGTGCCGTCCGGAGCTACGGTAATTCCGTTTACAGTGCCGGGAGTAATGAAATCAGATTCTTCGGCGCGGGCCTTTTCTGCGGCCTTCTGTTTTTTTTCTTCCAACGCCTCTTCTTTTGGACGTGAGAAGTCAGGTTTATTCTTTTTCTTTGCCATAAATCTCCAAAAAAGCGTCATCCTGAACTTGTTTCAGGATCTTTTTTATAGACCCCGAAACAAGTTCGGGGTGACGGTGATTTTATAAGTTATTCAAATGTTTAGCCGAAATCGCTTCGAGTTCGGCGATTGTGAATCTTGAAAGCAGTTCCTTTGTACTTGAAATCAGCTTTGGACTCATACTCAGGTTTCTGATACCCATACCCGCAAGCACCATCACACTGTCCTGTCGGCCTGCCATTTCACCGCAGACTGCCAGAGGAATATTGTTTTCTTTTGCGGAACGAACCGTCATTTCAATAAGGCGCAGAACTGCAAGACTGAACTCGTTGTAAAGTCCGCTTACATGCTGATTTTCGCGGTCGATTCCGAGAGTATACTGTGTAAGGTCATTTGTACCAAGACTGAAGAAGTCACTTACCTTGCTCAAACAGTCAGAAATCAGAGCTGCTGCGGCTGTCTCAATCATAATTCCAACCGGAGTATCAGCCTGGAACGGAATTTTCTCACTGGTAAGCTCCTGCTTTACAACATTTACGAGTTCAAGACACTCTTTTACCTGATCAACGCTTGTGATAAGCGGGAACATGATTTCGAGATTTCCGTAAACGCTGGCACGGTACAAAGCGCGAAGCTGGGTTTTCAGAATATTGGGATATTCAAGACTGAGGCGAACGGCGCGAAGTCCCATCAGAGGGTTCTTTTCTTCGATGGCCGGCAAATCAACTGAGTTAATCAGCTTATCACCACCGGCATCAAGGGTACGGATAGTAACCGGCTTATCACCCATAATCTGAAGAACGCTTTTATATGCTTCAAACTGTGTCTGCTCACTGAAGGAACGTGCTGCCGCATTAAGTGAAGCGCCGCTCTGTGCCATGTAAAGGAACT
>JAEEGH010015126.1_pt1 | contig 16820 bp, 12 predicted proteins | sample 9134181 | NCBI WGS metagenome assembly JAEEGH01 (sample SAMN16246544, study PRJNA631951) | gut metagenome | biome: gut microbiome; feature: rumen; material: DP-attached | host: Bos | place: Iran: Karaj | collected 2018-10
CTCGCCGTAGGCCAGATGATGTTCTCCAGAGCTGGCTTTCGTCGTGAACGGCGGCTTGATGCCCTCGGGGCGGGTCATCTCCAGTGCGCCGTACACTTCATCGGTCGAGATGTGGTAGAATCGCTTGCCCTCGAACTTCTCCGGCAGGCTCTCCCAGTAGAGCTTGGCGGCCTGCAGCAGGCTGAGGGTGCCCATCACGTTGGTCTGCGCGAAGGTGAAGGGGTCCTTAATCGAGCGGTCCACGTGGCTCTCGGCGGCCAGATGTATGATGCCGTCGACCTTTTCGTCTTGCATCAGCTTGTAGACACCGTCGAAGTCGCAGATGTCCATGCGGACAAACTTGTAGTTGGGCTTGTCCTCGATGTCCTTGAGGTTGGCCAAGTTGCCGGCGTAGGTCAGCTTGTCGAGGTTGATAATCTTGTACTGCGGGTACTTGTTGACGAACAGACGTACGACATGGCTTCCGATAAATCCGGCGCCGCCGGTGATGATGATATTCATGGTGATGATGTTTTACATTAAACTAATTCAGTTAACGGCATGACGGAAAAAATATTGTGTTTACAATAATAAAATGCTTCGTCTGGCCGTATCCTCCCCGTATCCTCTATGCCTGCTCAACGGTTGTTCTACGGTTGTTTACCGGTTATTAAACGTAGAACAACCGGTAAACAACCGTAGAACAGTCGGAGCAGGGTCGGAGCGGAGATGCAGAGGATGCGGCCAACGGGAGAAAAAATGTTAAAAAATACTTTTTTGTAAGAAAAATGATTGCACTTTAAAAAAAATATGTATCTTTGCTCTTGTTTATAAGGACGAAATATTTTTTTAAAACACACAATATGAAGAAAGTAGTATTTTTTTTGGCTATGGCCCTGATGGGTTTGGCCGCAAATGCACAGACCTGGACTCCTATTCACGGTGAGGGTTTCTCGGCCGATGATATCTACGGCAACCCTGTCAATGTGGCCGATACTCTGGCTGCCGGCAAGTATGTCATTGTCGACTATTCCGCCACATGGTGCGGTCCTTGCTTCAGATTCCATCGTTCGGGTATTTTTGAGTATCTTTACGAGAACATGAGCGACCAGGTGTGCGTGCTATGGGTTGAGAGTGACTACAGAACAACTCTCGCTGACATCCAGGGCACTGGCAGCAATACGCAAGGTAACTGGACGGTCAATGCCGCCGGCGATCCCATTCCTTTCCGTCTGATTGACTGCTACGAATGTGAAAGTATGATTGACCCCACCGGCTATGTGCCCGCCATCTATTTTGTCACTCCCAGCGGTTATTTCTGCCATATCTATGAGGAGGACTGGGGTTTTGGCTCAGATACCCCTTTTGCCACTGTTGCTGAAAAAGTGAATAGTTTGATCGCCAATTCGCCGCGTCCTGGCATGGTTATGGGAATCAATCATCCCGCTGTCGGTAAGGTTGGCCAGCCTGTTACTTTCATTGCCGATTATATTCCTATCGATGGTGCCACAGCAGAATGGACATTCCAGGGAGGCAATCCTGCCACCGCCACCGGTGACACCGTGACCAGCACCTTTGATGCCGTTGGCACCTACAATGTGACGTTGACCCTGACCAGCGAGGCAGGTACCGATACTAAGAACACGACCATCACTATCATGCCGTATGCTTACTATGTTGATTTCGAGGATGAGGCTGAGTGCGCAGACTGGACATATATTGATGCCGACGGAGACGGCCGCAACTGGACCCTTGGCTATCTGCGCGGCAATGGAAGCGCCCACAATGGTTCCAACGGTATGCTGGCTTCCGCCTCTTGCTACAAGAATAATTCCGGCCAATGGGTTGCACTGACTCCCGACAACTGGGCCTTTACAGAAGCCATTGAGCTGCCCGATAACGACAACCTGACACTTACCTGGTATGAAAAAGGCCAGGATGCCACCTATGCTGCAGAGAAGTATCGCGTGTATGTGGCTACCGAGCCTACCATCGCTGCTGCTACCGAGATTGGCCACTACACCGCCACTGGTAACTGGGTGAAGCGCGCCATCCCGCTGGGTGCCTATAAGGGCCAGACCGTATACATCGGTCTCCGCCACTATGGCAGCTCCGATATGTTCTACCTTGATATTGACGATATTGCCATCTCTAACGAGGCTGTCACGGGTATCAATGGTGTGAACGATGTCACCATGTCGTTCTATCCCAACCCCGCCAGCGACAAGTTGGTTGTCCGCGCCGAAGGCCTGCGTCAGGTTGAGGTGATTGATGTCACCGGTCGCACTGTGGCCGCCTCGACCACCAACACCGTGGACCTGAACGCCGTCAGCGCCGGCAGCTACATTGTGCGCGTCATCACCGACAACGGTACCGCCACCGAGCGCCTGAGCATTGTGAAATAAGCACTTGCCCGATAAAGGCAAAAAAAATAACGCGCGACGCAATAATATTATGCGTCGCGCGTTATTATGTCTAAAATATTGTAAAATACATGAAAAGAACACTGACACTGGCAGCCTTGCTGCTGATGGCCACGGCGGGTTTCTCGCAGCAGGTGGCTTCGCGCGCCAAGGCTATGCGCATGATGAGCTTCAGCCGCCCCGAATACCTCATCAAGGATATCAAGGTGTATACCGACACTATGACCATATACTCGCTGGCAGGCTACATAATCTACCCCTTCGGCGAATGGAGTTCGGTGGAGCAGTATATCACCGACAACCAGCTCTCGTGGTACCGCGATATCGGTTACAAGAAGTACTACGACTCGATGGAGGTGAGCGTGAACCGCATGCGCCGCTATGACGACAGCTACATAGACATGTACTACAGCATCTGGACCAAGAAGGTGGAGCTGCTGGGCGGCTACATCACCGACAAGGAGGTGCAGCTGGTGAACGGCCTGCATGTGGGCATGACGAAGGACGAGGTGTTCAGCGTGTTCTTCAAGAAGTACCCGAAGTCGTACACCGCCGATGTGACGGTGCTGAAGGTTGTCAGCGGCGCCGGCGAGGTGGCCGAGATATACACCTTCCGCGGCCAGAAACTGCGTCACATTAAGATAGAGACCGCGTATAAATACTATTAGTGGATAGTGGGTAGTGTGTAGCACAGGGTGTTGTATGACAGTGAAAAATTATAGGGAACTAATTGTTTGGCAGAAGTCCATGACTGCTGTCAAATTGTTATATTCCCTTGTGAAAAAGCTACCCAAAGAAGAGATGTTTGCGTTGTCTGACCAGATGCGCAGATGTGCGGTGTCGATACCGTCAAATATCGCAGAGGGTCAGCAGCGGAGCGGAGGCTCTGAGTTTGCCAGGTTTATTGCCTATGCTCAAGGATCAAGGGCTGAGTTGGAAACGCAGTTGTTGATATGTGTTTCGATTGGCTATTTGTCCGATGATGATATTTCGGAGCTTATGCAAGTCTTGGATGAAATAAACAGAATGTTGTCATCGCTAGTAAAGACGTTGCCTGTAAGCTGAAACAAGAGTTTGCCCTATGCTACCCACTACCCACTACCCACTACCCACTAAAAAAAAGAGCACCGCTCTTTTTTTTGGGTCTTTCAACCCGATACATGTGGGGCACCTCATCATTGCCAACACCATGCAGCAGCAGGAGGGCATCGATGAGGTGTGGTTTGTGGTGAGTCCACAAAACCCACTGAAGGAGCGCGCCACGCTGCTTGCCGACCATCACCGTATGCAGATGGTGAGGTGTGCGATAGAGGACAACTACAGACTGCGTGCCTGCGACATAGAGATGCACCTGCCGGTGCCGAGCTACACGGTGGTGACGCTGGCGGCACTTGGGGAGAAGTACCCCGACCGGGAGTTCTGCCTCATCATGGGCAGCGACAACCTGGCGAGCCTGCACCGCTGGCGCAACTACGAGTACATACTGGAGAACTACAGGATATACGTCTATCCGAGGCCTGGGAGCGAGCGCTGCGCCCGCAGGGAGCACCCGAATGTGACCATGGTCGACGTGCCGATGATTGACATCAGCTCCAGCTGCATAAGGGAACAGATAGCGGCACGCAAGGATGTGCGCTACCTGCTGACGGAGCCGGTGTACAAGTATTTGACAGAAATGCACTTTTACGAATGTGAAAGGTAATACAGAGGAATATGAAAAAAGGTTGGAAGATATTGTTTTGGGTGGTCGGCATAGTGCTGGCCCTGTTGCTTATTGTGTCGCTGTTGGCGGGTCCGATAGCGAAGGGTTACATCAACGGTCACGGCGAAGAGCTGACGGGCCGCAAGGTGGTGGTGGACCATGTGGGGGTGAACCTCTTCAGCGGTAACGTCTGTGTGCGCGACCTGGCAGTGTTCGAAGACGATGGCGAGGATGTCTTCGTGGGCTTCGACACTCTGGATGTCAGTGTGCGCCTATTGAAGATACCCTTCAAGACACTGCATTTCGGGCATATCACGTTGGCAGGCTTGCACGCCAATGTGGAGCAGGAAGGCAATCGTTTCAACTTCACCAGCCTGCTTGAGCACTTTGCCAGCGACGACAGCACAGCAGAGAAGGACACTACGCCCAGCGGCTGGACTATGAAGTTCTACAACATACGCATCAGCCACGCCAGCCTCAACTACGATGACATGCTCAACCACAAGGGGATGCACTTGCCGGACATCAACTTGCGCGTGCCTGGTTTCGTGCTCGGTGGCGACGAGGGCAGTGAGGGCGGCCTGACGATAGGCTTCGACAAGGGCGGTTACTTGAAGGTGGACGCCAGCATTGACAACAAGGAGAACAGCTATCATGTGGATGTGGCCCTGAATGGATTTGCGCTGCAGAACCTCGACAGTTATCTGGCCGATATGCTGCGCTATGAGGAGCTCGACGGCAGCGTTAGCGCCAATCTTACCGCCGACGGCCGGGTTGACGACATACTGAAGAGCCGCATCGGCGGCACGGTGACCGTGAATGGCGTAGGACTGACGGGTGAGAAGGGTCCGGTGGCGGGCTTTGATGCACTGACGGTCAAGGTTAACAATATCAACCTCTACGATAACCAGTACGACATTGACGAGGTGCGCCTCAACGGCCTCAATGCCGTGTATGCGCAGTGGAAGGACTACAGCAACATCAGTCTGCTGATGCCTAAGAAGGAACAGCAGGGAGTGACACTGCAGAGCGGTTTGGACGACGGTACGCAGGCTGTGGAGCAGGAACCGGAAAAGAAAGAGACGACGAAGCCGATGCAGTTGCATGTAGGCAGCATCAGGATTGAAGATGCCGCAGTGACCTACGACGACTACACTTTGCCCGACGACTTCCACTTCCCGGTGACGGGGCTGAGCATCAGTGCCGACGACCTTACTACTGCCGGTGGTAACAATGCACAGATGCGTGCCACGCTGCCCGGCGGAGGACACCTGATGGTGCGCTGGAAAGGCGATATCGTGAACGTGAAGAGCTATCAGGACCTTTTCCTTACAATCAAGGGACTTGACATGCGACAGCTGAGCCCATGGGCGGTGGCTTATACCGGCTACCCGATAGAGGATGGCATCTTCGGCCTCACAACACGGCTTAACATCACCAACAGTGAACTTGACAACAACAACAAGATTGACATCTTCAAGGCCAAGGTCGGTGACCGCCGCAAGGATGTGGACCGCGAGGTGAAGATACCGCTGAAGGCGGCGCTGTACATACTGAAAGATAAGGATGACAAGATACTGATAGATATGCCTGTGAGTGGTAATGTGGACAATCCGGAGTTCAACTACATGAAGGTGGTGTGGAAGACGCTGGGCAATCTGCTGGTGAAGGTGGCTACGTCGCCCGCCCGTGCTCTGGGCTCGGCTCTTGGCATAAGCGACGACGAGCTTGAGTTTATGGCCGTGGAACCTGACCAGCATGGCTTGACATCGGAGCAGTACCACATACTGTCAGACTTGTCTACGATAGCGATGAGTGACCCGAAGGTCACAATCACCCTGACGCAGCAAATGCCTGCCAGCGACGACGAGGCGGCCGGCAAGCGTGCCGAATGGCTCAACGAGCAAGTGCGCCGCTACATCGCTGAGCAGGGGGTTCCGGAGGGCCGTATTGTCGTCGTAACAGGCGAAGCACTCACAGACCCCAAGGCCAAGGCTGGTTACGCTATCACATCGGAAATGAACATAGAAGACTGACACATGGCAGACGATATATTCACGCCGCAGAACCTCGCGGCAGACTACAATGACGACAGCATCGTCCATCTTGAGGACATGGAACATATCCGGCTGCGCCCGGGTATGTACATCGGCAAGCTCGGCGACGGCTCGAGCCACGACGACGGCATATACGTGCTCATCAAGGAGGTCATCGACAACTCCATAGACGAGTTCACTTCCGGCTTCGGCAAGAAAATAGAGGTGAAGATAAACTTCGCCGAGCGTAAGGTGAGTATACGCGACTATGGCCGCGGCATACCTCTGGGCAAGCTCGTGGAGGCTGTCAGTAAGCTCAACACTGGTGCCAAATACGACAGCAAGGTGTTCCAGAAGTCGGTGGGCTTGAACGGCGTTGGTACCAAGGCCGTCAACGCCCTCAGCAGTTGGTTTCGAGTACAGGCTTTCCGCGAAGGCAAGACCCGTTATGCCGAGTTCGCTGACGGCAAGCTGACCAATGATAGCGGTATTGTGGCCGACAAGACTACCGAGACCGGTACCTTGGTCGAGTTCATACCCGATGGCAAGCTCTTTGGCAACTACCACTTCATCAGCGAATATGTGGAGCGCCGTATATGGAACTACGCCTACCTGAACCGCGGACTTACCATGTACTACAACGACCGGCGCTACTACTCCAAGAACGGCCTGCTTGACCTGCTGGAGAACAACCTGCAGGCTGAGCCGCTGTATCCCATCATCCACATCAAGGAGGGTGATTTCGAGGCGGCGTTTACGCACATTAACGGGCAGAACAACGATTACTACTATAGCTTCGTCAATGGCCAGCACACTACCGAGGGCGGTACGCACCAAAGCGCATTCCGCGAGGCTTACGCCCGTGTGGTAAAGGATTTCATAAAGAAAGACTATGCACCTGAGGTGATACGTGGCGGCCTTGTGTGTGCACTCTGCGTGCGCATCCAGGAGCCGGTGTTCGAGGCGCAGACCAAGACCAAGCTCGGCTCCACGCACCTCGAGCCCAACAAGGTGGATGGCAGCAACGACAGCCCACTGCTGAAGACCTATGTGCTTGACATCCTCAAGCGTAACCTCGATAACTACCTGCATATACATGCCGATACTGCCGATGCGCTTCTCAACAAGATTAACGCCAACGAGAAAGAGCGCAAGGAGATCGCCGGCATCAAGAAGGTGGCGCGTGAGGCCGGCAAGAAGGCTAGCCTCAACAACCGCAAGTTGCGCGACTGCCATGTGCACTACAATACCAATCATCAGCGCCGTCTGGAGAGCACAATCTTCATCACCGAGGGCGATTCGGCGTCGGGCTCTATAACCAAGAGCCGCGATGTTGATACGCAGGCGGTGTTCTCGCTGCGAGGAAAGCCTAAGAATACCTATAGCATCAGCAAGGTTGATGTTTACAAGAACGAGGAACTTAATCTGCTGCACAATGCATTGGATATCGACGACTCGCTGGACAATCTGCGCTACAACAACGTTGTGATAGCCACTGATGCCGATGTCGATGGCATGCATATACGTCTGCTGTTGCTCACATTCTTCTTGCGTTTCTATCCTGAGCTAATATCTTCCGGCCATGTATATATTTTGCAGACGCCCCTATTCCGTGTGCGTAATAAGCAGAAGACCACCTACTGCTATACCGATGACGAGCGTGTGGCGGCCATCAAGGCTACTCCTGGCGCTGAGATAACACGCTTCAAGGGCCTCGGCGAGATTAGCCCTGAGGAGTTCAAGAACTTCATCGGCAAGGATATGCGACTTGACCCGGTATTGCTGCACAAGGAGTTCGATACTGACCGCACCCTGACGTTCTATATGGGCGAAAACACCCTTGAGCGCCGTGAGTTTATTATGCAGAATCTGCGGGTGGAAGATGATGAGAGTATAGTGGTTGCTTAAAAAATTTGGCCATATTAGGTTTTTTTATTATTATTGCACCCAAATACAATGACTATGTCGACTACACATAAACGCAAGAAAAACCTGATTGTCAGCTATAAAAATCTCTCTGACGACCTTAAGGATTTGTTTAAAGAAGCCTATCCGGAGGGGTATAAAGACTATATCACTAAGTTTGTCAAACCTAATGGCGAGGCTATTTTTGTTGTCCCCTTCGAGACGGAAGACACCGCCTACATGGTCAAGTTCGACGTTAAGGTGGATACTCTTGGCGAGGACCTTGACAAGGCTTTGTTCGACGATGACGGTGACGAGGCAGGCGACGAGAATGAGTTCGACACCCTTACCGAGACGCGTGAGAAAGAAGAGGGCATTGTCAACCATCGTGAGGAGCATCTCCGCCATGGTGACTTCGAGGATGTAATATCAGAGGACAAGAAGAAAAAGGCCACCCTTGGTGTTGACAAAGAAGGCCTCAAGGAGGCTTTTGCCGACGACGAAGAGGCAGACGAGCTTGATAGCTATGAGCGCCTGGGGGATGACGAGCCAGAAGATGACGATGATTTTGAGCCGTCTGACGATGATCTCCGCGCTATTGACGACGAATTCCTTGATGCGGAAATACCACCACTTGACGCCACAATCCCCGAAGATGAGAAGGTGGAGATTAGAAAGCCGTCGGCCAGAAAGACGTCTGTTAGAAAACCTGCCAAGAAAGCGGCGGTTAAGCCAGTCGTCAAGAAAACTGCGAAAACTACATCGAGAACTGTTGCAAAGCCTGCCGCCAAGTTGGTATCCAAGGTGTCAAAACCGGCGGCAAAGAAGCCTGCTGTGAAAAAGACCTCAAAGAAATAAGTCAGTAAACAATAAAAACAGATATTATGAATAGAATTGTAAAAGTTATGTGCCTCACTGCCGTTATGGCACTTGTCGGCACCACGGCTCAGGCGCAGTTCCGCCAGTCAATCTTCCTCAATGGCGCCCTCCCCACGGGCCAGTTCGCTTCAAAGGTCAATACCGACAGGGTAAACCTTGCGGGCATCACAATCACAGATGCCACAGTTCCCCTCTTCCGCGAGGAGGTTGGCAAGGCTGCCACCCCCGGCTTCGGCCTCGGCTATCGTGCCAGTTACCGTTTCGACGTGGGTATGGGTGAGGTCGCTCCTTTCGCCCAGGCCGATGTGTTCTGGAATTTCATCAAGAGCGAATGGTCTGACAAATACATACAGGCCAAAGGCAAGTCCCCCAACTACTTCAATATCCCTGTTATGGTTGGTGTCAGCTATCTTTATGACGAGCTGTGGAATGACATTACTCCGTATGCAGAGTTCGGCGTCGGTGCCGATATGTTTATTATCGGCAGCGAGAAAGTGGTTAGCGCGTTAGACAATAGGACATATACCTATTCCTACAAGCCCACTGTGGCCCTGTCGTGGATGTTTGGCCTTGGTGCCTATTTTGGCCGTCATGTCAGCGCTGGCGTCTACTACTATGGTCTCGGCAAGCATGTTGTCAGCTACACAACGAAGACCTACAACAGCTTCGATGACGTCACCAAGACCTTTATTGACAAAGGCAGTGTCCCCACGCGCACCGTCGGTGAGCTCGCTCTCCGCATTGGTTTCCACTTCTAAACAATGTGATGCAAAAATAAAAGCCCCGCCGTTCGGCGGGGCTTTCTTTTATCTAGTCTATCTTGTCGAACCCAAGGTAGGGTCGCAGGCACTCGGGCATCACGATGCCGTCGGGTGTCTGGTTGTTCTCCAGCAGGGCGGCCACGATGCGCGGCAGGGCCAGGGCCGAGCCGTTCAGCGTGTGGCAGAGCTGCATCTTGCCGCTCTCGTCCTTGAAGCGCAGCTTCATGCGGTTGGCCTGGAAGGCCTCGAAGTTGCTCACCGAGCTCACCTCCAGCCAGCGCTTCTGTGCGGCGCTCCACACCTCGAAGTCAAAGGTCATGGCCGAGGTGAAGCTGATGTCGCCGCCGCATAGTTTCAGTATGTGGTAGGGGAGACCCAGCTTGTCGAGCAGGCCGCCCACGTGTTTCTTCATCTCCTCCAGCATGTCGTAGCTGCGGTCGGGGTGCTCGATGACCACAATCTCCACCTTGCTGAACTCGTGCAGGCGGTTCAGGCCGCGCACGTCCTTGCCGTAGCTGCCGGCCTCGCGGCGGAAGCACTCGCTGTAGCCCACGCGTTTGATGGGCAACTGCTTCGGGTCCACCACCTCGCCGCGGAAGATGTTGGTAATGGGCACCTCGGCGGTGGGAATCATATAGAATCCATCGAGCGGAATGGCATACATCTGACCCTCCTTGTCGGGCAGCTGGCCGGTGCCGAGACCGCTGGCCTCGTTGACCATCAGCGGCGGCTGTATCTCCAAAAATCCGGCATCGGCGGCCTCGTTGAGGAAGAAGTTGATGAGGGCGCGCTGCAGACGGGCACCTTTGCCCTTGTAGAACGGGAATCCGGCGCCTGTCACCTTGTTGCCCAGCTCGAAGTCCACAATGTCGTACTTGGCGCAGAGTTCCCAGTGGGGCAGCGCGTCGGCGGGCAGTTCGGGCTTCACGCCGAATTCGGCCACCACCACGTTGTCGGCTTCGCTTTTGCCCACGGGCACCGTCGGATGCGGCGCGTTGGGCAGCGAGATAAGCTTCTCGTTGAGCAGCTGCTCGGCCTCGGCCTGCTTGGCGCTCAGCTCTTTCTCCTCGGCCTTGAGCTCGGCGGTGCGGGCCTTGGCGGCCTCGGCTTCCTCTTTCTTGCCTTGTTTCATAAGGCCGCCAATCTCCTTGGCAATGCGGTTCGACTCAGCCTTCACGGCATCGGCCTTCACCTGCAGGGCGCGGCGTTCGGCATCGAGGGCTATGATTTCGTCGATGCGTTCCTCAACATTCTGTACGTTCTTGATCTTGAGACGGGAGATGCACTCCTCACGATGATCTTTGATATATTGCAGCTGCAGCATACTTGATGTTTTTAAAAAACACCCCGTCGTTTTGGGGTGTTTGTTGTAGCGGAGAGAGAGGGATTCGAACCCCCGGACCCTCGCAGGTCAACGGTTTTCAAGACCGCCGCAATCGACCGCTCTGCCATCTCTCCTCGGGTTTTGAGCGTGCAAAATTACTACTTTTTGCCGATATGGCAAAATATTTTTACAAATGCTTGATTGATAGTCGCTGTGCTCTTAATTATGTTTAACACGAATTGCCATCAATATCCATGAATTCCCGTGAATGATTTATGAAAATTCGTGGCTATTTATGGTAATTAATGTATGAAAGAGAAAATGTAGCTCGTGTGTCGGCTCTCCGGCTCCTCTCCGTACCCCCTTCGACCCCTCTCCGACAAAAAACCGTTAAACAACCGTAGAACAGTCGGAGCGGGTACGGAGCGGATACGGAGAGACTACGGAGCAAAAAGAAAGCGGAGGCCAATATACATTGGCCACCGCTTTCTGGTGTTGGCGCTGGTTATTTCAGCTTTTTGAGGATTTCGAGGGTCTGGTTCCAGAACATCTCGACGGTCTTTATCTCGATGCGCTCGTCGGGGCTGTGGACGCCGCGGAGGGTGGGGCCGTAGCTTATCATGTCCATGTTGGGGTACTTCTGCCCGATGAGACCGCACTCCAGACCGGCGTGGATAGCGCGCACGACGGGCTCGCGGCCGTACATCTTCTTGTAGACGTCGACGCCGACCTTCAACACGCGGCTGTCGGGGTTGGGAGTCCAGCCCGGGTAGCCGTCGCCGTGGCTGACCTTGGCGCCTATCATGCGGAAGGTGGCCTCAATCTTGGCGGCAGCGGCCATCTTGGCGCTTTCCACGCTGCTGCGCTGGCTGGTGGCTATGTGTATCTTGCTGCCTTTCATCTTGATGGAGGCGAGGTTGGTGGAGGTCTCCACGAAGTTCTCTATCTCGCGGCTCATGGCCAGCACGCCGTGGGCGCAGGCGTAGAGCACGTTGACGAGCTTCTCCTGGGTCTCTTTGTCGATGACTTTCTTGGGCATGTCGACGTCGCGCAGCTCGAACACCAGGTCTGGCTCGGTGCTGCGGAACTCGAATATCATGGCTTTGGCCATGGTGGTGACCATGGTCTTGAAGGCGCGGACCTCCTTCTCGGGCACTGTGACGACGGCCTCGGCCTCGCGGGCTATGGCGTTGCGCAGGTTGCCGCCGTCGATGGTGGCCATGCGCATGCCGTGGCGGTAGGTGCCTTCCCAGAGGATGCGGTTGATGAGCTTGTTGGCGCATCCGCGGCCGCGGTTGATGTCGTCGCCGCTGTGGCCGCCCTTCAGGCCGCTGACGTGCAGGCGGAAGGCCTTGCTGCCCTTGGGGGCGGCAACGAGGTTGTAGTCTATCTCGACGGTGGTGTCGATGCCGCCGGCGCAGCCGATGCAGTACTCACCCTCGTCCTCGTCGTCGAAGTTGAGGAGTATGTCGCTCTTGAGCCAGCTCTTGCTGAGGCCTGCGGCGCCGGTGAGGCCGGTCTCCTCGTCGACGGTGATGAGGGCTTCCAGCGCGGGGTGCTGTATCTTGGTGTCCTCGAGGATGGCGAGGATGGTGGCCACGCCGATGCCGTCGTCGGCGCCGAGGGTGGTGCCGTCGGCCGTGAGCCACTCACCGTCGAGCACGGGCTGGATGGGGTCTTTCATGAAGTCGAACTTCTTGCTGCTGTTCTTCTCGCAGACCATGTCCATGTGGGCCTGGAGACACACCATGGGACTCTTCTCGTAGCCCTTGGTGGCGGGCTTGCGGATGAGCACGTTGCCGAGCTTGTCGCTCTTGGTCTCGAGGCCATGTTCCTTGCCCCAGTTGACGAGGTAGGCGGAGATGCGCTCCTCGTGCTTCGACGGGCGCGGAATCTGCATGATTTCGCCGAAATAGTGCCACACGCGCGCGGGCTTGAGTCCTTTTAATACGTCTTTCTGCTGTTTCATAGGTATGATGTTTTATTATTTGTTTTCCGTGTGCAAAAATACGCATTTTCACGCACATGGCAAAATATATTTTAGTATGTCCGGAAATGTTTGTACTTTTGCGATTGTAATATTAACAAACAAAACAAACAAAATGTACAAAAACTTCAAGAAAATCACCATGCTGCTCTTTATGGCAGCCAGTGTACTCATTGCAGTCTCTTGTCAAAAAGATGATTCAGAAACACAGGAGACGACGACAACTTCTACTCAAACTCAACAGAACGGTCCTTATCAGGCCAAGGAGAGTGATGTGATTGGTAAATGGAAGGTCCCTTCGACTTCGCCCTATCTGGGAGGGGAAACACTTGAATACACCAGTGCCCACACTCTGAACGTGATTTCTGGTTCCAGTGTTCGTACACATCAGGTATGGACTTTGACTGGAAACACGCTTGAGAGCACTTTCACCACTACAAACATACATGGTGAGGAATGGTGGGAGAAGATTATCCTCACGGTAAAAGGTTACGAGGAGGTGGAGAACACACAGAGCTATTACGCTGACAGATACTTGACAGTGGAAGGTGTGATGACGACGAATTATGATGGCGTGGTGTCCAATACGGATCGCATTGACACTGTCGGCGTCATTAGCGGTCGCCTTTCGCAGCGTGTAAGTACCTTTTCATATTAATAGTAAATTATTATTACAAATAAGACAGGGGAGGAAGTCTTCAGCTTCCTCCCCTGTCTTGTTTGTTTATGGGTTTGGGCTATTATAAGTGGCTGTCGGGGCCGAAGAGGCGTTTGGCGTAGGGGGTGAGGGGTACGTGCTTGGAGAGCCAGAAAATGGGGAGGGTGATTTCCTGGATGCCGCAGCAGTAGGGGGTTATCTCATAGAGGCCATAATAGACGATGATGCCATTGCGGTCGCTGTCGATGGTGAAGTTGTGTGGCAGGGGCATGCGCTCTGCATCTATGAACTCATCGAAGAGGCATCCGCGAGTGTCTTTGTTTACGTCGAGGTCCTGTATGGCATGGGCAATGGCTTCGCAGAGGAGGTTGGTGTCGGCGACGAGGTCGGTGAGGTGGATGGCGTTGCCGGTTTCAATGTCGACGGTGAGGAAGTCTGTAGTGTGTATACCGTGTGCGGCACCGAGGGTGAAAGACTCTTGACAGACGGTGAAGACTGCCAGATTGCTGTCCTGCCTGCATGTACCCACAAGGTTTATGTAACTGTATTCCCGATTTTCGTCGATGCTGTCTACAGCTATAATCTTGGCGGCTTCGTCGGGGTAAAAGAACCATCCGTCGATGCCGTTGGGGTCCATCCAGTAGTCGGGGGCGTCGGCGATGTCGTTGACCATGCTGTCGTAGAAATAGAGATACTGCAGCTCGTGCACGGCATCATTGCTCATCATACCTTTCTTGGGCCATACTATGGAGTAGGTGATTTTTGTGCCGATGGTGTCCAGATCAAAGATAAAGGGCTCGTCGAAGATTTGCAGGTAGCACTGCTCTCCACTGACGGTGTAGGTGGAGAACTCTTTGGTTCCATGCTTGCAGCCTGCCAGCAGCAATGCCGATAGGGTGATGATGAGGGTCAGTCGCTTCATCTCTTTTTGTTTTTAGGTTTTGGCTCCGGCAGGGCGGCACAGGTGACTTTCACGAGTGCCGACAGGTAGTCGTGGTCGTCGACGTCTTCTATGTAGAAGTGTGGCTTGGCGCCGTCGTAGGGCGGACGCATATCCTCGGTGCGCAGCATCTGGCGGCCTTGCTCCGTGGGCTTGATGTAGAGGCCGTTGTCACAGATGAGGCCGAATATCTTGCCGTTGCAGTAGATGCCGTAGTCACCGAACATCTTGCGTGCCACGATGCTGCCGGCGCCGCCGCATTGGTCGACGATATACTGTACGAAGTCAGCCGAGCTCGCCATTATTTGAAGTATTCCACGCCGGACTCGAATATCTGCTGGTCGTCGTTGCCGTAGATGTTCATGGCGCTGCCCTTGCTTCTACGCTCCGAGTGGCCCATCTTGCCGAGCACGCGGCCGTCGGGGCTGGTGATGCCCTCGATGGCCATGTAGGAGCCGTTCATGTTGAACTCTTCGTCCATGGTGGGTTTGCCGTCGAAGCCGCAGTACTGTGTGGCCACCTGGCCGTTCTTGAAGAGGCGGTCGAGCCACTCCTGCGGTGCCACGAAGCGGCCTTCGCCGTGCGAGATGGGGATGGTGTAGACACCGCCCAGCTCGGCTTTGCGCAGCCACGGGCTGAGGTTGGAGGTGATGCGGGTATAGGCCATCTTGCTCTGGTGGCGGCCGATGGTGTTGAAGGTCAGCGTGGGGGCGTCTTCGGCCTGCGGGCGTATCTCGCCGTAGGGCACAAGGCCGAGCTTCACCAGGGCCTGGAAGCCGTTGCAGATGCCAAGCATGAGGCCGTCGCGTTTGCTCAGGAGCTCCATCACGGCGTCGGCGATGCGCTGGTTGCGGAAGACGCTGGTGATGAACTTGGCCGAGCCTTCGGGCTCGTCGCCGGCGCTGAAGCCACCGGGTATCATGACAATCTGGCTGCGCTTGATGGCATCGACGTAGGCGTCGACGCTCTCGCGTATCTGCAGGCCGTTCTGGTTACGGAAGACGATAATCTCGCTCTCGGCACCGGCGCGGTTGAAGGCGCGGGCACTGTCGTATTCGCAGTTCGTGCCGGGGAAGGCGGGGATGAAGACGTGGGGCTTGGCGACCTTGTGGGAGCAGATGTGGATGTCCTTGGCTTTGAAGGTGTCTGTTGCGATGGCATCGCAGCAGACGGAACCTACGGTGCGGGTCGGGAAGACGCCTTCGAGAGTCTTCTGCCATGCGGCGAGGGCCTCTTCGAGGGCAATCTGCTCGCCGTTGGCCTCGAAGACGGGGGCGGCGGTAACCTCGCCGAGGGCTGTGCTGCGGAAGGGCAGGCCGTTGGCGTTCTCCACCTCGACGAGAATCCAGCCGTAGTGCTTGGCGGTAAGCTCTTGGTCGGTGGTGAGTTTCACGCCCAGCTTGTTGCCGAAGGCCATCTTGCTGACGGCCTCGATGATGCCGCCGAAGCCGAGGGCATAGGCGCTCTTCACCTGACCGGCTTCAATGGCTTTGCGCAGGGCTGCGTACTGGTTGAGGGCGTCCTCGTAGTCGGGCATGCCGAACTCCTTCTCCTTGACGTCGAGCAGTACAAGCTTGTTGCCGGCCTTCTTGAGTTCGGGGGTGACGACATGCTGGAGGTCGCTGATGCCCACTGCGAAGGAGCAGAGCGTCGGCGGCACGTCGATGTCGTTGAAGGTGCCGGACATGGAGTCCTTGCCGCCGATGGCAGGCAGCTTGAGGCCCATCTGGGCATTGTAGGCGCCGAGGAGGGCGGTGAAGGGCTCACCCCAGCGGTATGGGTCGTTGCCCAGTTTCTTGAAGTATTCTTGGAAGGTCAGTCGCACGCGGCTGGCGTCGCCACCGGCGGCGGCGATTTTGGCCACCGACGACAGCACCGCGTAGACGGCGCCGTGGAAGGGACTCCATGAGGTCTGGTAGGGGTCCATGCCGTATGACATGATGGTCACAGTGTCGCACTTGCCGTCGAGCAGGGGCAGCTTGCCAATCATGCTCTGGGTGGGCGTCAGCTGGTACTTGCCGCCGAAGGGCATCACCACGCTGCCGGCACCGATGGAGCTGTCGAACATCTCGACGAGGCCCTTCTGCGAGCAGACGTTGAGGTCGCTCAGCGTAGAGAGCCATGTCTCCTTGATTGATTTGGGTTGAGCGGGTTTATCTGGTTGGGGAGGCATGCTGACGCTGACGGTGGTCCCTTGGTGTGCGCCGATGGTGCCGATGAAGCGGC
>JAEEGH010015129.1_pt1 | contig 16819 bp, 11 predicted proteins | sample 9134181 | NCBI WGS metagenome assembly JAEEGH01 (sample SAMN16246544, study PRJNA631951) | gut metagenome | biome: gut microbiome; feature: rumen; material: DP-attached | host: Bos | place: Iran: Karaj | collected 2018-10
GCTCCGGATAAACGGCGGCATCCACCGAATCCGGACTGATACCGATAGGTATATCGCCCTTCATCGCCACACCTATACTGTGCGCATAAGCCACGGCATCCGACAACTGCTTGTCTGCGTGGAATTGCAGGAACTTATAGAAATCTTTCGGTTGCTTGTCGCGCTTGCTCAGGAACGCTGCATAAGGCTCCAACCATTCTTTGTTCTTCGCCTCAAACGCCTTGTACTCCTCGCTGCCGAACAAGGCATCTTTGTCCTGTTTGTACAGCGCCTTGAAGAATACCATCTTCGCGTCATACACATTCTGATAGTCCGCGAACTTCAGCGCATTCAACTCAGCCTTCTTGGCCTCGTATTTCTTCTTCTGCGCAGGAGTCAGACGACCCATCTTCTCGATATTGATATATATCGGATGCAGCGCAAACACACTTACCGCATTGTACGGATAACTGTCCAAGTTATTGTGCCGCAAAGTCGTATCGTTGATCGGCAGCGTCTGAATCATCTGCTGGCCCGTAGCCGCAGCCCAATCGGCCATCTTCTTCAGGTCCTGGAACTCACCGATACCGAAACCTTCGTCGGTCCTCAACGAGAATACCGGAACGGCCACACCCGAACCTTTCCAACGAGGCTGCGTCCGGCGGAAGCCCCTGTCGTTCTGATAGATCACTTTCCCTTTCTCAACGCCCCAAATCTGGCGGTTCTCACCCCACTCCATATCTACCGTCGCACCGGTCTTCAGGTCATAAACCAAGTATTTGTATTCCACTATATCCTGGCCCTTCACCATGATATCGGCGTGCCAAACGGGAAAATCACAATCGCACATCACCAGCTTGTTATCCTGGTTCCAATCGCCCAATTCCGGACAATTACCCACAATAGCCACGCCTTGTGTCGGCAGGATCTGCGGCAGATCAATCGAGAAACGGATATTACCCTTCGCCGCTTTGGCTGAATGCTGGCTGCCTGAATGCTGACGGCTGAACAACGCTTTCACAAAAGCTGTTGTGTAGAAACTGTCTTCGTACGTACTGGCCTGCCAAGCGTCACGAACCACGATTTGCCGTTCCTTCGTCATACGAACATCGTCCAATCGCAAATGTCTCGGCTCGCCGGCTTCATACAGAAAACCGCCGTCCTGCAAACGAATAGCGTACTTGTACTGGATACTGCCCGCAAAATCACTCACAGGCACATTAGCCGACCAGAAATCCGTTCCTTGGCAATTCAATACCAACGGCTCTTTCTCGGTCCAACCTAAAATAGACTCTTGCGTCTCAATCACGCACAGACTCTGCCCATACTCGGCACGATAATGAATCTGAAAATTAATGTTCATGATATTATTGTGTTTTATATTCTATCTTAGTTATTCCGGTCTCCCGCTATTCCAGTATTCCAGTCTCCCGCTATTCCAGTATTCCAGTCTCCCGCTCAATTCGCCTGCAAAATTACTGCTTTTTTTTCAATTATGCAAGAGTTTTCATTCTTTTTAGTGCCTCTTCGACATCTTTTCTGTTAGAGAACGCCGAAAAACGCACAAATCCATGTCCGGCATCACCAAAACCGACGCCAGGCGTGCAAACAATCTGACAGTTGTTGAGCAAGTGATCAAAGAACGACCAGGAGTCATAGCCTTGCGGTACACGACACCAAATATAAGGGGCGTTCTTGCCTCCGTACACCTCATATCCTAATGCTCGAAGCCCGTCTGCGATCATCTGTGCTGTTTGCTTGTAATACGCCAAATTGACTTCAATTCCTTGCTTGCCTTCCGGAGTAAAGGTAGCCTGTGCTGCCCGCTGTGCCACATAGGAAGTACCGTTGTATTTCGTACACTGGCGACGCAGCCACATAGCTTGGAGACCCGTTTGCTTGGGAACTACCGTATATCCGCAACGTACGGCTGTAAAGCCGGCACTCTTACTAAAGCTACGCACCTCTATAGCGACCTGCTTGGCGCCTTCCAGTTCGTAGATACTATGCGGTATATCTTCTTCGGAGATATACGCCTCATAGGCAGCATCAAAAATGATGATACTCTTATTAGCAATCGCATAATCGACCCATCGTTGTAGCTCTGCTCGCTTGAGCACCGTTCCGGTCGGATTATTCGGCAAGCAGAGATAGATGATATCCACTTTTTGCTTAGGCAATTCGGGTATAAAACCGTTCTCTATCGTACATGGCAACGAGATTACTTCTCTTCCGGCCATTATACTGCTATCCATATATGCCGGATATGAGGGATCTAAGATGGCTACTGTGTTATGGTCAAGAAATAGTTCACTCAGGTTACCCAGATCGCTGCCGGCTCCTTCACTGATGAAGACCTCTTCTATATCCAGATCAATGCCTCTCGGCGTGTATTCATGATCGATGACTGCTTGTCTTAACCATTCATATCCTTCTTCTGGGCTATAGCCTCGGAAAGTCTCCGCGTGCGCTAACTCGTCCACAGCTTGATGCATTGCATCGATAATCGCTCCGGGCAGAGGAAGCGATACGTCCCCTACTCCCATGCGCAAGAGGTGATGCTCAGGGTGTAGTTGTGTGTAGGCTGCTGCGCGAACTGCAATCTCTTTGAAGAGATACCTATCAGGCAATTGATCAAAATTCGTATTCCTATTCATTGTCAGTATGTATATTCACCGCGGAACACTTCGGTCGCCGTTCCGGTCATGAAGACCGATGACAGATCGGACTTCCACTGTATCGTCAAATCTCCACCGGGCAGATGCACGGTTACCGTCCGTTCGGTAAGGCCGTGATAGATAGCAGCCACCGCTGCTGCACAAGCCCCCGTTCCGCAAGCCAAAGTCTCTCCTGAGCCACGTTCTATAACCCGAACGTCGAGTTCCTTTCTGTTACGCACATGCACGAATTCTATGTTCGTATTGACAGGCACCTGCGGGATGGTTTCGCGAAAGAAAACCGCATGAGGATTGCCCATATTTACTGCCGTATAACCAATCGGATCCATTCCGCTTTGGATAGAATCCGGCTGAATGACCGGCTTTCCCATATTCACAGTCACCATATCTACTTTCTCTTTGTCCACATGCAGCGCCAGCGAACGTATGCCGGAGAGGGTTTCTATCTCCATGTGTACATCGCGACAGATGCCACTCTCGTACAGGTATTTTGCCACACAACGAATCGCATTACCGCACATCTCCGCTTCGCTACCATCGGCATTGAAGATACGCATCTTGGCATCTGCTTCTTTGGACGGCAAGATCAGGACGAGTCCGTCGGAACCTATACCGAAATGTCGGTCGGAGACAGCACGCGCCAAGGTCGGCAGGTCAGTCTTGGCGATGATTTCTGCCGTGGTCTTCGGGAAACAATCCATATACACGTAATCATTTCCCAAGCCATGCATTTTGATGAACGGAAGGGTTTTCATTTATCTTTTGATGCTTTAACACATGCCGCAACAAAATCCAAAAACAACGGATGCGGATGTAAGACCGTTGAACTATATTCGGGATGAAACTGCGTGCCAATATACCAGCGTAAAGTCGGTATCTCCATGATTTCCACTAAATCAGAAGAAGGGTTGATACCCGCACATTTCATGCCGCGTTTCTCGAACTCGTCCTTATAGGAGGTGTTAAACTCATAACGGTGACGATGCCGCTCTTTAATGAGTGTTTGTCCGTGATAGGCCTGCGCGGTACGACTGCCTTGGGTTATGGCACACTCGTATGCTCCAAGTCGCATCGTTCCGCCTTTTTGTGTAATGTTCTTCTGCTCCGCCATCATGTCAATGACATTATGCGGGGTCGTTTCGTCCATCTCACTACTATTGGCATCTTGGTAACCTAACACATTACGCGCGAACTCGATTACCATCATCTGGAAGCCGAGACAGATACCGAAAGTCGGAATATCATGTATACGGGTATATTCGGCAGCTAAGATCTTGCCCTCGATACCGCGTTGTCCAAAACCCGGGCAAATGACAATACCGGCCATACCATAGAGTTGTTCGGCTACGTTCTCACGGGTAATAAACTCACTATTGATGAAATGTATCTTCACCCTATACCCCCTATACGTACCCGCATGTGCGAGGCTCTCACGAATACTCTTATACGCATCTTGCAGGTCGTATTTACCGACCAGACCTATATGGAGCACTTCCTCCGCGCGCTTCCGGCAATCCAGAAAATCCATCCAAGATTTCAAATCGGGCGATGCCGTTCTTTTGATACCCATCTTACTCAAGATAACCTTGTCCAGTTGATGCTCATACATATTGATGGGCACCTCATAGATACTCGGTAAGTCTTGACTCTGAATCACCGCCTCGGGGGCGACGTTGCAGAAATGCGCTACTTTATTGCGCAGTTCATCGCTTAGATGGTGCTCCGTACGCAAGATAAGTATCTCCGGTTGGATTCCGAGTCCTTGCAGTTGCTTGACACTGGTCTGCGTCGGCTTGGTCTTCAGTTCATCTGCCGCGGCCAGATACGGTACGTACGTCAGATGTACATTGAGCGCCCGTTGGGGACCAAGTTCCCACCGTAACTGGCGGATCGCTTCCAAGAAAGGCTGACTCTCAATATCACCAATTGTACCGCCAATCTCCGTAATTACAAAGTCCAGCGGTTGTTTGGTTGCGTTGAGTAGAATACGCCGTTTGATCTCGTCCGTGATATGCGGTACAACTTGTATCGTCTTACCGAGATAATCCCCGCGGCGCTCTTTCTCTATCACACTCAGATAGATACGTCCGGTTGTCACGCTGTTGTCACGTGTAGTTTCGATACCCGTAAAACGTTCGTAATGACCGAGATCGAGATCGGTCTCCATCCCATCCGCCGTCACGTAACACTCGCCGTGCTCGTACGGATTGAGAGTACCCGGATCGATGTTGATATAGGGATCGAACTTCTGAATCGTGATTCGATACCCGCGCGCCTGGAGCAGTTTACCCAAGGATGCCGAGATGATGCCTTTACCTAAAGATGAAGCAACTCCACCGGTAATAAAGATATATTTGGTGTCCATTTTTATTATGAATTCAAATGAATAGTTGATAAAGTACATATGCGGTAGAGGTTGCAGCCGATGAAGTTTCCAAATACGATAGAAACGTAATACGCGAGCAACGCTCCCCATGGGATATCGGTGGCATTAAACAGATAGACGCAGCAGTAAAAAGCGTCTGCAACACAGTGCGGGAAGCCGCATAGAATGAACGCCGGCACGGCAAAGAGGAGCGGCAGCCAATCTGATAAATCCCTGTTTCGTCGAGCAAAATCCACGGCAAACGACATGAGCAGTCCGCATCCGATAGCAAGCAGTCCGGTGCCGAGCCACCCAACGCGAAGACGTGCATCGATGATGCCGATGGCAGCTTCGGGAAGTGCGAGCGGTGAATAAAGGGACACGGCAGCCACCGCCATACATCCGACAATATTGCCGAGCAAAATCACCAGCAACGGTAGCACATCGCACCACCCCGTCATAAATCCGGCCGTACCGGTATAGAGTTTTACTCGGTATTTGACCACACCGATGAGTCCGACACAGAAGAGAAACATACCTAACTCGGGGTTCGCAAGAAAACCCCATCCGGCAATCGCAATAAGTATTCCGGCAAAGAAGGCGGATATTGGTAATTGGTAATTTGTCATTTTAATAATGCTGCAATGCGGGACATAGCGGTACGAATCTCATCCTCGCTGATAGCATAGGATAGCCGGATACATGAAGGACATCCGAATGCGGAGCCGGAGACCACGGCAACATGAGCTTGCTCTAGCAGACGTTCTGCTATCTCATCGCCTGTCCCCCACGGGCTGACATCCGGGAAGATATAGAACGCCCCTTGCGGATGATGGAACTTGAGATTCTGGATTTCACTTGCCAATTGGCAAATCAGGTCTCGTCGGCGTGCAAACACCTGCCGCATCTGAGCCACACACTCCTGATCGCCCGTTAAGGCTGCTTCTGCGGCTTTCTGCGCAATCATTGTAGCGCAGGTAACCTGCTGACCTTGCAGACGAATACAGGCGTTGACAAAGGCTTTGTTCTTTGACATAAGCCATCCGATTCGGTAACCTGTCATAGCATAGGCTTTGCTGACACCGTTGATAATGATGAGGCGTTCAGCAAAGTCAGCGAAATTGGACAAAGACATGGCGGGTTCGTAGATGATCTCGTTGTAGATTTCATCGGATAGGACATAGACATCCGGAAACTCGCGCAGAATCTGCATGAGAGCATCCAGTTCATCGCGACTATAAACACTGCCGGTGGGGTTGTTGGGCGAACAGAGAATAAGCATACGTGTCTTGGGTGTCAAAGCCTTACGCAGTTCATCGGGTGTAAGACAATAGCGGTTCTCATACTTGGTCTGTACGGGCACCACTACCCCATCAGCCAACTTAACCATCTCGGTGTAACTAACCCAACTGGGCATAGGAATAACTACTTCATCACCCGGGTTGATGGCGGCCTGGATGGCATTGTAGATGGCCATCTTGGCTCCGGCAGAGACCAGCACATCATCAGCAATCCAAGGGATGGCATTGCCATTCACGCCGTTTTGATAGTTGGCTACGGCTTCGCGTAAGGTCGGCGTACCGGCTACGGGACCGTAGTGCGACCAATGGTTATCTACCGCCTCCTGCGCCGCGCGACGGATATGCGCTGGTGTATCCATGTCGGGCTCTCCGAGGGACATGCTGACCACATCGATTCCGGCTGCTTTCATCGCCTTCGCTCTTGCTGCCATAACTAGGCTCTGCGAGGCTTCTATCTTGAGTATTCGTTGTGCTATTTGCATTTGTTTAGGGAGTTACGGGTTATGGGTTAGAGGGTGTGGAAGGAGGAACCGTCGAAACAGTGGGTACAAACTTGTCCGCGGGGCAAGCCGATAGCACGAATGAGGGTCTCCAGTTTTGTAAAACGCAAAGACTGCAGTCCGAACTTGTCAGCGATACAATTGACCAAGCGTTTGTATTCCGGCGAATCAGTAATGGTGTATGCCTTGACGCGCTCTTCGTTGGCAGCCGCTTCTTCTCCTTCCAGTTCGGCAATAACCCGACGCGTAATAAGCTCCATAATGGACTTAGATTCAGAGAAATTGATGAACGGACACCCATAAAACAGCGGCGGGCATGCCACGCGCATATGAATCTCTTTCGCACCACCTTCGAGCAGGCAGCGTGTGTTGTCCCGCAGCTGGGTACCACGCACGATGGAGTCATCGCACAGCAGTACGCGGCGATCGCGCAAAATGGCGTTATTCTGAATAAGTTTCATTTTCGCCACAAGGTTTCGCATGTCTTGGTTCGCAGGCATGAAGGAACGGGACCAGGTAGGCGTATATTTGGATATCGCGCGACGGTACGGCACGTTGTGCCCCTCGGAATAACCGATAGCCATACCAATACCGGAGTCCGGCACCCCGCAGCAGCAGTCGACCCGGGTGTCATCTTCCTTACCCATGGCAAAACCGATATAATTGCGCACGTCCTCGACGTTACGGCCTTCGAACGACGAGGTGGGGAAACCGTAGTAAACCCAAAGGAAGGAACATATCTGCATATGATCCGGCAGAGGTTCCGCCAGCTGCTCCATGCGGTCGGGATAAAGGCGCACCACTTCGCCCGGGCCGAGGTCGCGCACGAAGGTATAGCCTAAGTTATAGAACGCAGAGGGTTCGCTGGCCGCACAGAAAGCGCCGTCTTTACTGCCGATGATGACCGGTGTACGTCCCCACAGGTCGCGGGCACAAACGACACCTTCTTCGGTAAGCAGCATGAGCGAGAGCGAACCTTTGATCTTCTCCTGCGCATGACGGATGCCTTCCGCCAGCGAGGGTTTCTGAATGATCATCAGACCAACGAGTTCGGTCGGGTTCACTTTGCCGGATGAGAACTCGGAGAGGTGCATGTTGTGGTCGAGCGCTTCCGAAGCCAGTTCATCCAGATTGTCGATCTTCCCTACCGTCACGAGGGCAAAACGACCGAGGTGGGAATTAAACAGCAGGGGTTGCGCATCCGTATCGGAGATGATACCGATACCCGCATTGCCGATAAATTTCGGCAGTTCCTCCTCCATCTTGGTGCGAAACGCAGCCTGCGAGATAGAGTGAATAGCACGGTTGAAATGCCCCGTCGGGGCGTCATAGGTTGCCATGCCACCGCGGCGAGAACCCAGGTGCGACTGATAATCCGTGCCGTAGAACACATCCTGCACACATGGAAAAGTGCTGATTGAACCAAAAAATCCAGCCATAAAACTATCTTAATTAAACAGACTAATGATATAATTTATTTCTGCAGATAATCGCATATATTTTTCTCGATACGTGCCGCCAAATCTTCGGTTTGCTGTTCGACAAACGTATCTCCCGTGATACCCTCGTACAGCTCAACATAGCGATCGGTAATATTACGCACGATGGTCGGCGACATCTCGGGCACCTGTTGGCCTTCTTTGCCTTGGAATCCGTTGTCCATGAGCCACTCGCGCACGAACTCTTTGGACAGCTGCCGTTGGGGTTCGCCTTTGGCAAAACGCTCTTCATAGCCCTCCGCATAGAAATATCGGCTGGAGTCCGGCGTGTGTACCTCGTCCATGAGCATAACTTGACCGTTATAGGAACCGAACTCATACTTGGTATCCACAAGGATCAAGCCGTGCTGCCGTGCTATCTCCTGACCACGGGCAAAGAGAGCAAGGGCGTACTGCTCCATGAGCCTGTATTCGGTCTCGGGCACTAATCCACGTGCAAGGATCTCTTCCCGAGAGATGTCCTCGTCGTGCGTACCGATCTCGGCTTTGGTGGTCGGCGTGATGATGGGCGTAGGGAACTGTTCGTTCTCGCGCATGCCTTCGGGCAGCCGGACGCCGCATATCTCGCGTGCTCCTGCCTTGTAGGCTCTCCACGCAGAACCGCAGAGGTAGCCGCGTACGATCATCTCCACGGGATACCCCTGGCATTTATACCCGACCGAGACCATCGGGTCCGGGGTAGCCAACAGCCAGTTGGGCACGATGTCACGGGTCGCGTTGAGGAATTTCGCCGCGATCTGGTTGAGGATCTGTCCTTTGTACGGAATACCTTCGGGGAGGATGACATCGAAGGCCGAGATGCGATCGGTAGCTACCATACAGAGCAGGTTCTCGCCGATGAAATAGACATCGCGTACTTTACCGTGATAGACACCCGTTTGACCGGGAAAAGAAAAATCAGTTGCAGTTAAAGCTTTCATATGATTGTCGATTGTGGATTGTCGATTGTGGATTATTTGTATTCACTCCATTCGCGGATAGCCAGAGAATCGAGTGGCACATCGAGGAAGGCCTTGATGAAGGCTTCGGCGAGGCGGGCATTGGTGATGAGCGGGATATTGAGGTCCACGGCCGTGCGGCGCATGCGGTAATAGCTGTCATGCACCGAGTCCGCCAGGGTATCCACCGGGATACCGACGAAGAGTTCGATCTGCTTGTTATGCATGAGGTCCGACACGACAGGTTCCTTGCGTTGCCCGTTCTCATCGACATGCTCGTTCTTATACACCCGAATATTGGGTACGCCGAGTCCGTTGAGGTATTCGCTGGTACCGCCGGTAGCATAGATAGTATATCCGCGCTGCACGAGTTTCTTGATCGTATCGAGCATATGTGCCCGCTGTTTGGGACCGCCGATGGCGAACAGGATATTCTTCTGCGGAATACGCATGCCGACGGATAGCATAGCTTTGAGCAATGCGCATCCTGCATCTTCTCCGAGGCACCCTACTTCACCGGTGGAAGCCATATCCACACCGAGGATAGGATCTGCGTTCTGAAGGCGGTTAAACGAGAACTGCGAGGCCTTGACACCGACATAGTCGAAGTCGAAGAGCGATTTATGCGGCCGTTCGATCGGCAAGCCCAGCATGATACGCGTAGCGATATCGATGAGGTTGATCTTGAGCACCTTGCTCACAAAGGGGAAGGACCGCGAGGCACGCAGGTTGCACTCGATGACCTTGATCTCGTTCTCGCGAGCGAGGTACTGGATGTTAAAGGGTCCCGAGATATTGAGTTCTCGCGCGATCTGACCGGAGATACGCTTGATACGGCGTACGGTCTCGACATACAGTCTCTGCGCGGGGAACATGATGGTGGCATCGCCGGAATGCACACCGGCGTACTCTACATGCTCGGATATCGCATAGGCAATGATCTCGCCGTCCCGGGCTACGGCATCCATCTCCACCTCTTTGGTATTGGTCATGAACTTGGAGATGACCACCGGGTGCTCTTTGGACACTTTGGCTGCCAGCTGGAGGAACTTATGGAGTTGCTCCTCGTTGGAGCACACGTTCATCGCAGCGCCGGAGAGCACGTACGAAGGCCGTACGAGCACGGGGTAACCTACCCTGTTGACGAATTTCTCCACGTCTTCCATCGAGGTGAGGGCACTCCATTCGGGCTGGTCGACGCCGATACGGTCGAGCATGGCGGAGAACTTGTCGCGGTCCTCGGCATTATCGATGGACTTGGCGGACGTACCGAGGATAGGCACGTTCTGTTTGTCGAGCTTCATCGCCAGGTTATTGGGGATCTGTCCGCCGGTGGAGACGATGACGCCGTGCGGGTTCTCCAGTTCGATGATATCCATGACCCGTTCGAAGGTCAGTTCATCGAAATAGAGGCGGTCACACACGTCATAGTCGGTAGAAACGGTCTCGGGGTTGTAATTGATCATGACAGACCGGAAACCGTTGTTGCGGATGGTATGCAGGGCTTGCACGCCGCACCAGTCGAACTCGACGGAAGAGCCGATACGGTAGGCACCCGAACCGAGGACGATGATGGACTTGTGGTCGCCTGTATACTGCACATCGTTTTTCGTGCCGCTGTAGGTAAGGTAGAGGTAGTTCGTCTGTGCGGGGAACTCACCGGCGAGGGTGTCGATCTGCTTGACTACCGGCAGGATACCCAATTGTTTACGGTACGCGCGCATCTTGAGCACGGCGTCCTCCATGGACATGGACTGGCCGAGCCCTACGGCACGTGCGATCTGGAAATCGGAGAAGCCCAACTGTTTCGCCCGCAGCAGGAGGTCATGCGACAACTGCTTCATGCCGCCTACCTGCTTGAGTTCGGCATCGAGGCGGATGATATGCTCCAGGCGCTGCAAGAACCAATTGTCAATCTTGGTCAGCTCATGGATTCGCTCCACGCTATATCCCTCGTACATCGCCTGTGCGATAGCAAAGATACGCTTGTCGGTCGGTGCTTTGAGCGCCGCATCCAGGTCTTCGACATGCAGGTCTTTATTCTCCGTAAAGCCGTGCATGCCCTGCCCGATCATACGGAGGCCTTTCTGTATCGCATCTTCGAACGTGCGACCGATGGCCATCACCTCGCCGACGGATTTCATCGAACTGCCCAACTCACGGTTCACGCCGCGGAACTTACCCAAGTCCCAGCGCGGGATCTTACAAACGACGTAGTCAAGAGCCGGCTCAAAGAATGCCGACGTGGACTGTGTGACTGAATTGGTGAGTTCAAACAAGCCGTATCCCAGACCGAGTTTGGCAGCCACGAAGGCCAGGGGGTAACCGGTCGCCTTGGATGCCAGCGCCGACGAACGGCTGAGACGAGCGTTCACCTCAATGACGCGATAGTCCTCCGATTCGGGGTCAAAAGCATACTGCACGTTGCACTCACCGACAATGCCGAGATGGCGGATGATACGGATGGCGAGGGCGCGCAGTTTATGGTATTCGGAGTTGGTCAGCGTCTGAGACGGCGCGATGACGATCGACTCGCCGGTATGGATGCCGAGCGGGTCGAAATTCTCCATATTACAAACGGTGATACAGTTGTCATAGCGGTCCCGCACCACTTCGTACTCGATCTCTTTCCATCCTTTGAGGGACTTCTCCACGAGCACCTGCGGCGAGAAAGAGAACGCTTTCTCCACCATAGTGTTGAGTTCCTGCTCGTTGTCGCAGAACCCCGAACCGAGTCCGCCTAAGGCGTAGGCGGCACGTATGATGACGGGATAGCCGAGTTCGGATGCCGCACGCCGTGCTTCTTCCGCCGTCTCGCAGGCCTCCGACTTGATGGTCTTGACGTCTATCTGATCGAGCTGGCGCACGAACAATTCCCGGTCTTCGGTATTGATGATCGTCTCTACCGGGGTACCCAAGACCTGCACATTGTATTTGTCCAACACACCGGCACGGAATAACTCGACACCGCAGTTCAACGCGGTCTGTCCGCCGAAGGAAAGGAGGATGCCGTCGGGGCGCTCTTTGGCGATGAGCCGCTCCACGAAATACGGCGTCACAGGCAGGAAATAGATATGGTCTGCCACGCCTTCCGAAGTCTGCACGGTAGCGATATTGGGATTGATCAGAACGGTCTCTATACCCTCTTCCCGCAGGGCCTTGAGGGCTTGCGAACCCGAGTAGTCGAATTCACCGGCTTCACCGATCTTGAGTGCTCCCGAACCGAGTACGAGTACTTTATGTATGTTTTCAAATTTCATAGCGATCCTATTTGTTGAGTAGCTTTAAGAAATCATCGAAGAGGAATTCCGTGTCTATCGGTCCGGAGCATGCCTCGGGATGGAACTGCGCCGAGAACCAGGGTTCGGAGATATGGCGAATGCCTTCATTCGAACCGTCGTTCATATTGACGAACAGGGGTTGCCAATTGGCGTCCAGCGTCTCGGCATCCACGGCATAGCCGTGGTTCTGCGAGGTGATGAAGCAGCGGTCGGTACCTATCATGCGGACCGGCTGGTTATGCGAGCGGTGGCCGTACGGCAGTTTGTATATCGTTGCTCCGGCGGCTTTGCCCAACAGTTGGTTACCCATACAGATACCGGCAATCGGTTTATGGGTCCGCATATAGGTGCGGATATGATCGACGAGCACCTGACAGGTGTCGGGGTTACCCGGCCCGTTGGAGAGGAACAGACCATCCGATTCGAGGGTATTGAAATCGAAATCCCAAGGCACACGGATGACCTCCAGATTGCGGGCGATGAGGCAACGGATAATGTTGTGTTTTACGCCGCAGTCCACGAGGATTACTTTCTTTCTGCCCTGCCCTTCGTTATAGCAGATGATCTCTTTGCAGGACACTTCTGCTACGAAATTGACATCTTCGTAACGCGCTTCGGGAGCAGGTGCGCAGCCTTCGATTTCGATGGATCCCATCATCACGCCGTGCTCGCGCAGCAACATTGTCAAAGCACGTGTGTCGATACCTGTGATGCCCGGCACACCTTCTCTTTTGAGCCACTGAGCGAGGGTCTCGCGACCGTTCCAGTGGCTATATTCACCGCTGTATTCCGCACATATGATAGCGCGAGCATAGATGCGGTCACTCTCCATGAACGTAGCCAAGCCGTCGGGACGGAAAGAGAACTCCGGGACACCGTAGTTACCTACCAGCGGGAAGGTAAGCGCCATTAACTGACCGGCATAACTGGGGTCCGTGAGCGACTCGGGATAACCCACCATCGCGGTATTAAACACCACTTCTCCGCTCACCGGCACATCAGCCCCGAAACTGTATCCCTCAAAGGTTGTTCCGTCACTGAGTCTTAGTATTGCTTTTTTCATTCTCTCCATATAGTTGCTTCACGATCCGGGCCGACAGAAATGATTTTAATCGGCGTATTCAGTTCGCGCTCTAAGAAATTGACATAATTGATAAAGGCTTGCGGCAGTTCCTCCTGTTTGGTGCAATGTGTGAGGTCCGTCTGCCATCCGGGCAGTTCTTCATAAACGGGCTCTACATTCTCATCGATGGAGAACGGAAAATCGCGTGTCAACTCGCCGTTGATACGGTAAGCCGTGCAGGCTTTGATCACCGGGAAGGTATCGAGCACATCGGATTTCATCATCAGCAATTGGGTCACACCGTTGAGCATGATCGTATAACGAAGCGCCACCAGATCGATCCATCCGCAGCGACGTTCACGACCGGTAACAGCGCCGTACTCATGCCCGATATCGCGTATTTTCTTCCCTGTCTCATCAAACAGTTCGGTCGGGAACGGTCCCGAACCGACGCGGGTGCAATAGGCTTTGAAAATACCGTACACCTCGCCGATGCGGGATGGCGCTATGCCGAGTCCCGTACAAGCACCCGCGCAGATAGTATTGCTCGACGTAACGAAAGGATACGAACCGAAGTCCACATCGAGCAGCGAACCTTGAGCGCCTTCACAAAGGATCGTTTGATCCTGTGCAAGGGCTTTATTAACGAAATGCTCGCTGTCGATGAGACGGAACTGACGCAGATAATCAATAGCCTGCATCCACTCCTGCTCCAGGCTCTCCAAACCGTCCAGCGACACAGGCGTACCGCCTTTGGCAACAGCCGCTTCGTTGAGCGAATAAATCATCTCCATATGACGCTGGTGCGCGAGCGCATATTTCTCTTCAAAACGATCGAGGATATCCCCTACCCGCAGACCGTTACGACTGATCTTATCGGTGTAGGTCGGTCCTATACCCTTGCCGGTCGTACCGATCTTAGCCTTGCCTTTTGCCGCCTCATTGGCCTGATCCAGCAGACGATGGGTCGGTAGGATCAAATGCGCTTTCTTGGATATATACAAGCAGTCATGCAGTTGGTGTCCGCTCTGCGCCAACTCTTCCGCTTCCTTACGGAACAACACAGGATCCAACACCACACCGTTTCCGATGAGGTTGATCTTACCGCCTTGGAAGATACCCGAAGGGATGCTGCGCAGCACATATTTCTGTCCTTCGAACTCCAAGGTGTGCCCTGCATTTGGACCGCCCTGGAATCGCGCGATGATGTCGTACTTCGGGGTCAGGAAGTCCACCATTTTCCCTTTCCCTTCATCGCCCCACTGGAGTCCTAAAAGAATATCTGCCTTTCTCATATTCCTAATTGATTGAAAATATAATCTACGTTTTTCATATAATAGTCGAGCGTGAAGCAATCGTCTATCTCCTTTTCGGATAGTTTCTGCGTCACTTCCGGCGTAAGCTTGAGGTTTTCCTGCATTTGACCGCCTTCCATAAGCGTACGCATCGCTACCGGCTGCACCAGGTCGTAGGCCTGTTCACGCACGAGACCTTTCTCGATAAGGGCATTCATCACGCGTTGCGCAAAGATGGCGCCGTGCGTCAAGCCGATGTTATGCAGCATATTCTCCGGATAGACAACCAGATTATCGAGGATATTCATCAATCGCGCCAACATATAATCAAGCAGGATCGTAGCGTCTGGCAGTACAATACGCTCCGTCGAAGAATGCGAAATATCGCGTTCGTGCCAAAGAGCGATGTTCTCCGATGCTGTACACATGTATCCGCGCATAACACGCGCACACCCGCAAATATTCTCCGATGAGATCGGATTGCGTTTATGCGGCATCGCAGACGAACCCTTCTGTCCCTTCCCAAACGCTTCTTCTACCTCACGCACTTCCTGACGCTGCATATTGCGTATCTCGAGCGCAATCTGCTCCAGCGAACCGGCAATAACGGCGAGGGAGGCCAAATAGAACGCATGGCGATCCCGACCCAGCACCTGCGTAGCGATCTTGGCCGATTCGATACCGAGGTGCTCGCATACATACTGCTGAATGAAGGGCGGTATATTGGCGTAGTTACCAACGGCGCCGGACAACTTACCGGCTTCCACGCCTTTGGCAGCCATTTCAAACCGCTCGATATTACGCTGCATAGTGGCATACCAAAGCGCCCATTTAAGACCGAAAGAAGTGACATCCGCATGCATGCCGTGTGTGCGACCGATGACAGGCGTGTACTTGAATTCATTGGCGCGTTTCTGAAGCACCGCCAAAAACTGCTTGAGATCCTCCCGCAGAATAGTATTGGCTTGCTTGAGCAAATATCCATTCGCAGTATCTACTACATCGGTCGATGTAAGACCGTAATGTACCCATTTACGCTCCTCACCCAGCGATTCGCTCACCGTACGGGTGAAAGCCACTACGTCGTGACGGGTGATTTCCTCAATCTCATGGATACGGTCCACATCGAAGGTAGCTTTGCTCCGCAGTTGGGCGACATCTTCCTTGGGTACCACACCCAGTTCCGACCAAGCCTGTGCGGCGAGCAACTCGACCTCCAGGTAGGCTTGAAACTTATTCTGTTCTGTCCAAATATTGCGCATAGCTGCGCGGGAATAACGCTCGATCATAATTATTGCACGTTATACGAGATACATTGATACGCTTTCTCTGCTTTCTGCATCGCTTTCTCCACAGTCTCATCTGTAGCGAGAATAACACCGTAGCGGCGGTGTCCGTGCACAGCCGGTTTACCAAACAGACGAACCTGTACGCCGGGGATAGCAAGGGCTTTTTCCAATCCTTCGAACGTCACCCGGGTGCCTTCCCCTTCGATGACGATCGCTTTGCTCGCAGACGGTTGGAAGAAACGTACCTCCGGTATCGGCAGACCCAATACAGCACGTGCATGGAGCGCGAACTCACTGAGGTCCTGACTGATCATCGTGACCATACCGGTGTCATGCGGACGGGGACTGACTTCGGAGAAGATAACGTGATCGCCTTGCACGAACATCTCCACGCCGAAGATACCGTACCCGCCTAAGGCGTCCGTCACTTGTTTGGCGATATGCTGTGCCTGCTGCAGGGCGCTGTCCGACATCGCTTGCGGTTGCCACGACTCGCGGTAGTCACCGTCCACCTGATGGTGACCGATCGGATTGAGGAAGGTCGTACCGCCTGCATGGCGTACGGTGAGTAAGGTGATCTCGTAGTTGAAATGCACGAAACCCTCTACGATCACTCTACCACCACCGGCAC
>JAEEGH010015132.1_pt1 | contig 16818 bp, 11 predicted proteins | sample 9134181 | NCBI WGS metagenome assembly JAEEGH01 (sample SAMN16246544, study PRJNA631951) | gut metagenome | biome: gut microbiome; feature: rumen; material: DP-attached | host: Bos | place: Iran: Karaj | collected 2018-10
ATGTACTACATCTGCGGCGCCATCGACAAAGGCGACACCTACATGAGGAACTTGGTCGACAACTATAGCGACAAGGTGAGATATTATGGCGGAATGAAGCCCAAGTTCAGGAAATACTACCAGGAAGACATTGACGAGGCCATGAGCCTGCTCAAGCACTTCAATGGCGTAGCCAAGAAGTACGAGCGTAACGAACTGGCACAAGACATCGAAGACCAAATGATGGAGTATTTCACTCTGTATTACGACGAGTAAATCACACGTCGTCAAACAAAAACAGCGTTTGGGATCCAAACGCTGTTTTTTGTTTATGCTTGGTTTTCCATTTTTCGCCGATGGATAAAGCTCCAAACAATCATCACAATGCCAATAATGACGAAAGGAACGCTGAGCCATTGGCCCATGTCGAAGGTCATATTGCGCTCGAAGTCGACCTGCACATTCTTCAGGAACTCAATGGCGATGCGCGATCCGAAGATAATGATGAGGAAAGTGCCGAACATCAGGCCAGGCTGTTTGTGGCCGAGGTCACGCTTGTAGTACATCCACAACAGGATGCCCATGGCAATGAGGCAGAAGAAAGCCTCATAAAGACCCGTGGGGTGACATGGCAGCCACTCACTTTGAGGGCAGCAGTTGCCTGTGGAGCAAGCCGTGTAATTGTCCACCGTGCCACAGAACTGTTCCTGTCCGCGCAGGAAGACAAAACCCCATGGCAACGAGGTGGGCGTACCGTAGATCTCATGGTTCATCACATTGCCGCAGCGAATCAAGGCGCCCACGAGACAGACGGGCACCACGATGCGGTCAAGAATCCAGATATAGTTGATGCGCTGCAGGTCAGTCTTCTCCTTCTTCGTCGACTTGTTGTAGCTTCTCACATAGAACCATAGCCCCAGTAAGATGCCGATGGCGCCACCATGGCTGGCGAGACCGCCTTCCCACACGGCCAACATCTTCAACGGGTTGGAGAGATAATAGTCGGGTTCATAAAACAGGCAATGACCCAACCGAGCACCCACGATAGTGAAGATGAGCATGATGAACAGCAGTTTGTCCAACGAATCGGCAGCCATCTTCTCGCGACGGTAGATGCGACGCATGACAAAATAGCCGATAAAAAAGCCCAAAGCCCACAAAAGGCCGTACCAACGGACATGGATGTTGCCGATGGAGAACAGAACGGGATCGACGTTCCAGGTGATGTAGTTTAGAATCATAGTTTAGTAATTTGCCGCAAAAGTAAGGATAATTGTTGAATTGTTTGTTGTTGAATTGTTTAATTGTTTGGCTGCTGGCTATCGGCCACTGGCTACTGGCAGCTTCTTCCCCACCGTTGTCAGTGCGGTTCCGCCTCCGCGGAATGAGGCGACCCGCAATCTCCTAATGGGGCAGCCAGAAGCCAAAAGCCAGAGGCCAACAGCAAAAAAACTATCTTCAAAATGTAACTTTTTCAGCATTTCTCCGTAATACATTCGTAAAAGATGGACAGAAGTCAATTCAACCAGTGCGTGGAGCAGTATGCCGACCGGCTTTTCCGCTTTGCGTTCGCAAGCCTCCGCAACCGCGAGCAGGCCGAGGACGTGGTGCAGGAGAGCTTCGCACGCGTTTGGGAGAGACGAGAGACCGTGGACTTCGCCAAGGCCAAGTCCTACCTCTTCACCACCGCCCACCACGCTATGGTTGACGAAGTCAGGCAACGGCAGCGGACGAGCGACATCGAAGAACTCGCCACCTTCGCCGACCCGAAAGGCGTCCCCTACCCTGATGTCAACGACATCCTGCACAAGGCCTTGGCCACTCTGCCCGAAGCGCAACGCAACGCCGTGCTTTTGCGCGACTACGAGGGTTACAGCTACCAGGAAATCGGCAACATCACAGGGATGACCGAGGCACAGGTGAAAGTCAACATCTTTCGCGCCCGCACCGCACTCAAGAACAAGCTGAAAAGCATCGACAACCTTATCGACATAGAGCCATGAACACGAACATCAACACCGACAACTACGAGGCCTACCTCCTTGACTACATGGAGGGCAACCTCAGCCCCGACGAGGCAGAGCAGCTGAAAGCCTTCGTCGCGGCCCAAGGTTTGGATTGGGACGAACTCACTGAGGAGTTACCCCATCTCGAAGCACCTCAAATTGCCTATGAAGGCAAGGAAAGTCTGAAGAAGAAGGCTGCCGTCGTCCCGCTCTATGTCAAGATCGCCTCGGCTGCTGCTGCCGCGGGTCTGCTGCTCACCGTGACTTTGTGGCCCGAGAAACAAACGCCCACAATAGAGCCGATTACAGACCTCAGTCCTCTCACCACCACGGAGATAAAGATCGACTCTATAGTCGAGTCTGTTATGCCCGAAGTCATTGAAACGACGCCAAAAAGGACAGCTATTAAAAAGAAAGCGGTCGCACCCGAGAGAGCTCCGATGCCGGAGCTCCCAGAGTTGAAAATGATCGCAGCGACCCAGATCCCCGTCAGCGTGCCGGTGGCCGAGTTCAAAAGGCCCGAGACCCTATGGGCCACCGGTCTCCCGAATGGCGAGTGGGCTGACACACAGCTCGCAAACGGCATGAATGAGATCGAACGCGGCCCTTCTCTCTTCAGCAAGGGGCTGCTATGGCTGACCGACGGCCATCACGACAGCTTCGCAGGGCTCTTCTCCACCGGCCTCAACACCGCCAAGCAAGAGATCAGACTGGCCGCCACCGACGTGGCTTTGACTGCTTACTACCGCGCCGACGAACACTTCGAAGAAGTGAAAGAAAACTGGCAGGACAAACGGGAGAATGAGCGTTAATCTCACGCTGAAATCGAAGATTGGCTCCGCCGAATCAGAGATTTCAACCTAGTTAATACGCAGAAATCGCAGAAATTTATGGATTAAAACAAGTAGAGACGTAGCGCGCTACGTCTCTACATTTATATTATGCTGCGTGATACTATTATCAGAAATCGATGCTGAATCCGAAGCTGACAGGATGCACCTCAGTGTCGCCCGTGGTGAAAAGTGGCAGGAGGGCATAGTTGGCGAAGAAACCGATATCGTTACCACCCACGCGAAGCGAAGCGTCCAATTTGAATCTGTTGATACTTGACCCGTAATAGTGCTTGTCTTGTGTGCCGTCTTCAAGCTTCACGCGGTTCCACTGTGCGATACGCAAGCCACCTGTCACACCCGCATCAATGTACATGCTACGCGTTGGACGGACTTCCAACATCAGCGGCGCTTGCAGGAACAACACACCATGCTTGGTATTTTTGACGACCATGTCGGACTCGATAGGTTCAACAATATATTCCTCATGATCGGGGTCGTATTCAACGGTGACAGGATTGTTCCAGCTGAAGTTGTTCCAGCCCAGGCCAATGCCAGTGAACAGGCCCACCGTATGACTTCTGTCAAAGGCGATGCCCACATCGGCGATATTGAAGCCAAAGTACCAGCTGCGCAACGGCCTGAGTTCCATCTCCTGCGGCGCGTCGAAAAACATGTTCAAGCCAGCTTCGAAGCCGTTCCAATGGGCATCGAAAAGGAGGTCCTTTTTTCTGGAACGACTGCCCTTGAATTTGCCTTCATTTGACGATGTTTTTTCCACGACATTCGATTTCACAACATTCAAACCGTCGACATTCAAATCACCACTTCCAAGCAGTATGGTTTCCAACACATTGCATCTACCTTGAAGGATGATATCACCCGAACCATTGAGGACAACATGGATGGTATCGTAATCCAGCTTCAAAACCATGTCACCCGATCCACTATTATAAACATTGATATAGTCACCTTTAATAGTACCTTTACTTACTACATCAGCCGACGAAAGCAACTGAATGTTCTCGAGTTGCGAGACTTCAACTTCATAGTCGTCTGAACTGGAAAGAAGGAGCATATCCGACTCCGCACGGAAGTCAGAGACGATCTCACCTTCTTTCTTCAAAGAAAACTGTCCTGGAGTCTGGCTGATAACCACATCACCCGAACCCCTTACCCGAATAACGCGAACTGGGGTATCGTCTTTTTTTGCGGGACGATAGTTGTCAGGCATATCATACTTTTTCTCAAACTCTGCACCCCATTGCTCCATCTTGCGGCCCCATTCTTCCATTTCTTCGCCCCACTTCTCCATGTCTTTCTCAAACGATTGCCAATCGACCGAGTCGGTAAGCATTTGAAGGTTCACTCCCAACTCGCGCATCAACTCGGGGAGTCGCGACATGTCAGGCATATTCCTCATTATAATTGCCGGATCTTGCTGTTTTGGTGAAGCGGTCACGGTGTCTTGCGCCTTCACTGTTCCGAAGGCAAGCAGCAGCAAGGCTGCGAAAAATAATCTTGTTTTCATTTTTATTGGTGTTTTTGATGTTTGTTGTTCTTCCAGCACTATTGACACTTCACTGGGAACCACTACTTTAGAGTCCTTACCGTCATGGCGGAGGGACCGTCATTCCGCGAAAGCGGAACGCCATCTCCTATGCGCGAAGGCCATGCCCTCCCGTTCAGGAGATTGCGGGTCAAGCCCGCAATGACGGTTAAGGGTGAATGAAGTGCCTCCCTTTTGAGTGTCTTTCAATCGTAATACGGAGAAACAGCAAAAAAGTTACAGCCCTTACTCAAAAAAAGCGTGAAAATAGCATTTGCGCTCGGCGGTGAGGGTGTCGCCTTCGGTCAATTGCAACTTCACATAAACCTTTTGCAGGTCGGCATTTCTCAAATAATCACCTAGGCCTTCCACCGTGTATTTCCGGTTTTCGTTCGCATCCATCTCCACCTTCACTTTTTGCTCAAACTTTGGGTGGTCCTTGAGCCTATCAAGTTTGAGGTCTTCCAGGTCGCACACCGTGACGGTCAGGGTTCCATCAATGCTGCGCATTAAGTCGGAAGTGACGAATACGCCGCAGTCTTTCCGGTCTAGACTCAAAAGCACGGGCGCATAGAGTGTCTTGAGCCTTTCGTAAAACACTTTGGGGTTGCCATAGTAATCAATCGACGACCAAGAAACCACAGGCCAGGCATCGTTCAATTGCCAATAAAGCGTACCCATGTTGTAGGGCCTCGCCGTGCGGTGCGCCTCGATGGCGACTTCCATGCCGTAGGCTTGCGAGAGCTGGCTCAGATGCACATATTCCTCGAAATCCTTAGGCTGGACATTGGGGTAATACCGTTTGATGAAATCATCGATCTGTCGCGTGCCACGGGCGTGTTTCTGGTGCGCCGCAATCACCTCGGCATCCTTGTTCAGTTCCTCGCCTTGCGCGATTTTCACCAAAGTCGAATAATCGGGATAGGATTGGTAACCGTATTCGCTGTTGAAACGGCCCACCTTCTCACGGTAGACCTCATAAGGTTGTTCGCCCCACCAAACACCCCAATAATGCACATCGCCTTCGGTCAGGCTCTCAGGTCGGCCCCAGCCTTTTGAGGGCGAGCTAGGCCAATAGGGTCGTGCGCCATCAAATTGCGCAACGGCTTGAGGCAGAATATTTTCAAACAACTTGTCATAGCCTGCTTTGATGGCTTTATCGTCTTCCTCGCTCCAGCCCAAGGACTGTTGCCAGCCCCAGTTGTAGTAGCCTTCCGAGATCTCGTTGCCGCCGCACCACAAGGCAAGCGATGGATGCGAAGCCAAGCGTCTCACCTGCTCCTCCGCTTCAATCCGAGCGTTTTCGAGGAAAGCCTCATCGTAAGGATACATCGTACCCGCATACATGAAGTCCTCCCAAACCAAAATTCCCAATGAATCGCAAATATTGAAGAAGTCATCGGAAGGATAGACGCCACCGCCCCACACACGCAACATATTGAAGTGGGCATCTTGAGCCATTTTAAGCAACTTCACTGTATTGTCAGGTTTTATCCACGTCTCTATCATCTCCTCGGGGACATAGTTGGCGCCCTTGGCATACATCGGCACACCGTTCACCTTGAAATAGAACGCGCGACCGATGCTGTCGGGCTCGTCGACCATCTCGAAGGTACGGATGCCCGACTTGAAAGACTTGGCATCCAAAACTTTATTGCCTTTCTTCAAGCAAACCTCGAAGTCATACAATGGCTGCTCGCCCATTTCGTTGGACCACCAGATTTTGGGATTGTCGATGGCAATAGGCAGTACCGTGTGTTGACGGCCTTTCGACAGGCTCAAGGGCCTGTTTTGTACCGTATAAACTGAGGTCCCTGAGCCCGTCGAAGGGCCGACCTCTATGGCTATCTCAGCTTCCTCATTCTTCTCACTTTCCACATCCAAATGCAGCAACAATTCAGCTTTATCCCCATTGACCGCCTGCGTAACGATATAAGCATCTCCCAGTTTCGCCTCATTCCAACCTACCAACTTCACAGGCTTCCAAATGCCTACATTCTTGTATTTCGGTGCCCAGTCCCAGCCATGCTGATAGGGTGCCTTGCGCGATACCGCATATTTCTCCGGCAAACGAGGCTGGTGTGCTTCGTAGAGAGCTAATTGGGTGCTATCGTAACGGACAAAACCGACTTCCAACAGATTGTCTTTCTCTTTCAGCAAGGCTTTCACCTCCTGTTTCCAAGTGCGGAACTGATTGTCAGCAAAAAACAAATCCTGCCCATTCAGCCGAACATGGGCGTAAGTGTCGATGCCTTCAAACACCAATTCAACATTCTCTTTTTCAAGCAGTTCTTTATCTGCATCAAAGTGCAAGGTGTAATCCCATGGATGGTCGGAGATCCAAAGCAGGTCGTTCTCCACCGTGCCGAGATAGGGATGAGGTATCACACCATTCTCATAGAGGCTTTGCTGCACCACTGAGGGCACATCGACCTGCATATTAATATCTAAGGTGTCACCCGTGAGCGTCCAACCCTGGTTGAGACTTTGCTCGATGACGTTTTGCTTTTCAGCTTTTTGACAGCCAATGAAGGCAAACAGCAGAAGAAGTATCGGTAAGTTTTTTTTCATAATGCAACATTTTTGCCGCTTGTCGTCATTGCGAGGAACGAAGCAATCCAGACAATGAGTTCTTCTCTTTCTCTGGATTGCTTCGTCGTTCCTCCTCGCAACGACGCTATCGCGTCTGTATTAAAACGGATTCAGCATGGTCTCCATCTCGTATATCAAATCGCGGTTCGACTCGGTCCAGACCATCGTCGCACCCGTGTTGTCCTTTTGTTTTGGGTACAGCTTCTCATTGAAACGCGGCACCCAATGCGCCAAGGAGGCATGGCAGTGCACCGCTCCCGTCATATCGAGAATCTCTTTTACATTGCCGAGGTTGATGCCGCCGCCCGGCATGATGCCGATTTTGTCGCCATAGCGCAGCTGCATCTCTGCGATCATCGGGACGCCTTCCAAGGCTGTGGGCTTGCCGCCCGAAGTCAAAATCTTGTCAAAGCCAAGTTCTATCAGTTGTTCCACAGCCTCAAAAGGCTTCACACAGGCATCGATAGCACGGTGGAAGGTGAACTTCAGCCCCTCGCCTGCTTCCATCAAGGCCTTGACGGTCTCCACATCGAGTTCTCCCTTGTCGTTCAAAGCCCCGATGACCACGCCCTCGAAACCGAGCTTCTTGCAAAGCATGATATCGGTCTTCATCATCTCTACCTCTTCCTCGTCATAGATGTAGTTGCCCGGTCGCGGACGGATGAGCACCCGCACAGGGATAAAAGCAATGTCGATGGCCTTGGCCAATGTACCGAACGAGGGCGTCACGCCACCCACTTCGAGGCATTCACATAGCTCCACGCACTGGGCGCAGCCGTCCATCGCGTTCTGCAACGACTTGATGCCGTTGGCACAGATTTCTAGTCGTATCATAGTTCTAACAATTTTGGGGCAAAGATAGCGTTTTGTTGTTATCTTTGCAGAAATTTTTCCGACTATGAGATTCAAACTACTCATCATACTTTGTGTTTTCGGCCTTTTCGCCAAGGCGCAAAACACCCATATTCTCCCCACCCCACAGCAAGTCGAAACCGCTGAAGGGCATTTTGTTTGGGACGAGAACGTCGTCCTCACCTACGACGCCTCCGATGCCGAGATCAACCAGATCATCACCCTGTTTCGCAACGACTTGGACCAGATTAGCGGCCGAAAAGTGCAGTTCTCGCGCGGCGTCATCAAAGGCAAACAGTTCATTGAACTCATCAAGACCGACCACCTCGGCGTGAGCGAGAACGAAGACCAGGCCTACCGGCTCACCGTCAACAACAACTTCGTCCGCATGGAGGCCACCACTGCCACAGGGCTCTTCTATGCCACCCAAAGCCTGAAACAGCTCTACCGCTACTCATTCCTCAGCGACAAAGGCAAAATCATCATCCCATGCATGACCATCACCGACTGGCCCAACTTCAAGATACGCGCCTGGCAGGACGACATCAGCCGAGGGCCCATCGTCAGCATGGACTACCTGAAACGCCTCATCCCAATGATGGCCGAGTGCAAACTCAACGCCTTCTCGCTCTACACCGAACACACCTTCAAGACCCAATGCCACCCCGACATCGCCCCCACCGACGCCTTCACCGCCGAGGCGATCAAGGAGTTGGAGGACTTTTGCAAGCCCTATCACATCCAAATCATCGGCAACCAGCAATGCTTCGGACACTTCGAGGAGATCCTGTGCAGCCCCTTCTACAGCCATCTGGCCGACACCAAAGGTAATCTCAACCCAGCCAAAGAAGAGACCTACCAATTCCTCGAAGACCATCTCCGTGAGGTGGCGAGAGCCTACAAGTCGCCCTATTTCAACATCAACTGTGACGAGACCGAAAGCCTCGGACAAGGCTATGCTAAGGCGTATGTGGACTCGGTGGGACAAACCAAAGCCTATTACCAGCATATCAACCGCGTCAACCGCATCCTGCGTCCCTACCGCAAGCGCGTGATGATGTGGGGCGACATCGCTGACAAACACCCCGAGATCCTCGACAACCTGGACAACGACATCTTCCTCATCGCATGGAGTTATGTGGGCAGCGACAGCTTCGACGACTTCTTGCAGCCCTATGTCAAATCGGGCCGTACCTACTTCGTCGCCCCAGGCGTGAGCCTCTCCGAACGTGTGTGGCCCAAACATTATGAGTTCAAAAAGAACATCACCAACCTATGCCGCGACGGCTACAAGAACGGTGCCCTCGGCGTCATCAATACCTGCTGGGACGACTTCGGCGAGTCGCTGACCCACTGCGCCTTGTATGGCCTCGTCTTGGGTGCCGAGACCAGCTGGAACCCCGCCACGAAGCAGGACCGCCACACCGACATCAACTTCACCATGCATTTTTTAGGCAGCCTCTCCGATGAGATCTGCCAGCATCTCGACGAGGTCTCGGAATGGACCAAGATAGACGGTATCGGCAAGTTCACCGCCATGACCGAACCCATGACGCCCTTCTACCCTGCCCTCGTCAGCGACTCCATCAAGGCCTTGAACCAGAAGGCGTTCGTGTCGCTCTCGGCCTTGGAAAAGACCCTGGTCAACGACAAGAAACAGGTGAAACAAAACGCCGACTTCTTCGACAACGCCCTTTATGCCGTACATCGTATGCAGTGGTGCGCCAAACGCAACATGACCCGCATCCAACTCTACCGCACCTACAACGACCCGAACAAGACCAACATCGCCGAAAGCCGCAAGATGATGGGCGAGTTGATGACCGCGCTACACGAGTTGAAACTTGAATACGTCAAAGTGTGGGACATCGAGAGTCGTCCCTATTGGCTCGACGTCAACATGAAGAAATACGACGACATCGCCTTTGAACTTCAACAACTCGAGCACCTGCCGTTCGTCGAAGCCGCCACCGATGCCGAAGGCAATGCGGCAGTGGCCCTGAAGACCTGCTTCGGCGACAAGGAGATCCACTATACCCTTGACGGAAAAGAGGTTACCACAAACGACTCCATCTACCAGAATCCCATCGTCTTGGAGCGTCCTTGCCTCGTGAAAGCGGCTTGTTTTAATGAATTTGACGAAGCCATTCGCGCCGAGCGTTATTTCTGCTATCATAAAGGCATGGGCAAGCTGAAGCAACTCAACAGTCCGGCAGGCAACTACCGTCCAGAGTACTCGGGCGGCGGCAACGGTGCCTTGCTCGACGGCAGCCTCGGCAGCGATGACTATACCGACGGCCATTGGCAAGGCTTCTACGGCATCGATGCCGACCTGGAGATGGACTTCGGCAAAACGCAAGACGTCAACGCGCTGAACATCGGCTTCTTGGTCAACGCCCACGACTGGATCCTGCAACCCAATGTGGTTGAAATCCAGACCTCCACAGATGGCAAGAACTACAAGCCACTTAAGTCCTTCACGCTCAAGACAAAGGTTCCGCTGACGGGCAACCATACCTTCCGCGAAAGGTTTGAAACGCCCAATCTTTCAACGCGATATCTGCGCGTCGTGGTGAAGAACCGCGGCAAACTGCCAGAGGGGTTGCCTGGCGCCGGCTACGATTCATGGATCTTTATGGATGAGGTGATGGTGGAGTGATTCAATAACGGGTCTTGTTGTATTGAATCTCTAACGTCGAAACCTGCGGCGCAATCTCGGCACCTGTCAGTTCCACCTCGAGGACACTGTTTTCCTTGATGAGACTCTTGAATGCCAACGTCTCGACGCGGTGCTCGCCTTCCTGCATATCGCGCAGCGGATAGTATTCGTCAGCCAGCAGACGGCTGTGTTTGCCCTTCTCAATGAGTCGCACATGAAGGTAGATATCCGTCACCTTGCCTGGGCCAAGGTTGTGCAAGTCGACTTGCAAAGAGCAGCGTGCCTTCTCAAAGACCAGCGCCGACTGCGACTCGAAATGCACCCCTTTGAGGAGCAGGTTGGGGTTGTCGTCGACGGGGACGGCCTCCATCTCAGCGGAATAGTAGTCTTTAGGAATCTGTCCAATCTGCCAGTTGGGCATGGTCGTCTCCAAATAGTAGTACTTCTTGCCTTGGAACAGCAGATAACGCTCAGCCTCCACCTCGTCGCAATGCACACCCAACGCCATGTGCTCGGGCAGCACCAACAAGACGAAGTCGATGTTCATCTCATAGAGCAAAGCCACCAGCAAGGCCACCTTGTCCTCACAGTCGCCGCAGCCGTCCACCAAGGTCTCGACGGGATAACGCACATACTCATCTCTGCCCTTCGAATCGGCATCATAGGCGTAGGGCAACGACTGCACAAAGGTGAGCGCGAGGCCGATACGGTCTTTCTCGGTGAGCGCATAACGGCTGAACTCCTGTGCCAAGGCATGCATCAGCGAGCGGTCGTGCTCCGACAACATGAAGCTGTAGTAGTTGGGCGGCAACTCGCCATCGTTGAACTGGTAGGCATAGGCAAGATGCTCGCGGTCGTTGCGGAAATAATCATACAGATCGGTGCTGATATTCAGCGTAACAGAACATTCCTTGCCGTTGTATTTCCACGAGTGTTTCACCTCGAAATAGCCGTCCCACTCCACCACGGAATGTGCCGAGGCGGTGAGGCTGATGATGGCTAAAAACAATATTAGGTGCAGACGCGCGCGCATAAGGATGGCTGTTTTGCTATGGTTAACGCAAAAATCGTGCCTATATTGCCTATGGCTCATAGCCTATGGCCCATGGCCTGCCCTTACGAAAAAGCAGGCCATTAGCCATAAGCCATAGGCCATGGTTATTTCCCCCAATAACGGTAATCCTTCAGTTCGTTCAGCAGCTCCTTGACGGCAGCCTCCAGCTGTTCGTCCTCGCCGGCGGCCATCTTCTCAGGCGTGTTGCGCACCTTGAAATCGGGCTCCAGCTGCGTGTTTTCCAGCCAGTTGCCTTGCTCGGTACGATAGCCCACCACGGGCAGACCAAAATACAGCGACGGGTCTTGCAAGGTCTCCCATGTCACGCTCGACATGGTGCCAGGCACGGGCATGCCGACAAGGCTGCCCATCTTCTTGTATTTGTAGACCCAAGGCGTACCGTGTGCGTTGCTGTAGTTGGCCTCGCCGATGATCATGATGGAAGGCTTGTTATAACGTCGCGATGGCATCACGCAGGCCACGCTGTCGTTGATGACCTGCTCAAGGTATTTCTCGCCGCTGAAGAGGATCTCGATGTCCTCGTGCAGACGACCGCCTCCGTTGAAGCGCGTGTCGATGACGATGCCGTCGCAGAGGTTGTATTTGCCGAGGATCTGTGAGTACACGTCGCGATAGCTGGCGTCGCCCATGCTGCGGATGTGGACATAGCCGAGACGACCTTTCGATAGCGTTTTCACCGTCTCCTCGTTATGTTTTACCCAGCGGTGATAGAGCAGTTCGTTCATGGTGCCGTGGCTGATGGGTTTTACGGTCTCGTCCCAGGTCTTGCCGCCGTCTTTGACGGTCACCAAGACGGTCTTGTCGCGCTTGCCATTGAGCAACGGATAATAGTCCATGCCCTTGGTGATCTCCACGCCGTCGATCTTCTCGATGATGCAGCCGGCCTTCACCTTTGAGTTTTTCTTGTCGAAGGGGCTGCCTTCCACCACCTCGGCAATCTTCAGGCCGTCGCCCTTGTAGTCGAGGTCGAGGAGCACGCCAAATTCAGCAGTGGCGTCGCCTTTGCCCGAGGGACGATAACCCGAGCCCGTGTGAGACACATTCAGCTCGCCAAGGATTTCGCTCAGCATCTCCGAGTAGTCGTAGTTGTTGTTGATATGCGCCAGGAAGGGGTGGTAGGCCTCCTTCATCAGCTTAAGGTCGACACCGTGATGGTCCTTCATGAAGAAACGTTTCTCGATCTGCAGGAAGACGTGGTTGAACATGTATTCGCGCTCTTCTGCGAGGTTGAGTTCCATGGTGGCGTCGTATTTGATCGACGTCGACTTGCCGCCCTTGTCGAGTTTCTGCAGGTTGTTGCCCGAGAGCACGAAGAGGTTGTCGCCATTCATCCTCAGCTGCGCGCCGCCTTGTCCCATCTTCTTCGTGATCTTCATCGACTTCTCGCGCACGTCCATCTCCCAGAGGTCATAGCCTTTCTCAAACGAGGTCATGAAATAGAACTTCTCGCCGTCGTTGGTCAGCGCCATACCACTCAGACTCGACGACATCGGGGTCAGACGCATGACGCGGTCCTGCAGATGCTCCAAGTCCACTTCTATCTTCTTGGTTTCCTTAGGCTTCTCGTCTTTTGAGGTCCCTGAGCCTGCGGTCCCTGAGGCCGATCGAAGGGTCGAAGGGCCGTCTTTATCTTTCTTATCCTTTTTCTTGTCGCTCTTTTCCTCCTTCTTCGGTTCGTCTTTCTTGTCGTCTTTCTTGCCTTTTTCCTGCTCCTTCAGCAAAGCATATTCCTCTTTGTTCAAGCGGAACTTGTCGTAGGCATCCTGGTTCAAGAAGGCGATGAATGCGTCGTTTTGGCTACCCCATGAGGCATGGGAGCGCATGCCGTAGCGGTTGGAGCGATAGATGATGGCGTTGCCGTCGAGCACCCACTGCGGGCTGCCGTCGATATAGGCGCTCTCGGTGATGTTGTAGATGGTCTTGGAGCCGTCGGCCTTCACGATACCGATGTCGGAATAGGGGTCGCGCATATGGGAGATCAACGTCAGGGCGAACCACTGTCCGTCGGGCGACCACTGGTAGGAGAATCCATAGTCGTCGGTGTCGTAGTGTTGGCAGCCATCGGTGATTTGGCGCACCTCTTTCGAGGCTATGTTATAGACTTTCAGAATATTACGATTCTCAATAAAAGCGATCTCCTTGCCGTCGGGCGAATAGGTGGGGGCTATGCGCTCAACGCCGTCGTTGTCGAACAGCGGCTTCTCCTCCACGAGGGTGGCGTAGGCGAAGTTGTAGTCCTCCTTACGCTCGATGGTGGCTTGGTAGAGGTTCCAGTAGCCGTCGCGTTCTGAGGCATACACGAGGGTGCGACCGTCTTTCGCGAACGAGGGATTGCGCTCGGCCTGCGCCGTATGGGTGATCTGCTTGGTAGTGGCATATTCGTCGACGCCCGTCACGAAGACCTCACCGCGCGAGATGAAAGCAATCAGCTTGCCGTCCTGGCTCAAGTCGAAGTCGCCGACACCCTTGAAGTCCTGCTTCACCTTTTGGTCGGCCTCTTGGTCGTTGACGATCTCGATGTTCACCTTTTGCGGCTCGCTGCCAAGGCGTTGGGTGTAGATCTCTCCCATGTAGCCATAGCACAACAGACCGTTGTTGGCCACGCTAAGGAAACGCACGGGATGCGTCTTGAAGTTCGTCACCGCCTCCACCTTCTCGAGGTTGTCGGCAGGGGCTTTATACACGTTGAAGTTGCCGTTGTTGCGCTCGCTCAGAAACACGACATCCTTATAACCAGGCAGATAGCGCGGGTCGCGGTCCTCGCCCACGTTGGTGGTAAGAATGGTGTGCGTCTTCTTCTTGGCATTGTAATACACCACGTCGCGTGCCACAGAGGAGACATGGTGCTTGCGCCACACGTTCTCGCTGCCTTTGCGGTCGTAGTAGAGGAACGACTTACCGTCCTTGTCGAACGACATGCTGCACACCGGCACAGCCACCACCTGTTCGGGGCGACCTCCCTCGGTGCTCACCTTGTACAATTCGGTGATCCAGGGCGAGGCAAACTGCACGTTCTCGGCGGCTTTCTGTATCTGTGCGGAGAAATAGACCTCCTTGCCGTCGGGCGAGAAAGCCAGCGGGATCTCCGTGGCCGAGTTGGTCGTGATGCGACGGGCAACACCGCCCTCGGCAGCGACGAGATAGACGTCGAAGTTGCCGTTGCGGTCGGTGGAGAAGGCGATTTGCTTGCCGTCGGGCGACCACACCGGGTCGGCATCGTAGGCAGCGTTAGTCGTGATTTGTTGGGCTTTGCCGCCTGTGGCGTTCACCACATAGATGTCGCCCTTATAGCAGAAGGCGATCTTGTCGCCCTGCGGCGAAATCACATTGTGGCGCATCCAAAGGGGCTGGGCTGCGAGGCTCATGCCTGTCGCCAAAAGCAATAACAAAAATAGTCTTTTCATAGTATTATTTTATTGATTATCTTTATTTTACATCAAATCCAAACACAAATTCATCTTCCAAAAACAACTCCAACCTGTCGCCGACATGCACCTCGCCCACCCCTTGCGGCGTGCCCGTGAAGATGCAGTCGCCTTCTTCCAAAGTGACGAAACGAGAGACATGGGAGACGATTCTATCGAAGCCGAAAATCAGGTCGCGGCTGTGGCCTTGTTGCACCCACGCGCCGTTGAGTCTCATGCCGAAAGCGATGTCGTCGGGATGCTTCAATGAGCTTATCTTCTTAAACTTTCCCATCGGAGCGGAGTAGTCAAAGGCCTTGGCGATTTCCCAAGGATGACCCTTGGCCTTGCATTGGCTCTGCAGGTCGCGGGCAGTGAAGTCGATGCCCACAGTAATGGCATCATAATACCCGGAAGCCTCCCGCTCTTCAATCGCCTTGCCCGTCTTGCAGATGCGCAGCACCAACTCCGTCTCGTAGTGGATCTCCCTGCTGAAATCGGGATACGGGAAAGGCTCGCCTATGGGCAACAGTGCCGTCTCCGGCTTCATGAAAAACAGAGGCTCGGTGGGCAAGGCGTTGTCCAACTCCTTGACATGGGCGAGGTAGTTGCGTCCTATGCAGATGATTTTCATTGCTTTATCATTTTACGTTCTTGCCGCCCATGCGCAGCTTGATGGCCGTTACCACCTTCTTGGTATAGCGAGGGAAGTCGTTGTTCATGATCCAAGCGTAATACGACGGCTCCTGACGGAACACATCCTCCACCCTTTTCCCCTTGTGCTTGCCGAACATAAAGACCTCCTTGCCCTCCTCGTCGAAGATGATCTGGCCCGAGAGGTCGGCATTCCTGTGGTGGGCCGAGAACTCCGAGAGCTGCCTCATATCGTTGACGGGTCCCTGCGATCTATTCCCCTTACCATCTTCATATTCAATACCTTGATATTTATCAAGCATCGCCCGAAGCACATCATAGGTGGCCTTGGTGTCGGCCATGGCGCCATGGGCGCCTTCGAGCTCGGCATGGCAGAAATAACGGTAGGCACTCTTCAGGTTGCGCGGCTCCATCTTCATGTAGATGTTCATCACGTCGATGAAGTCGCGGTCCCTGAGGTCGAAGTCGTAGTCGACGCGCAGGAACTCCTCCACCAGCATCGGCAGGTCGAACTTCAGGATGTTGTAGCCCGCCAAGTCGGCATTGCCGATAAACAGGGCGATCTCCTTGGCCTTCTCGCGGAAGGTGGGCTTGTCGGCCACCATCGCGTCAGTGTAGCCGTGCACCGAGGACGACTCGGGAGAGATAGGCATCTCGGGGTTGAGCAGCCACACGCGTTGCTCCTCCTCTCCGTTCACATTGATTTTCAACACACTGATCTCCACGATGCGGTCGTGCGAGGTATTTAATCCCGTCGTCTCTAGGTCGAAAAAGGCGATGGGGCGTTTCAGATTCAGTTCCATATTGTTACCGTTTTTAACTTCGATTTGAGCGCAAAAATAACACATAAAACGCTCCGATATTTATTTTTTTCCTACTTTTGCCCCACTTTTCAAACAAAAAAGAACGATTAGAAAGTATCAAATTATTGAAAGACATGATGGAAGAAAATGAAATGAAAGAGAGAGAAGAGCTGTTCTCGAAGGCGGTGAAAGCCGGTAAGAGAACCTACTTCTTCGATGTGAAGTCAACCAAAAACGACGAGAAGTACATAACGATAACCGAGAGCAAGCGCCGTTTCGATGAGGGCCTGCAACGCTTCTTCTACGAGAAGCACAAGATTTTCCTCTACAAGGAAGACTTTGAGAAGGTCTCGAAAGGCCTCAGCGATGCCATTCGAGACTTTGAGAAGGTCTCGAAAGGCCTCAGCGATGCCAT
>JAEEGH010015134.1_pt1 | contig 16817 bp, 22 predicted proteins | sample 9134181 | NCBI WGS metagenome assembly JAEEGH01 (sample SAMN16246544, study PRJNA631951) | gut metagenome | biome: gut microbiome; feature: rumen; material: DP-attached | host: Bos | place: Iran: Karaj | collected 2018-10
AAGGAGGATTCCTGAAGTCATACACCTCGTGTCCCGCCTAACGCAGCACCTTCACCACGTCGGGATAATACTCGTTTCTCCAGCTGCTGGCAATGTAGAGTTTCATAGCGATAATGCAAGATGCCCGCCACAAAAGCAGCAGGCATCCCAAATGGTTGATTAGTTATTACAGTTTGAACTTGTAACCGACGGTAAACTGGAAAACGCTGTTCTTGGTGTCGTCATTATCTACCATCTTCATCACGCCAAGGTTGTAGCGGCCATCAAAGACGATGTTGTTCCATTCGTACGACAAGCCCAAGGGAATGGCGAAATCGAACGATTTGATATCAACGCCCAGATCCGAAAGACTGCCACTCACATCAACGCCCTGCGAAGAGACCTTGTAGTCAGCCTTCACATTGAACGCCGGCTGAATGCCGAACTTCACGGCAAATCCTTTTGCCACGTAGATATTGGCCAGAATCGGGATGTTGACATAGTCAGTCTTCATCGTAACATCATATTTATAACCCATTTCGGAATCTGATGTAGTAGCACCCTGCATCGAATAGAGCACACCCGCCGACAGACTCAGCATATTGGTAGCCTGGTATTCAAATTCAGCACCAGCGACCAGACCGAAACGAGGATCAGAATCGTCGGCGCCCCTGTAGTTTGCAATGTTCAGACCAGCTTTAGGCTGTATAGTCAAGGAACCAACTTCCTGCTGAGCATAGGCACCCGTCGAGATCAACAAGGCAGATGCGATCACAAACAGTTTCTTCATACAAAAATAAAGCAGCACACCGATTAAACAATAATACATTCGTCAACGATTGCACTTGTCCCGATGCTGCAAAGTACAAGGAGCAATCAATAAACGACGCGCAAAAATAGGCATTTATTCGCTAATTACCAAATTTCTGAAAAGAAAAAACAAAAAAAGGAACAATATTTATATATTTCCGACTCAAGCGAACGACAAATATCTCGCACTTTCCCCTCTCGACCATTCTTCACCCTCCTTTTTCTTATCTCACACCGACATCACGGAACGCACAGATTTTTATTCCGAAGACCACCCTCTTCTGTGCGTTCCGTGCGTTCTGTGTGCCCTTTCTTATCTCACACAGACATCACGGAACGCACAGATTTTTATTCCGAAGCCCACCCTCTTCTGTGAGTTCCGTGCGTTCCGTGTGCCCTACATATCATTAACGAATAATTAACGGCCCATTATACGATCATTAACGTTAAAAAATGTCTGCGCCATCCGTGTGCCCTATCACCCCCGCTTCATTTCCTCCCCTTGTTTCAGTCGCAGCCGTTTTGGCTGCCTATTCGCACAAAAATCCCCGCCACAACACGCGACGGGGGAATAAATGTAAATGAATAAAGAATATTAGAACTTGTATCTCAAACCAGCGCTCAGGATGCCCTGCTCACCAAAACCACCTTCGACGAAACAGCGGAAAGTCTCCGAACCTCCCTCCACGCCGAGGAGCGAAGCCTGAATGTTGGGGATCACCGTAGTATCAGAGTAGTCAGTGCCACCGCTCTTGTCATCCTTCTGGGTCTCGTGCATGATGGTGATGCCGACACCAACCTTCGAATAGAGGCCGAAGTACTTCATGCGAAGCCAGTCGAACTTGGCAGCAGGGATGATGCTCACGTTCTGACGTTTGGCCTTGCCGCTCTTTTCCGTGTGAGTCCTGTTGTTGACGTTGTCTTTCCAGGTGTAGTACATGTCGCGGCTCACGCCATTGAATGCAACGAAACCACCGAGGCCGACGTATTTGTTCACGTGGTAGAAGTATTCAGCCGAAATCGTGGGGATGTAGCTCTCGTCACCGTAGGTATAGTATGCAGTACCAAGGCCACCAGTGATGACTGTCGAGATGGCAGCCTCAAGGCCGATGGTGGTGAAGTCAGCAATGCCACTGACGATCTCACTCGTGGCACCTGCGCCCACGGCGATGCCAAACTCATGGCGGGTGTTGTAGTACTCATTAGACTGTGCGTTGGCGTTAACGCTCATACCTGCAATAACGATTGCTGCGAAAAGGGTGTTGATCTTAGTTGTCATAGTTTTTATTTTTTTTAATTGTTATTAATTTTGTTCGTTTTAGTGTCTCACCGAGCAGTTGTTTATCGGTTTTGACGCTGCAAAGGTACGGCCTTTTTCCCGTCCCTCCAAACATTTTATGCAAAAACTCATCAACACCAGGCGACACACCACCCAAATAACGACAAACGCGACAAGCCCCTTCCGGAACTGTCGCGTCGTGCCCTCATTTTCTTTCATTTTTCCCGTCATCTCCAAATTTTTTCCTGAATTTATATTAGGAAAAAAGTTATCGCCAGAAAACCTCTTCATATCCAGAAGACTTGGAGGATTTCTTGTACCTAATCAATCAATCCAATAATCAGGGCTGTAAAATAAAGTCTCTAAAACAATCATTATAATAGTGTAATTGTGTTTTACAGCATAAAAAGTCGTTATTTTTATTAAATAATTTGGAATTATGAAAAAATATTCTTATCTTTGCAGCACAAAAATAGTCCTTTTCGGCTGAACGGTTACGTGGTACGTAGCTCACTCGTGTAGGCCGACCGGGACTATTTTTGCGTTTCTGCTAGTCTTCTTCTTTATCTTGATACCCCTTTGTTCTAGTTCTATCGATTTCCGAGTTATTGGGGATAAAACTCCAATGACGATAGGGCATTTGCCATCTATCCTCAGGTTCTGAAATCCCTGTTGTAACTCCTATGTTAAACCCATGTCTTAATTGAGATAGACGGAAATAGATATGCTTATATAATGCCTCTTTTTTGCGTGTGCGAATTCCCCTTCTGTTGGTTTCTGGATTTTTGATTTTATTCTTATCATTCAGTTTGAAACAGATTGCTCCTAAGATCAAATCCAGCATCTGAAGTGGCAATTCTTTTTTAGAATTTACTTCAACAATATCTTCTGCCTTAACTATAATATGAGCATCTTTATACTCCGGATTTGTACTAAGCATCGATAGAAAGGCCTTGAACTTCTTTTTCTCTGGTTGGTTGATAGGCATTTCATCCAATTTAAAGTGCAAAGAGATAGGCTTGTCATTCGGGTTGCTATAGATGAAGCCAAATGCATGCTTGATGAATTGGTAATATAGTTTTGAGTATTCTTCTCGCATCTGTTCCCTAGACAAATAAATAGGAACATACTGATTGTGCCTGAAAAATATACGAATCTTTATCAAGTCTTGCTGCAATAGATCGAATATAAAATCAACCAATAAAACATATCTGTCGAAGGTATATTCATTGACTTTCTGCCACTTGATTTCCTCAGTAATATCAAGTTCGGCAACTTTATCCGACATCAATTTCAACACTTTGTGAAGTTCGGCAGAACGAATAAGAATACCGCCATAAAAATTCGAGTAGTAAAGACCTTCTTTATCACTTTCGTCACACCATATATAATAGCTTCTTGAGTTTCGCTTCGCCATGGTTGTTATATTTGGGTGCAAATTATGTGGAACGTGTGGCTCTCGGCATTGACTTTACTAAGGCAAAAAAGACGGGAGCTTTCTATTTGTTGCAGCGTCTTTTTATCAAGGCAAGATCAATCGAAGAATCATATTATGATACACCCGAATGATGGCCCAAATATACATGATTATTACAAATCCTGCAAATATATTACGAAAAAAAAGAAAAATATCGGTAAAAAAAGCATACAAACGATTTTTCAAAGGGAGTCAATGGCAAATGACGACACCTAATTGCAAAATTACACAGGAATATACAAGTGACCTCAAGGTATAAAAAAGACCTGCAGATTCATATATTCTCTATAGTTAGTGGTACACTTTTCGATTATTGGGGGTGGCGCATTTTCGGAGCGCACTCGTGTTCGCAAAAAAGTTATCGGTTATTTCATCATTTTCGATGTTTTTCGCAATAATTCACGGCATTTTTAACTTTATAGCCATAAAACATCAAATAATTGTTCTAAAATTTGCGAACATTCGAAAATTTTCGTATCTTTGCATTCGTATGAAAGATCCGCAGATGATAGCAAACAATTTGAAACCCTTTCAGCCCACACATCCAGGCGAGGACCTTTATTCCTCATAGATTTCTTGCGTTAGCAATATATTATATAAATCCCACCATGCTTCATCGCAAAAGAGAAAAGATACATACATATGACCTCGATGTCAGTTATCGAATGATGGTTGGCGAATGCTACGCAATGCGCTCCAATCTGGATGAGCTGTGCTTTGTCCGCACCTTGAGTTACAAGGACGACTACTACACCTTCGACACCCTCTTCGTGGCCAATCAGCCATTCGAGCCGTTTTCCGAACTCTGGGACAAGGTCGAGGAGATACCGGCCGAAGTGTTCCAGCAGGCCATGGAGCGGTACGACAACTGCATCGGGGAAATCCTGTCAATGGATTTCGAAAAGACTCTCCTCCGCAGAAGAAGAGATATCGACGAATACTACTACACCATCAACAGGAAAAACGGGAAAGCAATCTTTGGCCGCCTGATAGACGAATACCGCACGGAACAGATCACAGTTTATCCCTCAGGGTATAGTTTCAACAGCTGCATTTGCAACACCGATTATATGCCAGCAAAAGCCCGTTACTACAGCATCGACCCAATGACCTTCCAGAAAGTCCAGAAGATGCACGACGTCCTCAACAGCACCCTCTTGACACTCATCAACTCTTATTTGGAATAGCACCACGCCCATTGTTCTTGCGCAGTTCCCATTGCCATTTGGCAAACGAAAGAATTATAAAAGAAGGTGAAAATGCAGACAACCTCGGCCCCAATGGCCTGGTTGTTTCTGCAAGAAAATGTGCAGGTCCAATACCTGCAGAAAATCGCACTTCGTGCGGAAAATAAGCGGGTCCAGCTTGATATGAACGAATTATTATTTTCTGCGTTAGCAATTTTCTGCTGCCATTAGGGCAGCACATTTTCCGGATTGAGAGACGGGCTATTGAAGCCCAACGTCTCCAATCCATTTTCACCTTATCTCTCTTTTTATATAGAAGCAATAAAAAATTCGTGAAAATTCGTGATAATTCGTGTTTAAAAATCCCCAAACGCGACAGATTCCGGACCCCCTCCTCCCCCCTGTCGCCCTTTCGGGACCCTGTCGCCATATACATAACAGAAAATCGGAAAAATATTTGGAGAACAACAAAATAGGCCCTACCTTTGCACCAGCAAAAACAAAAAAGCTAATAACAAAACAAAATAATATTAACAACTAAAAAAACAACATTATGAAAAAGTCTATTTTCTTCGTTCTCGCACTCGTAATGAGTATCTGTCTTCCTCTGACCCTCATGGCCGACAACGACCAAGTGATCACCTTCGACCGTCTGCCCGCAAACGCCCAGGCAATGCTCAAGCAGAACTTCTCCGACAAAGTACCCCTCGTAATCACTGCCGACTGGGATGACTTCAAGGTCATGTACACCAACGGCGACAAGGTAGAATTCGACAAGAAAGGCAACTGGCGTGACATCGAATGCAAGACCAGCCAGGTTCCCGCTGCCCTCGTTCCCGCACAGATTGTAGCCAATGTCAACGCCACATTCCCAGGCGCAGTCGTCACCGAAATCGATCAGGACCGCCGCGGCTACAGCGTCAAGCTCAGCAATGGCCTCGAGCTCGAGTACAACCGCAACTTCCAGATCGTCGAACTCGACGACTAAATATCCCTTAAATTAATCCCCCGCCACTCATGTTGGCGAGGGATTTCTTTTATCATGCATCAGCGATGTTCCGAATCGCCCCAATCTAGTATAACTGGACTGGGGCCTTTTGGCTTTCAGGCGATTCCACTCGCTCCCATACTTGAATCCGATTCTTACTATATGCCGAAACGATACCGCTTATATAATTAAGACGGGAAAAATCAGAAGCAACGTGGATACGCGTAGGTTTCCACCCGATGATAGCAGCCAGGTTCTCCGGATCCTCATAGACAAGAATATTATTCTGGGAACCTTTGTATTGAAGCACGATATTATTCTTCTTATATCCATCCCTATCCGTTTCATAGCAATAGTTCCCGTTAAAAGTATAATACCTGTATGCTTCACCCGAAGGTCTTTCCTTCGCGCCAGTATCCGGATCCACACTATAGGCGTACTTATAGCAATAGGTTTGAGCACTCGCCGACAACGCCAACTCCTCCGTTAGTCTCAGGATAGGCGCCTCTAAGTTTCGCAGTAGTCCTACCACTAGGTTCCCGTTGATATACATATACCAGGTTTTCATTGATTTGGACATTCAGGCGCATATAATCATTCGAGAAATAGTAATGCGCCTTGCCGTAAAAGCAACTGCCATAGTAACAATGAAGGTTATTTTCGTCTTTTGTATAATCCACGAACCCATGTTTAGCATCGAAACCATCCTTGTCCGACTCATGGCATCCCTTAAACGTAAAGGTGATATAATGGGCATCGTCATCCTTCGGGCTTTTCACCCCGTTCTCAACTATCATCACACGTTTGTAGAGATATGTCTTCCCTTCCATCGAAGGTTGAGCAAAGGCAGAAACAACAAACGAGAAAACGAGTAACAGAAAGGACACTTTTTTCATTTTCGAAGTATTTTATCTGAATTAGGTATGCAAAGGAAAAGAAAAATATCAACAATACCAAATCCAAACACAAAAATCGACCAATTATTTTCGCGAAACCCCAAAACAACCGATTACACAAAGTCAAAGAAATAAGAAAAATAATAATGATAAAAGTAATTTTGGTAATTTTTGGGACGTTGTCGATTTTGCCTTACGAAAATTTGATGGTTTTAAATTTGCTTGTTACACATCCGTGTCTCACAAGACCAAATCTGTGTTCATCCGCGAGATCTGTGTGCCCTTAATAATTCATGTCTTTTCGCGGCAATTCGTTTAAGGAAACTGGACCCACGTGCATTTTCCTTATTTTTCATCTTCTTTATCTATATCAGAGACTGACTCATCATTGGCGCCATCATTAGCTTCACTATTTTCGGGCCCCATTTGGTCTTCCTCTTCCATCTCCTCGTCTTCCCAACCCCAGGGATCGTCCATGGTCTCCTCCGATTGCACATCCTCATCCAAGGAATCATCGTCCATGATACAGGTGAAGACATTCGACAAAAGGAAGAGGAACAACCAGGCCATGAAGAGTTTCTTGTAGATGGTTTTCGCCCTCTTCATCTTTTGCGCCGTCTGCTGATCCGGAGTCTCCTCGCTTACGCTTCCCGCATCATGCGGTGGTATAGTTTCCTCCTTCCTGATAGTATAGTGCGACCTCTCATCCTTGTTGTAGGATGAGCCACCGTATGATTTCTCATATTCTCCCGACCCGTTTTGATACTCCTTTTTCATAGCACATTATGTCATCAAGCAGTTTGATTGGCACAAAGATAGCGCATTTCCCCGTCATCTCCAAATCTTTTCCCGATTTTCTTTCGCTATTTAGGAGCAATATTTGTCGCGCCAAATAGCCAAAAGTCCTTCTATAGATGAACCTCCCGTTTTTATTTTACCGTTATAAACAAGTAGTATTCAATACATTAAATGGCGATTTCCAAATAAGCACAAAAATTTTTGCTTATTTTACAATAAGCCAATTCACTCACATTTACGTATTAGAATCCATATCGTTCACGGGTATGTCTCAGCGTGTTTTCTCCTACAGTATAAGCATAGCAGGCAGCTGGCATGAAATGTAGGACAACACTTTCCATCACTTTATCAGTAGTTATTGTTTCGGTTGTCACCAGAGCCTCCTTCAGTCCGTTTTTCGGCAAATACCATAGAAGAGAAGCCAATTCCCCAGGATGTTCTACATAGCGGTCACTCCACTTGATCTCGACACCCCAAATCGGCTTCTGTTTGGCGACATCAATGCCAACAATGTCTACCTCGCCCTGCTCTTTATTATTCAAACGCCAATTGGCAAACGATATATCTGCCCCTTGCCGAGGAATCCATTGCGCATAAATTGCAGTCTCAACCAAATTTCCAATTTCTTCATCCGACAATCGGATAGGTTGGAACAGGGCACATCTCAATGACGGATTAGTCAGATAAATCTTGAAGCTCACTTCCCTTTGATAACGTTTGGCAGTATCATCGGTCCTATGAATAACCTTAATCAAAAATGCCGCCTCAAGATATTCAATGTATTTCCGAAGCACATCCTTTCGGACGCCCGATTCCTTAGACATCGCCTCATATGAGAACTGGCTCCCCGAATGATAGGCAATCATTGTAAACACCGAGTTCAATTCCTGAACATCCTGAATTCCATATAAGCTCGGCAAATCCCTCAAAAGAACCTTGTCGATAATGTCATGGCGGATGAACTGTCCAGGATTCTCCCGGATATTCTCATTGAACACCACTTCAGGATAACCTCCGTAATTGATATAGTCAACAAAAAGTTCATTCAGTTTGCCAATATCCATAGTACCCCAATAAGGAGTTAGCCCCGAATCCCACTGCATCTGACATTTGATCATCAACTGATCGTATCCCTTCAGATGTATGTATTCATAAAACGTGAGCGGTGGCAACTTGAAATCCGTGAAACGCCCTGCGCCGCTCTCATCACTTCGTTTCTTCAATTCAGCAGCAGCCGATCCACTGGCCACGAACTTAACGTTCTTGTATGTATCAACCAACGATTTCAAATTCACCTCCCAATCCTTCAGATACTGAATCTCGTCGAAAAACACAAAGAACTCTTCCTTCGTATCAATCGGTTTACCCAACGTTTGTCTCGAAAGATTGAACAACTGTTCCAAATAGATCTTGTTATAGATCGGAGTCTCCACCGATATATAGATGATATTCTGGGCAGATACACCATCGTCAATGAGTCGTTGGATTGTATGATATAGCATCACCGTCTTGCCAACACGTCTGGGACCCATTAAGATTAAAGCCCTCTTCAACTCCTTATTAGTTACCAACGGATAGAAAATATCCAGATACAATCGCGGTGACATTTCTTTGTAGAAAGAAGGTATTTCGCCCTCAGTCCACCACGGATTGTCCACTCTCAATCGACCTACAATTTGTTTTTCAAGCAATGCAGTATATTCCATAAGTATATAAATTTTGCGCAAAGATATGTATTTTATTCCAAATAAGCAAAATTTTCTATACTTATTTTCACAAAAACTATCTATTTAAACGAAAATAGTCTAAAATTTATTCTTAAATTCCAAAAAAAAGAACAAAGTGGCATGCCTACGAACATTTCACAGCCTCATAAGACATCCGTGTCTCACAAGCCCAAATCCGTGTTCATCCGTGACATCTGTGTGCCCTAAGAAACGGGATCCGGATGGCTTTTCTGCGTCAGCTTTTTTCAAATCATAATCCATCTGTGCCCTAAATATTAAATTATCATTAACAAACGACAGAAAATTTGGAACATAAAGAAAAAATCCATATCTTTGCAGCGAGCTTTTCGAGAAAATCAACAAACCATTAAATAACAATCAAAAACACAACCTTATGAAAAAGTCAGTTATCTTCGTTCTTACACTCGTTCTTGCTATCTGTCTGCCACACCACCTCAATGCCGACAACGACCGGGTGATCACCTTCGACCGTCTGCCCGCCTCTGCCCAGGCTATGCTCAAGCAGAACTTCGCCGACAAAACACCCCTCGCCATCACCGCCGACCGCGACGACTACAAGGTGATGTACCAGAGCGGCGAAAAAGTAGAGTTCGATAAGAAAGGCAACTGGAAGGACATCGAATGCAAGGGAAGCCAGGTGCCCGCAAATCTCATTCCCGCAGAGATAACCGCCAGGGTCAACGCCAAGTTCCCAGGCGCAACCATCACCGAAATCGATCGCGACCGCCGCGGCTACAGCGTCAAGCTCAGCAACGGCCTCGAACTCGAGTTCAACAAGAAATTCAAGATCGTCGAACTCGACGACTAATCTTTCCGTGAGATCCGTGCGTGCCCTTAAACCTCTACGGATTGAAACAGATTAATCGGATTATCTGCTCGACTCAACTAAAATCCGTTGAATCTGACACTCTAAATCCTATTTCCCCCTCAGATTTCCTCCAAGATTTCTTGCGTCAGCAATATAAAATTCATGAAAAATTCGTGATCCATTCATGGTAATTCGTGTTTTTTAAAATCGGACCCGGACGGTCCTTTTTCTGGCGAAGCCTTTTTCAGCCTCCAAAATTGGAGGCTTTTTTCTCTTCATTGGTGTTGGCACATCGCAGATGTGCGCATAGAATTAGTGCCAGTCAGCTAGGAGAACTCGTTCTCATAGAAGACCGGCACTAAGGCTATGCATCAGGGACACAGTCCCCAACACCAATGAAGCTTTTTTTTCTAATCTCAAACCACCTATATTAATGGTCATTAACGTTCAAAATTGAATCCCCACCAGGTCACCGTTCAGCACATACTCGCCATGCAAGATGCTGAAATGCACATCCTCCATGCCAATCACCACCCTCCCCATCGTCCTCTCCTTCAGAATCATCCTTCCCGTGAAAGAAGTGGCATAATTGCGACTGTCGCTCGACAGCGCAGCGCAGAAATCCACACGCTCCAGTTTCAGCGCCTCACCCACACGAGTATCATTCTTGACACAGCAAATCAACCACAAGCTCGTAAAGACATCCTTCCCATCCGTATAGGCAATAATCTCAAAACACCCCGGCTGATCCTTCGGCATAGGGATATAATCCGCCATCATCCGCAACTCTCCATCAGGACCCGTCAACTTCAGCTCGTTATCCTGAACGGCCACCGACGCCGTATCATCCCCAGCCGCATCCGCACCCTCCCGCGACATATTGCACCCCGCGAGACCCAGCAGCATCACAAACATCACTACTTTCCTGAAAAACATATCATATAGAGTGTTACAAGAAAACATCCAACCTATCGGGCACAAAGATAGCGCATTTCTTCGTCATCTCCAAATCTTTTCCCGATTTTCTTACGCTATTGAGGAGCAGAGGGAGGAAATGAGAAAAATAATAATGATAAAAGTAATTTTGGGGATTATTGGGGTGGCACATTCGAAACTGCTACTTCAAAAATCTAATACCAATAACAAAAATTCCCCCTTTGCAGGGGGAAGAGAAGTGGATATATTAACGCTGGCTCACCAGCCTTGTTTGCATAAATTCATCGAGGGAAACGAGATTTATTCGTGGGAAAGGTGTATGCCGAAGGACATCGAAGTGGCTGTCCTCTGATACAAGGTAATCAGCACCAGCAGCAAAAGCACAATCCACAAACTTGTTATCATCGGGGTCAGCAGTGATAATTCCTATGCGGAAGTGGGGGTCGATAAGTCGGACGTTCTTCTGGTTTAGAATGAGCAAGACTACGTTTTCGGCAACAGTAGGGGTAATCTGTTGACCAAGAATTTCTTGATACTCCTCAAGGATCTCGTTCGAGACGCAGAGATCATAACGACCTTGCAGAAACGCGTCCCATATAGGCCGATAAGGACTCCGACGCGAAATAATCTGCAATAGGCAGTTAGTGTCAATAACTACGGGATTCATGAGCAGTTAATCATTGTAAGGCGTACGGAAATGAGAGCCGCGAAGCTCTTTCATGCGTTTTTCGTCGAATTGGCCATTCTCCCACAACTCGTCCATCTCGTCATCCACTTGCTTGGCATAGAATGCAGCCAGCTGCTGACGCAGTTGTTCCAACGCAGCGTCAGACTTAATGTGCGACACAAGGTTAAATATGTGTACCTGTGCCGGGCTAAAGGTGATTGCTTCCATATTTGTACTTATCTTTAATTTTACATTTTCATTATTCCTGAAATTTTCTTATCAAAGAAATCGGTGCAAAAATAGGCATTTATTCGTTAATTACCAAATTTCTGAAAAGAAAAAAAACAAAAAAGGAACATTATTTATATATTTCAAACTCAAAACGAACAACAAATATCTCGCACTTTCCCCTCTATACCATTCTTCGCCCACCCAGATAAGACTGAAAAATCCGTGTCCATCCACGTAATCTGTGTGCCTTAACTATTCGTGCGATTCGGCAGTTTCATATCATAGCCCTTTCATAATTAAGTTTGGCCTGGTCATAGAGTCGGAAGCCGACGGGATTGTTAAGGACAGACATCAGAGCTTCATGTCCATAAAAACGATCCAGTTCTCGAATCTCCTCGGCATTGCCATATTCCAGCACACGACGCAAAGCCCATTGCTGGGCCCTGATCCAATCAATCTTCGACACATCCACATCCCAGAACGTCGTCTTGGTCAGGACCTGAAGATTCGGCGTTCTTTTATTATCCGTTTCAGCTCTCTTTGCCAAATAGATATCATGGTTCGATTGCAAAAGGTAGAAGAACCCCGTCTGATCAATACCTAGAGTCTTCTCGAGAGCAATGGAAACCTGAGGCGTAAATCTGCGGTTCCCTTTGATAAGGTCATTCAATCGCTGAGGAATAAGTCCCGCGAGAGCTGCGATTTCCGTCTTGGTCCTTTGTTGCTTAGAAACAATATGATCAAGGATGGCACCAGCAGGCACCATCTCCATTTTCATATAGGAATCATACATCGACTTATTCATAATCATCTCATATTACTCGCCACAAAGATAGACACTATTCCTCAAATATAACCATATTTTGGTTATAAAAATAATTCTAAATCATCAAATATCAGCAAAATGAAAAATGCAATTACCAAAAATAGATTGAATACAGCGCAGCATTACACGATCCTCAGATTCCTCGAAGGATCATTCTGCAGATACACGCGGAGCCAATCCTCGAAGCCATCGGTGCCGCTGTACCAGTGTTCGTACTGTTCCAGGAGGTTGCCTTTCAGGCTTCGAGGAATACCACCGATGTGGCTCAGATAGTCGGGGAAGTCCAGGGCAAGACAGTCGATCAGGTATTGCTCATACTCGGCCGACTCCGAAACACGTTCCACCCAATGTTTCTCGATGCCCCAGAAAGTATTTTGAATGCCATAGTCGAAGGGGCTTTCCTTCTCCTCGTGATAATATCGGCAGGACTTGAGCAGTTCCTCACGTCGCTTGTGTTCTTCATCAAAGAAAGAATACACGTTCTCCTCTTGAGCAGGTTCCACCTCCAGTTCAACCCTCGTCTCCTCCTCCTTCACCATCGAAGGATCCTCGTAAGGCAGACCGAAATAAGCACTCAGCACCTCGATGGGGTCAAGTTCAGCCATAAGATTAACGCCACAGATGATATCCGAGGCAATAGAGTCCTTGAGACTCTTCGGCAACCCCTTCCCCGCCGTAGCAAAGATCGGTTTCGACTGCGGCCAAAACTTCTTAAACAGAGCCATGGTATATTGTGGTTGATATCCATTGACCCATGCGCACTCCAAGCGCCAGAATGCCACCGCATACTTCGGGTTATCGCGAAACGAATACGGGTTCTCGTCCTCGCCCTTATAGTAGCGGCAGAACTTCATCATTTTTTCCTTTTTCATTTGTCATCAAGCAGTTTGATTGGCACAAAGATAGCGCATTTCCCCGTCATCTCCAATTCTTTTCCCGATTTTCTTACGCTATTGAGGTGCAGAGGGAGGAAATGAGCACTGCCTTGAAGCGCCAAGTAACCAAACGGATTTTGGCCAAATGACCAAATGAAATCTGGCCAAATAGCTAAACGAATTTTGGCCATTTAACCAAATATAACATATATTCTCTTGCATTATTCAGAAATAAATGCTACCTTTGCACCCGTAAAAAGAATTATTTTATGCCAGAAACAAATTTCAAATACAGACAGAGAATTGCAGACGTTCTCTTAGAAGAAAAACTAGATGCCATGGGAGCTGTCTTAATTGAAGGGCCCAAGGCTTGTGGGAAAACCACAACCGCTGAGCAACATGCAAAAAGCATCCTATACCTGGACGATCCCGACAATATTAACCAAAATCTGCAATTGGCAGAAACCAACATCAAACGACTGCTCATTGGCGACACTCCGAGACTGATAGACGAATGGCAGATTGCTCCTCAGTTATGGGATGCAATCCGCTTCGAAATAGATCACAGAAAAGAAGATGGTCTATTCATGTTGACAGGTTCCGCCGTCCCTGCCGACGATACCGCTATCCACCACACCGGAGCAGGTCGTTTCGCTTGGCTAACAATGCGTCCGATGACGTTATGGGAAACTGGAGAGTCATCGGGAGAAGTAAGCCTTGGAAATCTCTTTTCTCATCCTGAAACAGTCGAAGGCACCAATCCCCTCTCAATGGAAGATGTAGCTTTCGCAATCTGTCGTGGAGGTTGGCCGAAATCTTTGAACAAAAAGACACCCAAAGCCGCATTACGACAAGTGACCGAGTACTACGAAGCCATAACCCGATCAGACATATCGAGGGTAGATGGTGTGGAGAGAGATGAACTTCGCGCAAAGCGTCTTTTACGTTCTTACGCACGTCTGCAAGGTGCGATGACTTCCATCCCGACCATCGTCGCAGACATGAAGGCCAATGAACAGGACAAAATAAGTGATGCAACTGTCACATCCTATATCAATGCTTTGAAGAAGATATTCGTAATTGAAGATATGCCCGCTTGGAACCCGAATCTTCGTTCAAAGACAGCGATACGAACCAGTGATACCCGCTATTTCGTCGATCCATCTATAGCCATAGCAGCATTAGGCATCGGACCAAACGACTTGTTGAACGACCTTGAGACAATGGGACTACTTTTTGAAACCCTATGTGTACGTGACTTGCGCGTTTATGCCGAAGCAAACGATGGCAATGTTTTCCATTTCCGAGATAAGAACGGGCTTGAATGCGACACCGTGGTGCATCTCAGAAATGGCAGCTATGGCTTGATTGAAATAAAACTTGGCGGAGGAACAGGCATCGAAGAAGGAGCAAGCAATCTCAAATCCCTGGCAGAGAAGATTGACACAACCAAGATGAAAGCACCATCATTCATGATGGTCTTGACAGCAGTAGGTCAGTATGCCTACAAGAGATCCGACAATGTATTGGTTGTCCCAATAGGTTGCCTTAAGGATTAACCTTGCCAATCATCAGGCAAAACGACTTGACTAATTTGAGATTGACTGACTGTCATAGACGTTCTCTTTAGCTGTTTTTCTTACGCTATTGAGGAGCAGAGGGAGGAAATGAGAAAAATAATAATGATAAAAGTAATTTTGGGGATTTTTGGGGTGGCACATTTGCTTCCGCCGTGGGTGGTACAATTAAACCGCTGCCATCACGGTACTGTTTCATGTGTCACAAGCGATACTGATTGAGAGCTATGATAATACTAGCCTTTCCATAATCAAATCGATTTGGGGCCAAGTCCCGGTTAGGATATGGCTATGCTGGTCTAATTAAAAATAAAAGTGTGACACAATCAATTTGTGCCACACCCTTTTTTAATGAAATAGATGCAATTACTTTTTTCGTTATTAATCGTACAAATTATTCAAGTCAATTGACAAACCAATCGCTTTCATTTCTCTGGCCAATTTAAACTGCCAAGCTTGATCTTTATCTAGTTCTATAAAAACCACACCGCTTAAATCACCGGGAATCTCTACGCTTTCTTCAACAAGGGCAGCCACCCGTTTTTTTCCTAAAAGAGCATACATCAAACCATGCTCAAATACCACATTCTGTCGAGCTCTAGGTTTTAATGAGGATTCCTCTATTGCCTTACCCTGATCACACCCTGTGTATAGGACAATGGCATATTTTGCCTCTTTAGCCTCTCTCAAAAGCTTTTCGATAATGGTAGCGCCTTTGCTAACTTGTTGAAAAAGGATGATTGGTTCAAGATTCATTTTGCGAATAAACAATTCGACTTCATTCCTAGCGCTACTGTCATGTCCATGGACAATAAATACTTTTTCTTTCATATTTCAAACAATTGTTTAGCAAATATATAGATAAATAAGTTTGTAGTAATTGTTAAAGGAGTTTATTCATGTCAATTGGTAAACCAATAGCCTTCATTTCCTGTGCCAATTTAAACTGCCAATCTGAATCCTCTAGCTTGACAAATAGCACACCGCTTAAATCGCTAGGTATTTCTACATCTTTTTCGACAAGAGCAACCACATGATTTCTTCCTAAAAGGGCACACATCAAACCATGCTCAAATACTACATTCTGACGAGCTCTAAGCTTAAATGAGGATTCCTCTACTGCCTTACCCTGATCACACCCCGTGTAAAGAATAATGGCATATTTTGCTTCTTTAGCCTCTCTCAAAAGTTTTTCGATAATAGTATCGCCTTTGCTAGCTTGTTGGAAAAGGATAATTGGTTCAAGATCCGTTTTGCGAATAAATAATTCGACTTCATTCCTAGCGCTACTGTCATGTCCATGGACAATAAAAACCTTTTCTTTCATATTTCAATTATCTGCTTTAAATTAATAATTTGTTTGTAATTATGGTTGAAAGATTATATTCATATCAACTGGCAAACCTGCTTCCTTCATTTCTCTTGCCAATTCCAGCTTCCACCTTTGTTTTTCATCTAGTTTAATAAAAACCACACCAGTTAAGTCATCTGGGATTTCTACATCTTCTTCAACAAGAGCGGCCACTCTATTTCGTTTAAGTGTGCCACAGACTAACCCATGCTCAAAAACAACATTCTGTCGAGCTCGAGGATTAAACTTGGGCTCCTTTTTAGCCATACCTTGATCACATGCTGTATAAAGCACAATTGCGTATTTTACGTCTTTTGTTTCTCTAATTAGCTTTTCGATAATAGTGTCACCTTTGTTAGCATGTTGAGTCGAGATAACTGGGTC
>JAEEGH010015140.1_pt1 | contig 16813 bp, 18 predicted proteins | sample 9134181 | NCBI WGS metagenome assembly JAEEGH01 (sample SAMN16246544, study PRJNA631951) | gut metagenome | biome: gut microbiome; feature: rumen; material: DP-attached | host: Bos | place: Iran: Karaj | collected 2018-10
CTGCTCGCCCTGCTCGGCACGGAGGGGGAGGACGAGGAGATCGTCGTGCTCAACGGCGTGGTGCTGCCGGTGGGCGTGTTCTCCGGCGGCGCGGTCTATCGCGCGGGTCTGGGCGCGATCCGACGGGTGCTCAAGGAGCACGGCGCCTTCGCCGCGTTTCCCGAAGGCGCGGAGATCCTCAAGGGCTTTCTGCCCGTGGGCGACGCGGAGGAGCTGCGCGCCGCGCAGCCCATGTGCCGCCAGAAGATCCTGCAGAGGCTGCTTGACGGCGGCGTGGAGATCGTGGACACGAACAACTGCTACGTCGACCCCCGGGTGAAGATCGGCGCCGGCACGGTGCTGCTGCCCGGCACGATCCTGCGCGGGAACACGACGATCGGGAAAAACTGCACCATCGGGCCGAACGCCATGCTCACCGACTGCACGGTGGGCGACGAGACGACGGTCAACGCCTCGCAGGGAACGGACAGCCGCATCGGCAGCCACACGAACGTCGGGCCCTTCGCGTATCTGCGCCCGAACAGCGAGGTGGGCGACCACGTCAAGGTCGGCGACTTCGTGGAGATCAAGAACAGCGTCATCGGCAACGGGACGAAGATCTCGCACCTGACCTACGTCGGCGACAGCGACGTGGGCGAGCGGGTCAATTTCGGCTGCGGCACGGTGACGACGAATTACGACGGGTTCAAAAAGTACCGCTGCACCATCGGGGACGACGTGTTCCTCGGCTGCAACACCAATCTGGTCGCGCCGGTGACCGTGGGCAGGGGCAGCTATACCGCCGCCGGATCGACCATCACGCGGGACGTGCCCGCGGACGCGCTGGCCGTTGCGCGCGCGCGGCAGGAGAACAAGGACGGCTGGGCCGCCCGCAACCGCGAGCTGAAGGGAAAAAAGTAGAAATCCATATACTTAGGACATTTTAGGAGGGCTGACCAAATGATTTCTCACGGGAAGGACATCAAGGTATTCACCGGCAACGCCAATCCCCAGCTTGCCGCCGATATCTGCAAAACGATCGGCATCAAGCTGGGTGAAAACGAGGTCAAGGGCTTTGCCGACGGCGAGGTTTCCTGCTCGCTGTACGAGACGGTGCGCGGGAGCGACGTGTTCCTCGTGCAGTCGACCTGCAAGCCGGTGAACGACCACCTGATGGAGCTGCTGATCATGATCGACGCCTGCCGCCGCGCCTCCGCCGGGCGCATCACCGCCGTCATCCCGTATTTCGGCTACGCGCGGCAGGACCGCAAGGCGAAATCCCGCGATCCCATCAGCGCCAAGCTGGTGGCGAACATGATCGTCGCGGCAGGCGCCGACCGCGTGCTGACGATGGATCTGCACGCCTCCCAGATCCAGGGCTTTTTCGACATTCCCGTGGACAATCTGCTGGGAAACCCGATCTTCGTGGACTATTATGCCAAGAAATTCGGCGAGAAGGCGGAGGAGATGGTCGTCGTCTCTCCGGACGTCGGCTCCGTCGCCCGCTCCCGCGCCTTCGCGCAGAAGCTGCACATGAACCTGGCCATCGTGGATAAGCGCCGCCCCAAGGCGAACCTGAGCGAGGTCATGCACGTCATCGGCGACGTGGAGGGCAAGGACTGCATCCTCTTCGACGACATGATCGACACCGCCGGTTCCCTGGTCAACGCCTGCACGGCCCTCCGGGAAGTGGGCGGCGCCGGGAAGCTCTACGGCTGCGCCAGCCACGGCGTCCTGTCCGGTCCCGCCCTGGAGCGCATCGAGAACAGCTACTTTGAGGAGGTCCGCATCCTCGACACCATCCCCATGCCCGCGGGCTACACCGGGGAGAAGATCCGGCAGCTCTCCGTGGCGGAGATGTTTGCCGAAGCCATCACCCGCATCGACGAGGAAGTCTCCATCTCCTCCCTGTTCTGATGTTCTTTCAGAAAAAGGCCGGGGACGAGTGGCTCATCGTGGGTCTGGGCAATCCGGGCTCCAAGTACTGGAACACCCGGCACAACGTGGGCTACGCCGCCCTGGACGCCCTGGCGGAGGACCTCCATATCTCCGTGAGCCGGGTGAAGTTCCAGGGAATGTACGGCCAGGGAACCATGGGGGGACAGAAGGTGGTGCTCCTGAAGCCCACCACCTACATGAACCTCTCCGGCCAGTGCGTGCAGCCCCTGCTGGCCTGGCACCGCATCAAGCCGGGCGCCATGGTGGTGGTCCACGACGAGCTCGACATTCCGCCCGGCGCCCTGCGCTTCAAGTTCGGCGGCGGCAATGCCGGCCACAACGGCCTCAAGTCCATCACCGAGCAGATGGGCACCCCGAACTTCTACCGCCTGCGCATCGGCATCGGCCGTCCGCCCCAGCGCGGCGACGTGACCAGCTGGGTGCTGGGTCGCCCCTTCGGCGAGGACCGCGAGCGCTGGGAGGAAGCCCTGGATGCCGGAGTCACCGTGCTCGAAGCCTTTGCCAACAGAGGGCTCGAGCGCGCTGTACGCACGGCCAACGAAGAGACGAAGCGCATCCTGCCACCGGCATAGGACTGGATCCCCGTCCTGCAGCAAAGCCCCCGCTCCAGTCACGCTCCCGCGCCTCGTCGCAGCGCCGCAGGCCCTGCCCTGCACGCGAACGGGGGACAGGGACCCGGGGGCGCATCTTTGCCAGCGCCTGGACTCCCAGCGAAAAGCGCTTGCCTTGGCCCTGGCATTAGGCTAATCAGGCGTAGTTTTTCTCCTTTTCCACTCCCTCCCTCTCCCCCTTTCTTCTCCGTCCCCCTTTTCCCACCCCTCCCCTTCCCGAAGCCTCTGGCGCCCTTCGCGCCAAGGCCCCCTGCGCCATTGCCGCCGGGATCATTCCGATTTGCCCTCTTAGCAAGCCCTCCCACCGGCAAGCATGCCAGACTGGGAGTTCCATGCCGTCTGCCCCGCCATCGTCCAACCCCCTCGAGCCATGTCCAGAAAGAAAACCGCAAACCCCGACGACCAGGCCGCCGAAGGCTCGCTGAACCTTTCGGATCTGAAGATGCAGTCCATGCCGGAGCTCATGGCCCTGGCAGACGGCTACGGCATCGAGAACCCCAGCGCCATGCGCAAGCAGGAGCTCATCTTCGCCATCCTGCAGGCCTGCGCATCCCAGAACGGCGCCATCTTCGGCGACGGCGTGCTGGAGACCCTGCCGGACGGCTTCGGCTTCCTGCGCTCGCCCTTGTGCTCCTACATGCCTGGACCGGACGACATCTACGTGTCCCCCTCCCAGATACGCAAGTTCGCCCTGCGCAAGGGCGACGTCGTGGCTGGCCAGATACGACCCCCAAAGGAGGGCGAGCGCTACTTCGCCCTGCTCAAGGTGCTGCAGACGGGCTTCGGCGCACCCGAAAGTTCCAAGAGCCTCGTGCTCTTCGACAACCTCACCCCTCTCTACCCCCAGCGCCAGCTCATGATGGAAAACGGCGCCCAGGGCTTTGCCAACCGCATCGTGGACCTCCTGGCCCCCATCGGCCTCGGCCAGCGCGGCCTCATCGTCGCCCCACCCCGCTCGGGCAAGACCGTGCTTCTGCAGTCCCTTGCCAACGCCATCACGGCCAACAGCCCGGACTGCTACCTCATCGTCCTGCTCATCGACGAGCGGCCGGAGGAGGTGACGGACATGGAGCGCACCGTCCGGGGCGCCGAGGTGGTGAGTTCCACCTTCGACGAGCCGCCCCAGCGCCACGTGCAGGTCTGCGAGATGGTGCTCGAAAAGGCCAAGCGCCTTGTTGAACGCAAGCGCGACGTGGTCATCCTGCTTGACTCCATCACCCGCGTGGGACGGGCCTACAACGCCGTGACGCCCTCCTCGGGACGCGTGCTCACGGGCGGCCTCGACGCCAACGCCCTGCAGCGCCCCAAGCGCTTCTTCGGCGCGGCCCGCAACGTCGAGGAAGGCGGCAGCCTCACCATTCTGGCCACGGCCCTCACCGACACCGGATCCCGCATGGACGAGGTCATCTTCGAGGAGTTCAAGGGCACAGGCAACATGGAGATCTACCTGGACCGCCATCTAGCGGATCGGCGCATCTTCCCGGCCATCGACATCAACCGCTCGGGCACGCGACGCGAGGACCTCTTGCTGGACGAGGACACGCTCAACCGCGTCTGGATACTGCGCAAGCTGCTGGCGCCCATGCAGCCGGCCGAGGGCATGGAATTTCTGCTCGAGAAGATGCGCGCAACGAAGAGCAACCGGCAGTTTCTTGCAGCCATGGGAAGGTAGCGCAGGACCTGCGCGCTCTTGAAACGCAAGGACTTTCAACGTATGCATAGGAATTCACTCTTAGCAAGGACACGTTTTCAATGCGCAGCATGACAGGTTTCGGCAGGTTCATCATGGAAGAGGGCGGACTCACCCAGCAGTGGGAGATCCGCAGCGTCAACAGCAAGCGCCTCGAGCTGAAGTGGCAGCTACCCTCTGCCGTGCGCGGCCTCGAAAGCCGCCTGGAAAAGACGGTCAAGCGCTTTGCGGCCCGCGGCCGCCTCGACGTCAGCCTTTCCCTGCAGTCCCAGCAGGGCGTCCTGGCCCCCCGCTTCGACGAGGCCCAGGCAGCCGGCATGCTGGAGGCGCTGGAGAATCTGGCCGAAGCCCGTAAGGACGAATTCATCCCCGACTACAACGTCCTGCTCGGCGTCTCCTCCCTGTGGAGCGCGCCCACGGACGAGGTGGACGAAAGCCTGGCAGCCTCGCTGGAAAACGGCCTCTCCCAAGCCCTCGCGGACTGGAACGAGTCGCGCGAGACCGAAGGCGCCGCCCTTGCCCGCGACCTGCAGGACCGCATCCTGCGCATGGCCGAATGGACGGAGCTCGTCAAGGAGCGCGCTCCGGCCATACGCGCCGAGCGCGCCGAGGCCCTGCGGGAACGCGTCAACGAGCAGCTCGCGAGCCTCGGCGTCGGCGAGATCGACGAGCAGCGCTTCCTCCAGGAGGTGGTGACGCTCACGGACCGCCTGGACGTGGCCGAAGAGCTCACGCGCCTGGCCACCCATCTGGACCGCCTCCAGGAGCTGCTCCAGGAGCAGAGCGACGTGGGCCGGCGCCTCGACTTCACCCTTCAGGAATGCTTCCGCGAGATCAACACCTGCGGCAACAAGATCCCCGACGTCCAGCTCTCCCGCCTGGTGGTGGACTACAAGAACGAGCTCGAGCGCTGCCGCGAGCAGGTCCAGAACCTGGAGTAGCCCCCCATGTCCCAGGACAGGCTCGTCAACGTGGGCTACGGCAACTTCGTGCCGGCATCCCGCATCATCGGCATCGTCAATCCCGCCTCCTCGCCCATGAAGCGCCTGCGGGAGGACGCCCGCGCCCAGGGGCGCCTCATCGACGCCACCCAGGGACGCAAGACGCGCTCCATCATCATCACCGACTCGAACCACGTCATCCTCTCGTCCCTGCAGCCTGACACCATGAGCCAGCGCTTCAGCACAGGAGAAACAGCATAATGCGCCTCGGCACTGCCCTGGTCCTGAGCGCCCCCTCGGGCGCCGGCAAGACCACTCTCGTCAAAAAGCTCATCCAGGAATTCCCGAATTTCGGCTTCTCCATCTCCTTCACCACGCGGGCTCCCCGCGAAGGCGAAGTGGACGGGAGGGACTACCGCTTCACCACCAAGGAGGACTTCCTCCAGCGCCGCGACCGCGGCGAATTCGCCGAATGGGCCATGGTCCACGGCAACTGCTACGGCACGCCCCTGGCGCCTCTGCGCGAGATGCTCCAGCAGGGACGCGACGTGCTCTTCGACATCGACGTCCAGGGCGCGGCCCAGCTCAGGCTGGCCCTGCCCAAGGCCAGGCTCGTCTTCATTCTGCCCCCGAGCATGCAGGAGCTGGAGCGCCGGCTCCGCTCCCGCGGAACCGATCCCGAGGACGTCATCCAGGTCCGCCTGGCCAACGCCAAGGCCGAGATGCGCGAGGCGCGCTGGTTCGACGACATCGTGCTCAACGACAGCCTCGACCGCGCCTACGCCGACCTCAGGGCGGCCTACCTTGCCGCCACCCTCGCCCCCTCGCTGCACACTTCGCTCATCGACAGCCTCATCGGCTGAGGAGGATCTTCATGGCCCAGCTCATCGTCGCCCTCGACTTACCTGAAAAGGAAGCCCTCCTCGACACGGCCTGCGCCCTCAAAGGCATCGTCCCCTGGTGCAAGGTCGGCCTCGAGGCCTTCATCCTTTCCGGCCCCTCCATCGTCGCCCAGCTGGCGGACATGGGCTTCAAGGTCTTCCTGGATCTCAAGCTCTACGACATTCCCAACACCGTCTCCCACGCCGTCAAGGCCGGCGCCCGCAACGGCGTCTCCATCATGACCATCCACTGTCAGGGCGGCAAGAAGATGTGCCAGGCGGCCATGGAGGCAGCCGAGGAGGCGGCCGTCAATGGCGATCGCCCCTACATCTTCGGCGTCACCGCCCTCACGAGCTTCGGTCCCTGCGAGATGCCGGGCATTGCCTCCACCCCGCAGGACTTCGCCCTGCAGCTGGCCCGGAGCGCCGACGACTGGGGCATCGACGGCGTGGTCTGCTCCGGTCTCGAGGTGAAAAGCATCAAGATGCAGACGAGCCTGCTCGCCCTGTGCCCGGGCATACGCCCTGCCGGCGCGGACAAGCACGACCAGGCGCGCGTCTGCACGCCCCTCCAGGCCGTGAAGTCGGGCGCCGACTTCCTCGTGGTCGGACGCCCCATCACCCGGGCAGCCGATCCGGCAGGCGCGGCCAAGGCCATCCTCGAGGAGATGGCGGGCTAGCGCAACCTGCCTGCGCATTCCTGCGCAGGCCTGGCGGCGCCGGAAACATTCCGGCGCCATGCTCCTTGCGTCCACCACCTGGAGGCGGCATGGCAGACTGGCATTACCGCGGCAACGCGCCGGAGGAGAGGCAGGCTGCAGGGCTGTGCGATAGGCTCTGCATCTCGCCCTTCCTCATGAACATTCTCAAGCACCGGGACCTCACGAGCGAGGCCGAAATCAACGACTACCTCAACGCCCGCCTGGCCGGCCTCGTGAACCCCGAGCGCTGGCCCCAGATTCCGGAGGCTGCCGACTTTCTCGTCGAAGCCCTGCTCGCCGGCAAGAAGCTGGCCGTGTGGGGCGACTACGACGTGGACGGCACCACCAGCACGGCCATCGTGCTCGACGTGCTCGAATTCCACGGCTTCCATCCCTCCTGGCACATCCCGGACCGGCACAGGGAAGGCTACGGCCTCAACCTGGCCGGCGTCGAGGAGATGGCCAGGGAAGGCGTCCAGGTCGTGCTCACCGTCGACTCCGGCATCTCGGACGTCAAGGCCATCGCCAAGGCGCGCGAGCTCGGCATCGACGTGGTGGTCAGCGACCACCATCTGCCGCCGGAGAACCTTCCGCCGGCCAACTTCTTCTTCAATCCCCGCATGGGCGCATCCGAAAGCGTGCCCTGCCCGCACCTGGCAGGCGTCGGCGTCGCCTTCTTCCTTATGGCCGCCGTCAACACCCGCCTCGCCCGCAGAACGGGACGGGCCTACAAGATGGACAGCGCCCTCGACCTCGTGGCCCTCGGCACCCTAGCCGACGTCATGCGACTCACGGGCCAGAACCGCATCCTTGTCAGAGGCGGGCTGCGCATGCTCGAGCATCCCCTGCGGCCAGGCATCACGGCCCTCAAGGCCGTGTGCGGCATTCCCGCCCACGCGCCGGTGACGGCCACCCAGGTGAGCTTCAAGCTGGCCCCGCGCATCAACGCGGCCGGTCGCATGCGCCACGCGAGCATCTCCCTCAAGCTCATGCGCAGCACCTCCTACAGCGAAAGCGCAGAACTGGCGACCGAGCTCGACGAACTCAACAGGACGCGACGCTACACCGAGAGTCTCATCCTCGACGAAGCCAGGGAGCAGGCCCGCAAGCAGACCGAGAACGGCCCCGTCACGGGCCTCGTGCTCTACGGCAAGCAGTGGCACCCCGGCGTCATCGGCATTGTGGCCACCCGGATCATCGAAGAGTTCAACGTGCCCTGCATCATCGTCTGCGACGACAAGGACACGCTCAAGGGCTCCGGCCGCTCCATCCCCGGCTTCGACCTCTACGCCGGCCTGGCGGAGATACCGGACCATCTGCTGGCCTTCGGCGGCCACAAGCAGGCCGCAGGCGTGCGCATCATGCCGGGGCAGCTGGACGCCTTCCGGCGCGACTTCCAGGAGATGACCAAGCGACGCCTCGGCGCCACGCCGGCCCCCGCCCTCGCCGTGGACGGCGTCATCGGCTTCAGGGACGCAGCCAGGCCTGAGCACCTGCGCGAGCTGGCCCTGATGGAGCCCTTCGGCCCCGGCAATCCGGAGCCCGTCTTCGTCTCCAATCCCTTGGAAATTCTGGGGCGGACCACCTTCCGCAACCACCCCGACAGCGTGGACCTCAACCTCAGGGACACGGTCGACGGCTGCGTGCTGCACGCCAAGGCCTGGGGCTTTGCCCAGGACATCACGGCCCAAATGGTGCACGACACCATCCGCATCGCTTTCACCCTGCGCACGGAGAACCGCTTCGGCCTCATGGGGCCGGAGATCACCGTCAAGGACTGGGGGCCTGCGGACAAGCCCATCGCCGATGCGCCGGCCCAGACGGGGCTCGTCGCGGACGAGGAGGAAGGCGTCGGCGAAGAGGACGACGATCTGCCGGCCTAAGCCAACCCCGCTGAAAAGACATTGCCAAAGAGGGCTCCGCCAGGAGCCCTCTTCCTTTGCCGTCTACTGCTTCTTCGCAGGCACAAAGACGCTGCCGTCGGGCTTGAGGCCGAGCTTCTCCGCCCGGGCGTACCACTGGGCGGCAAGGGTGTCGTCCCTGTCGGTGCCGGCACCGGCGGCATAGCAGCTGCCGACGAAGATCATGGCCGGACCGTAGCCCTGGCTGGCGGCCTGCAGGCCCCACTGGAAGGCGTTGCGGGGATCCTTCTGGACTATGCCGCCCCGCATGAGCTGGTTGGCCAGGTTGAGCTGGGCTTCGGCATTGCCTGCCTGGGCGGCCTTCTCCGTCCAGGAGAGCCACTGGCCTTCATCCTTGGGCATGCCGGAGCCCGTCCTGCAGCAGTAGGCCATGCGCAGCATGCCCTCGGCGCTGCCGGCATCGGCTGCCTTGCGGTACCAGCGGGCCGCCTCGGCGGGATCCTGGGGCTGGCCGACGCCGTTGTCGGCAAGGCGCCCCATGACAAGCATGGCTTCGGGATTGCCGGCCTCGGCCAGCGGCGCAGCCAGCGTTCTTGCCTTGGCGTATTCGCCGCGGTTGTAGGCCGAAACGGCCTCGGCAGGCGTGCCCTGTGCCTGGGCGTTCTGCGCAAAGGCGTCCTGGCCTGCCGGAGCAAGGAGCATCATTCCTGCGGCAAGGGCCGCTGCAAGCGTCTTTTTCATAGGGAAAGCCTCTCCTGATGGTGGCTGGTGCCAGCTGATACAGCTTGGTTGCAGCCTGGTTTAGCGCTGGCTGCCGGCGCCAAGAAGGCGCCAGGCTGCCCTTTTCAAGTAGGCTACAGGGGGGACGAAGGCGCGTCAACGTGGATTTGGACACGCTTTCCGGCGTCTTGCCGAAGCAGTTCCGGCCTCCTGTCCGGACGCTTTTTTCCATATCCCCCCTGACTCGCAGTCCTTTCGCTCCAGCGGAGCCCGGCATTTTTCCATAGCCATTTAGGCGAAGCGATCTTATATTGGTAAATGCGCCACGCGCCCCTGCGAACGGGACCCAAGGCCCTTTCCAGGCCTGCCCCAACGTTCAGCTCCCTGCCGGCGCCTTCCGCCCCCCCCTACTTCCGGACTCTTCCGAACGAGGCAAACGACATGCAAAGCTCCAGCTCCAAACGAGACGACCGCGACGTCATCGACGTGGAAGTCGTCGGCCAGGAGGAGAACGCCGGCTGGCGCCAGGACGGCGCGGGCCAGCGCTCGACCTACGTCCACATGACCTCGTCCATCGCCCAGGCGAACCGGGACAGGTCCATCTCCACCTTCGTCACCTTCTTCCTGCTCTTCTTCTGCCTCTTCCGCTGGGGCTTCCTTGCGGGCCTTGGCTTCTGCTTCTTCATGGCCATAGGCACTGGCATCGGCATCTGGCACAACATGCGCTGCGTGCTCGAAGGCCACAAGCCCGAGCCCTGGATAGCCCGCATCGCCACCTGGACCATTTCCATGACGCTGGTGGCATGTCTGGTCTAGACCAGGCCGAAGCTCCCGGCTGGAAGGTCTACCTCCTGCGCTGCGCCGACGGCACGCTCTACTGCGGATCGACCGTTGATCTGGCGCGCAGGCTGGCCCAGCACAATGGCGAGGCGCCGGGTGGCGCCCGCTACACCCGCTCCCGCAGGCCCTGCGAGCTCGCCTGCTTCGCCCCCTGTCCCGACAGGTCCTCGGCGATGAAGCTCGAGGCCCAGATCAAGCGCCTTGCCCGCAAGGACAAAATCGCCGCCCTCGAGGGCCGACTCACCCTCTTATGATATCCCTCTCCGTCGCTCTCTCCTTCTTTGCCACAGCCGTCCTGCTGGCCTACGCGCCGGGTCCCGACATCGTCTTCGTGCTCGCCCAGTCCGCCGTCTACGGCGCCAGGGCCGGCCTTGCCACCACCTGCGGCCTTTTGACGGGCCTGTGCGTGCACACGGCGCTGGTGACGGCCGGCGTGGCTGCCCTCATCCAGGCTTCGCCCACGGCCTTCCTCATCCTCAAGGCCGTCGGCGCCCTCTATCTGCTCTACCTCGCCTGGCTTTCCTGGCGGGCCGGCGCCATGCGCGCCGACGGCCTCAAGCCCGCCTTTCCCGGCTGCCTTGCCCTCTACCGGCGAGGCATCTTCATGAACGTCACCAACCCCAAGGTCTCCATCTTCTTCCTGGCCTTTCTGCCGCAGTTCTGCGATCCGGCCAGGGGGAGCGTGGCCTGGCAGTGCCTGCAGCTGGGGCTGGTCTTCATGCTGGCAACGCTCGTGGCCTTCTCCTCGGCCGCCCTGCTTGCGGGCCGCATCTTCTCCAGATTCAACGCCAGCGCCCGCGGCCAGATACTCCTCCAGAAGTGTTGCGCCCTCATCTTCGCGGGCCTTGCCGTCCTGCTTCTGGCCTCCCATGCCTAACGCCCTCCCCCGCCACCGATAGGCTGGACAGGCCCCTCTTCCGCCCGGACGGGCGCAGGCGCCCCCCTTCACCCCAACCGCCGCTAGGCACCTCTTCTTCCCTATGGATACGCACAAAAAGCATCTCGTCGCCCTGCGCGACCTCCCGCCGCAGGGAAAGGACTTCCTCGTCTGCGATCTGGCCGTCTGGTCCGAGCCCATCAAGGAATTTCACATGGACTGCCACCTCGAGGGCATACCGGAGATGGAGCTGAACATCCTGCCCTCCACCGAGGGCTGGCTCCTTCGGGGGGCCGTGCGGGCCAGCGTGGTCGTTCCCTGCTCGCGCTGCGCCAAGGAAACGCCCCTGGCCATAGCCGAGGCCTTCGAGGACTACATCCAGATGCCCGACGAAGAGGGCGCGCTGCCTGAAGACGCGCTTTCCGAGGGCGACGACCACCTCCTCTTCGACCACGGCGCGGTCCTGCTCGATCTGGCGGCCGTGGCCTGGGAGCAGTTCGCGCTGGCGCTCCCGCCGACGCCCCTCTGCGATCCCGGTTGCAAGGGCCTTTGCCCCAAGTGCGGCCAGGATCTCAACGCCGGCCCCTGCGGCTGCGCGCGCGACGAGGGCGACCCGAGGCTGGCCAAGCTCCGGGGTCTCAAGCTGAAGAAGAGCTAGACAAGGCCCCGCTTGTCTGCTATTTATTCCTCCTTTGAAAAACCACCCGTTATCAGCGGGTTGGACACTGCCCAAGCTTCGGCCGCAAGGCCGCCCGGGCTTCCCTTGAGGACAGCCCGCCCAGCAGCGCAAACTTCGCAAGCGTCATTTTAAGGAGAAATACCATGGCTGTTCAGCAGAATAAAAAATCTCGCGCCCGCAAAGGCAACCGCCGCTCCCACGATCGCATCGCCATCCCCGCCGTGATCTACTGCAGCTCCTGCGGCAACCCCACCCTGCCCCACAGCGTCTGCCCCTCCTGCGGCAAGTACAAGACCAAGACGGTCGTGGAGCAGAAGAAGCAGGCCGAACAGGCTTAATCCCTCTATGCGGATACCAGCAGCCGTCAAGAACCCCCTACGTTTCACGTTTGACGCTTGAGAGCCTGCTTCCCCCGACCTGGGCGCGCAAGCGCCGGGACAGGACGGGAAGCGGGCTTTCGGCGCAGGCTTCCGGTCCTGACGGCGGCCTGGCCGCACGCAGCAACGCATCAACTCCAGGGAGGCGGCCCACGCTCCCCGGGCAGCAGTCCGGGACAGCCAAGCCGACGCAACGATGAGCGATCGCCCAGTTATCGCCGTGGACGCCATGGGAGGCGACTTCGGCCCCGCCGTGCTTGTGCCAGGAGCCATTGAAGCCTCGCGCCTCTACGGCGTGAAGGTGCTCCTCGTGGGCGACACGCCGAAAATGGCGCGCGTCGCGGAGGGCCTCGACTGCACGGGCGCGGAGTTCGACTACGTCCAGGCGGACGAAGTGGTGCTCATGAACGAACGTCCTGCGGACGTGCTCAGGCGCAAAAAGAACTCCTCCATCCAGGTTGGATGCCGCCTCGTACGCGAAGGCAAGGCCGACGCCGTGGTCAGCGCAGGCCACTCTGGCGCCGCCGTTGCCTGCGGCATGTTCATCATCGGCCGCCTCAAGGGCGTGGAGCGTCCCGCCCTGTGCACCCTGATGCCCACGGAAAAGAACCCCGTCATCGTGCTCGACGTGGGCGCCAACGTCGACTGCCGCCCCTACCACCTCTTCCAGTTCGGGCTCATGGGCGACGCCTTTGCGCGCGACATCCTGAACTACGCCTCCCCCAGGGTGAGCATACTCTCCATCGGCGAGGAGGAGGGCAAGGGCAACAGCCAGGTCAAGGAGTCCTACGAGCTCCTGAAGCTGGCCAAGAACCTGAATTTCATCGGCAACGCGGAAGGGCGCGACATCTTCACCGGCAACGTGGACGTCGTGGTCTGCGACGGCTTCGTCGGCAACATCGTCGTCAAGATGGGCGAAGGCCTCGCCATGTCCCTGACCCGCATGCTCAAGAGCGTCTTCAAGTCGAGCCCCCTCGCCATGCTGGGAGGCCTGCTGGCCCGCGGCGCCTTCAGGAAGTTCAAGCGCACCATCGACTACGCCGAATACGGCGGCGCTCCCCTGCTCGGACTCAAGCGCCTCGCCATCGTCTGCCACGGCAAGTCCAACTCCAAGGCCATGACGAGCGCCATCCGCATGGCTGCCACCTTTGTGCGCAAAAACACCCAGGAAAAGCTTGCCGAGACCATCCAGACAAACGAGGAACTGACGCGCCTGCACAGGCAGATGAACGCCTAAGATCCCTCTTCCCGCAGGCTTTGGGCAGGGTTGCAAGGCTTGTGCTTGGCGCGGCGGTACGCTATGTTTTCCGAAAATCATTAGAGGTGAAGCTGTGAAACCCCTTTCCCCCGAAAAAGCCACTGCCGTCGTCACCGGCGGCTCGCGCGGCATAGGCAAGGCCTGCGCCCTCGAGCTGGCCAAGGACGGCTGGCAGGTGATCCTGACCTACGTGAGCCGCCCCGAAGCGGCCGAGCAGACGGTGGCCGAAATCGAGGCGCTCGGTGGCTGCGCCAAGGCCTGCCAGCTGGACGTGGCGGACTCCGCCTCCGTGGCTGCCTTCTTCAAGGACGAAGTCAAGGGCAAGGTCAACCTCGGCTGCCTCGTCAACAATGCCGGCGTGACCCGCGACGGCTTCCTCGTGCGCATGAAGGACGAGGATTTCGACGCCGTCGTCGGCACCAACCTGCGCGGATGCTTCCTCTGCACCCGCGAGGCCGCCAAGATCATGACCAAAAACCGCGCGGGCAGCATCGTCAACGTGGCCTCGGTCGTGGGCCAGATGGGCAACGCCGGCCAGGCCAACTACGCGGCCTCCAAGGCTGGCATCATCGGCCTCACCAAATCCAACGCCAAGGAGCTGGCCCTGCGCGGCGTGCGCGTCAACGCAGTGGCGCCCGGCTTCATCGACACCGAAATGACCAAGGTGCTTCCCGAAGAGCAGCGCAAGCTCTACGAGGAAAGCATCCCGCTCAAGCGCCTCGGCACGGCCGAGGACGTCGCCCAGGCGGTGGCCTTCCTGGCTTCTCCCAAGGCCAGCTACATCACGGGCCACGTGCTCGCCGTCAACGGCGGCATGTACTGCTAGCTGACAACACGCAGGGGGTCCAGGCTCCCTGTGCATCATGAACATTGCTCTTTTTTAAGGAGAACACCATGTCCGAAGTTTCCAGCAAAGTGACCAAGATCATCGTTGACCAGCTCGGCGTCAGCGCCGACGAAGTCAAGCCCGAAGCCTCCTTCGTCGAAGACCTCGGCGCCGACTCCCTGGATCTCACTGAACTGATCATGGCGATGGAAGAAGAGTTCGACATCGAAATCGCCGACGACGACGCCCAGAAGATCCAGAAGGTGCAGGACGCCGTCAGCTACATCGAAAGCAAGAAAGGCTAGTCTTCTCGCAAGACCGGCGCTCATACCAATGCATCGACAGGGGGCGGGACTTGTCCCGGCCCCTTTTTCATAAGGAAGGAGCTCCAATGACCCGTCCCCGCGTAGTCATCACGGGCGTTGCCGGCGTGACGCCCCTCGGCCTCGACATGGAAACCACCTGGAAGGGCATCCTTGCCGGCGAGTCCGGCATCGGCCCCATCACGCTCTTCGACGCGAGCGAGTACAAGGCGACGATTGCCGGCGAAGTGAAGGGCTTCGATCCCGAGAAGTACATCTCCAAAAAGGAAGCCCGCCACCAGGACCGCTTCACCCAGATAGCCCTGGCAGGCGCAGCCCAGCTCATGGAGGACTCCGGGTTCAAGGTCACGCCTGAGAACGCGGAGGACACGGCCTGCATCCTGGGCGTCGGCATCGGCGGCCTGCGCACCATCGAAGTCAACCACGAGAAGCTGCTCAAGGGCGGCCCCAGCAAAATTTCCCCCTTCATGATCCCGGCCTTCATCGCCAACATGGCGCCCGGACTCATCGCCATCAAATACGGCATCCGCGGCCCCAACGCGGTGGTCACCACGGCCTGCGCCTCCGCCACCCACGCCATAGGCCAGGCCTACTCCGAGATCGTGCTCGGCCGCATCCGGGCCTGCGTCACCGGCGGCGTGGAGTCGGCCATCACGCCCATCGGCATCTCCGGCTTCTGCGCCCTCAAGGCCCTGTGCACGGACCACAACGACGATCCCACGCACGCCTCCCGCCCCTTCGACGCCACGCGCAACGGCTTCGTCAGCGGCGAGGGCTGCGGCTTCCTCATGCTCGAGCGCCTCGAGGACGCCCAGGCCCGCGGTGCGAAGATCTACGCCGAAGTCGTGGGTTGCGGCGCCTCCTGCGACGCCTTCCACATGACCGCCCCCGACGAGGACGGCAGCGGCATGGCCATCTCCATGCAACGCGCCCTGAAGGACGCGGGGCTTGCGCCCGAGGCCATTGGCCACGTCAACGCCCACGCCACGTCGACCTACCTGAACGATCTGTGCGAGACCAGGGCCATGAAGATGTGCTTCGGCGAGCACGCGAAGAAGCTGCGCATCTCCGCCACCAAGTCCATGACCGGCCACCTGCTCGGCGGCGCCGGCGGCATAGAGGCCTGCTTCACCGCCCTCGCCCTGCGCGACCAGATGGTGCCCGGCACCATCAACCTCAAGAACCCCGATCCCGAGTGCGACCTGGACTACACCGCCGACGGCTCCAAGCACGCCGACTTCGAGTACGCCATGTCCAACAACTTCGGCTTCGGCGGCACCAACTCGAGCCTCATCTTCAAGCGCTGGGACGCCTAGCGCAGCAACACAAGGAATACGCCTCATGGACGAAATTCTCCTTCAGGATCCGGAACTCGCGCAGGCCATCGTGCAGGAAAGCGACCGCCAGATCAGCAAGCTGGAACTCATCGCCTCCGAAAACTTCGTTTCTCCCGCCGTGCGCCAGGCGCAGGGCAGCGTCCTGACCCACAAGTACGCCGAAGGCTATCCGGGCCACCGCTACTACGGCGGCTGCGAATACGTCGACGTGGCCGAGAACCTGGCCATCGAGCGCGCCAAGGCCCTCTTCGGCTGCGGCTACGCCAACGTGCAGCCCCACTCCGGCTCCCAGGCCAACATGGCAGCCTACCTCTCCGTCATCCAGCCGGGCGCGACCATCCTCGGCATGAACCTCTCCCACGGCGGCCACCTCACCCACGGCAGCCCCGTGAACTTCTCCGGGCGCCTGTTCAACATCGTTGCCTACGGCGTGGCCAAGGAGACCGGCCGCATCGACTACGACGAGGTCGAGGCCCTGGCGAAGGAGAAGCATCCCGACGTCATCATGTGCGGCGCCTCCGCCTACCCCCGCATCATCGACTTCGAGCGCTTCCGCAAGATAGCCGACGAAACGGGCGCCAAGCTCATCGTGGACATGGCCCACATCGCGGGCCTGGTCGCGGCGGGCGATCACCCCTCTCCGGTGCCCTACGCCCACATCGTGACCACCACCACGCACAAGACCCTGCGCGGCCCCCGCGGCGGCATGATCCTCTCCAGCGAGGACATGGCCAAGAAGATCAACAGCCAGATCTTCCCCGGCATCCAGGGCGGCCCCCTGATGCACGTCATCGCGGCCAAGGCCTGCGCCTTCGGCGAGGCCCTGCGCCCCGCCTTCAAGACCTATTCCGCCCAGGTGGTCAAAAATGCGGCCGTGCTCGCCAAGGTTCTCATGGACGGCGGCTACAGTCTCGTCAGCGGCGGCACCGACAACCACCTCATGCTCATGGAT
>JAEEGH010015141.1_pt1 | contig 16811 bp, 8 predicted proteins | sample 9134181 | NCBI WGS metagenome assembly JAEEGH01 (sample SAMN16246544, study PRJNA631951) | gut metagenome | biome: gut microbiome; feature: rumen; material: DP-attached | host: Bos | place: Iran: Karaj | collected 2018-10
CCAGCCTCCAAAGAAAGAGGCACAAAAGGTAGATGCCGATCATAGCACAACTCATGACAATGAAAGCACAGACGAGGTGCCTGCAACTTGAAACCTATTTATGGTTATATTTCGGGATTTTGGGACTATTAAGAACCAACCAGGCAACGAGACGGAATTGGCATGTTGTAATGGCAAAAAGATAGGCTTCCAATGTAAGTTTTTTGACCATAAACTAAATTTGCGGGAATTCAAAGATTCCATATCAAAGGCAAAAAAATACAATCCTGATCAGGATATCATTTATCTGTACTCAAACGAAGGTATTTCCTCAACCCAAGAAAAAAAGCTGAATACCTATGTGGAAAAAAAAGGAATGAAATGCGTCATTCGTTTTAATAATCAAATATTAGACATTGTAGCAGACAATAAGAATATACGCATTTACGAGATTTTCTTCCATATTGATTCGCCCACAGAGAAGGTTATTGAAAACGGTAAAGATAGAACATCAAGTTATCTGAAAGACATTCAGACAAAGATACCTTTCGGTAATGGTATAGTTATTGAACGGAAAAAGGAACTTAGTGCTCTTGATGAGATCCTTTCAAAGAATAATGTCGCTTTTGTTTTAGGACATGGTGGTTGTGGAAAGTCTTCGTTGGTGAAGATGTATTTTGAGCAGTTTGAAGAAGATGACATCCCTGTAAGAATATATAGAGGAGAAAGATTCAATAAGGATAGTATCAACGAGATGCTGGTAGAGGATCATAAGCATTTCTTTGAGGCTTATGATAGTTTTGAAAAGAAATATTTTGTAATAGACTCTGCAGAGCAAATAGTGTTGAGGAAGAAGAACGCGGATGAGTTGTCGTTGCTATTCAGAATGTTGAAAGAGCATCATTGGCGAATCATCTTCACATGCAGGGAAGAGGCATCGGGGCAGTTGCTTAGTTTTGTACAAGACAAAACAGAGCAAATGGTTTGTAGTGTTGAAGTTAATCGCCTCACAGAGAAATACCTACAGGAATTATCAAATCTGTACAGATTTAACTTGCCAACAGACAGACTTCTCAGAGATTATATCCAAATCCCAATGGAGTTGAAAGAATATCTCAGCCAAAAAGAAGATGGTAGCCAAATGACTTACACGGATTTTAAGCAGAGAGAATGGAGTGAAAAAATCTGTGGTACAGGGACTATGGCAACCAAAAAAGCCAGAGAGAAACTCATTTTGGATTTGGCTAAAGCCTTGTATGTTGACAAGGTTAAACCGTCTTCGGTTTTGTCAATGACTCAAGAAGATATTATTGATAGCCTAATAGAAAATCACATATTAACAAGGGATGAGGATCAAGAAATCAGATTTAGTCATGATTTGTATGCAGAATGGGCCGTTACAGAATTGTTAGATACGTCATATAAAGAAACAGCATCTTTGATAAAACTCTATTCTGAATATGGAGACACGGTAACAGGATGCCGTTGCTTTAGGCAATGGGTCAGTGACAAGATTGGAAAAAATCCAGAAATAGACCTAGCGGTTTGTGAGACATTAGAATCCACGATAAGTGAGAATTTGCAGAATGAACTCATTACTGCCGTACTACAGTCGGATGAGGTGGAAGTATTTATGAAAGATAATAGTCAGCTGCTGCTACGTGACAATTCGAAGATTCTAAACGAAATGCTCTTTTGGCTGCCGATATCATGTGTTTACATCAGCAAAGATGAACTTTTAGGGAAAACATCACCGAGTATCGAACCGAATGGGAAAGGATGGGAGGCCGTTATTTGCTTCGTGTTTAACCTCGGTGTAGACTATTGGCTGAGTAATTTTAATGACATACAACCAGTTATTTTGCATTGGAGTAAAGCCCATGGCGAAGGAGAAACGGCAAAAAAGTGTGGCGATATTGCTCTTGAGTTGCTAAATCAAACAATTAATGGCGAATTCCAACTGATATTTTATAAGTTAATTCCAGTCATCTATCGCACTGCTATAGTAATAAAGGAAAAATTGGAAGGTTTTGTAAGAGCGATATTAGCTAAAGGCCATATTAAAGGCGACTCATTATATAGACACATATTGGAGTATGCCGTTAAAGAATCAGATATAGGAAACTACCGTCTGGCTCGTAGTAATCCTCAACTGATGATGGATATATGGGATTACTGTTGGCATGGCGGACATATTGATGTGGAGCGGTATTCCTTCGGTGATTATTATTCATACGGACTAGATAGGAGTTTTAGTATTTCTACAACTGATGACAGATTTCAAACATCCATCGTCTATCTTTTGATGGCAGGGAACCAATTTGTTTTATATTATTTGCCAATGTTTCTAGATCAGGCAGTGTCTCGTTATATGAAAAAGATACCAGAAACACATCAACTGGAAGAAATAGAAATAGAACTTGAAGGCGAAAGAGTAATACAAAGGGGCAATGAGGAACTCTGGCGTGCTTATCGGAACGGGATTATGTCGGATATTCCAGACTTAATCGTTAGTCTGTTAATTGACCTGCAATGGTATCTTGACTTTGTTATCGGCAACGGTACAGCCGATTGTAGTTTTTTACGTACACTCATCCTAAAATCTAAGAATGTTATGGTAACGGCTGTTGTGACGGCTGTTGCACTTAAACATTTGGACGTATGTCGTGAGCTGGTGGATGAATTATCAAAGACGGCAAGACTAAAAGAACTTGATAAACATAGATGGGAAACAGAGTTTGACAGCCGTGATGTTGGCTGCTCTGCAGATTTGAGTGTTAGGATGAGTTTTTATGATCGAAACATTCAGTTGAAAAAGAATGCCTATAAAATACAAGAGATATCTTTGGATAATTATAACTCTGGGGATATCAGGCCTCCAGTGTCGGCCTATGATGCAATCATGAATGGCGAAACAATGTCTACGACAAGATGGATTTGTCGGTTTTTTGAAGGTAAAGGTGGCAGTTATGAAGAAGTGGCCGAGATGATAAAAGAGGCCAGGGAAGAGTTGGAGAAATACCCAGTTGAAAGTTTGTTAGCACGGCTTAGTATTTCATATGTCGATGGTATAGGACCAGCCTATATTCTGCTGTGTAATGAGGTGGATGACGATGCGCGATGGTGCAAGGAGTTCATATTGCACATGTTGAGAGAAAGCGATAGTCTTTATAATCCAGCGGCTATGTATGACGGGTTAGGTTATTGTATAAGGGCTGTACCTAAGTTGTTGGAGCTCTTTGGGGGAAATTGTCAGGAGATATTCGATTCTGTTCTAATGGCAAGCGTGAACATCAGAGACAGAATCAACGCCCGGCCTCTTGATGAGATGATTGTGGAGATGATTCGTGAAGGGAAACTGTGGGAAAAATACAGGAAGGAGATGGAAAATTTCGTGGAAAAGTTTAGGATGCTCTGCGAAGAAAGGAATGGAAGGTTGCGCCCGATAGATGTCTCACTGGCATTAAGGATGTTGCCCATGAAATATATGGGATACAGGCTGATGAGACTCAAGATGAAACTGATGAAAGAAATTTTCAGATACGGAGAGGATGAGGTGCGAGGAAACTATCTGACCGCCAGACAATTGTCTGAGCCTGTTGCAGAGACGCTGTTGTGTGGGCAATCTTTTTGGATTCGCTATTATACAAAGAGGCTTCTGAAGAAATCGATTCGACGAAACCGTGCATCGGAAGCACATTTGACAGGGCTTATTCATGAGGCTGAGATAACAGGAGAAATAGATAGGTTCTTTGCGATATGGACCAAACTCGCGAGAAATGTATATGGCCTTAAAAAAGACGATTATCATATTACTCGTTTGAAGGAGATACTGGCTTTTCAAGATCATGGAGATGTCGTTGAAAGGATGAAGGGGAATCCGAAGTTTTATGCAAAAAGTCTGCAATATATGAAGGTTTTAGTATCTCGCTATGACAACGATGTAAATATCTTGAAGGGACTTATGCTGTTCGCTGAATACTCTGAGGAGAAAGAACTCGAAAACTGGGTAGGCTTGATACATCAAACAATACATAAGATGAAGCCGAGGATGATATCGTATGCAGGAATATCGTGGTTGGAGGACATCATGCGAAAATGTCAGAATGTATTTGGATATGGAGTTTCCACTTCTTACCCGCCTGCACTTAGGATGCAGATTATAGAGATCTTAGATAAAATGATATGTTGTCGATCGTCGAAGGCATATTTGATGAGAGAGTTTTGTGGTTGATGGAAAATGGTTGGATGAAGATGGTGGATGGGGAGATGGAGAGTTTTTCTCAGTGGGGAAACCAGTGAGCACAGGGAGAACCTCTAAAGGGAAACCAAAGAAAGTTTCAGGGTAATGGTTTTGGATTCATAATTACAAAATTATCACAAAGGATATGAGACTATCAAGTTTATATATAGGCAACTTTAGGAAGCTAAAAGGCTGTAGGATTGACATTGATGAGAAGGAAACCATTTTGGTGGGAGCCAACAACAGCGGTAAGACAACAGCCATGAATGCACTGGTTTGGTTTTGTAAGCCAGGACGTCCGTTTAAAACTAAGGACTTTACCTTGACCAACTGGGATGGAATCAACCAGATAGGACAGGAGTGGATAGAAGCTGCAAACCCTATGAATGTGGATTTGTCAATTACCCGATGGGGTGATTTTCTACCGTTTTTGGATGTATGGATTAGATTGGAGAATGATAATCCAGACGAGAACGTGAATCTTGTCAGTAGTTTGTTCAATACATTGGAAGATAACCCCCAGCAAGTAGGTGTCAGGATAAGATTTGAGCCTGACGACACAGAAGAACTGTATAGGGATTTTATTGCTGCATATCGGAACTCACAAAATATACAGGAGGGGAGAGAAAACAGGGTAGAGATATATCCCAAGAACCTGCTTGACTTCTTAGAGCACGAAGACAGTAAGAATCTGAACAAATACTTTAAACTTAAGTATTACAAGTTGAATGAAGGAAGATTGACGGACGGTGCCCCACAAGCGTGCCCGGACAGAGATCTTGGCACGGACGTGCTTCGAGGAATTATCAAGATAGATACAATTTCGGCAGAAAGGGAATTTGCTGACCCGCAACTGGGTTCAAACTTTGGATTGAACACCTTGTCGGGCCAGTTACAAGAGTTCTACCGCAATCATATTTCGCCTACGAATAACCTTACAGCAGATGATGTGGATTTGCTTAAAGCCATAGAGGATGCCAATGCCGCGTTTAACGAGAATCTGAAACGAGGATTCCATGAAGCCATTGACGAACTGGCAGATTTGAACTACCCAGGCTATCTGAATCCGAACATTGAGATACAAAGTAAATTGAAGCCAGAAGAAGGAATAAGACATGAGTCGGCAGTAAGATTCAAAATTAATCCCAGAGAGCAAGATGAAGCACACGCACTACATGTGGATGAGAGTTATAACGGACTGGGGTATAGGAACCTGATATCGATGTATTTCAGATTGATTCAATTCCGAAAGAACTGGCTTAAATTGAACAAACGGCGGGAGGACGATATTGAAGACCTGTCGATAGAACCCATACATCTGGTTTGTATTGAAGAACCGGAAGCACATCTGCATGCACAGGCGCAAAAGGTGTTTGTGAAGAGAGCATACGGTACACTGACGAAAGATGTGGAAGACAATCCGAGCAGGAGAACACAGATGATTATCAGTACACACTCCAACCACGTGGTACTTGGTGTTGATTTTGATCATGTTCGGTATTTCAGACGTTATCATAATAATATGTTAGGGATACCCGTGTCGGATGTGGTTAACATGTCAACAGCTTTTGGCAACAATGACGAAACGAAAAGATTCGTAACCAGATATATCAAACTGACACACTGTGATATGTTTTTTGCCGACGGAATTATTATGGTGGAAGGTGCGGCAGAGCGTATATTGATGCCTATATTCCTTAACCAGTCGGAACTACGCAGCAAATATGTTTCGGTGATTGAAATCTCTGGAGCACATGCACATCGGTTCAAACCGCTGATTGAAAAATTAGAGATTAGCACACTTGTTATCACGGATCTGGATGCAAGTGGAAAGAAACCACAACGTGGTAAGGAGCAGAAAACAACCAACAGCACACTGAGGAACTGGATGCCTCAGAAAGAAAACGTGGATGAACTGATAGACCTGCCAGATGGAGATAAGATAAACGGACATGTGCGCATAGCCTATCAGACCCCAATCAAGGTGAAGTATAAAGGAAAGAGGAGGGTGGAGATAATACCCTACACCTTCGAGGATGCCTTGGCCTTTGCCAATATGGATGCCTTTATTGAGGAGAATGGCGTGAAAGGTAATGGGTTGACAAAAAAGATAAGAAAAGCCTTTGAGGAGGACACAGCAGGCAAGTGTCACGAGAAAATGATTTCTGCGATGTATAATGATAATGGAAAAAAGGCAGAGCTGGCCACAGATATATTGATGTGGGATAATGCTGAAACGAACCTAAATACACCTGTTTATATTGAAGAAGGCCTAAATTGGCTTAATGATCAACTGCGAGACACCCCTGATGCTTAAAGAGACGGAAATATATGGCAACAAATCTTACATCATATATAGATAACAAGCAGAGTTTCTTTCTGTATGCTGGAGCTGGGTCGGGTAAAACATACGCCCTGGTGGAATTGTTGAATTATATCAAGTCCACCAGAAAGTCAGAGCTGGAGCGCGCCCATCAGAAAGTTGCAGTTATTACCTACACTAATGCTGCAACGGACGAAATAAAACGGCGTATAGGATTTGATGCATTGTTTGATATTTCAACAATTCACAGTTTTGTCTGGGAAATGATACATCCGTATCAGGAGGATATTAAGAAGTTGCTGCTAACCCATATTCAAAAGAAAATCGATGAACATGAGGCGATGCAGCAAAGGATGAGGGACACCCAATGCAAGACCTATGTAGACAGACAGGCTAAAATAGACAAATACAGAGAAAGAGCAGGAATAATCAACAGCGTGTCTGTTTTTAAATATAATCCTAATGGAGACAATGCTGATAGTGATTCACTGAATCACAGCGAAGTAATAGAGATAGGAGCAGAGTTGTTTGCCAAGCCCCTACTGCAACGGGTCATAGTGCTGCGTTATCCCTATATCATGATAGATGAAAGTCAGGATACCAAAAAGGAGGTGATGCTGTCGATGCTTGAGATGGCCAAAAACTATCAAGGACGACTGACGCTAGGGCTTTTTGGTGATATGAAGCAAAGAATCTATATGGATGGTGTGCAAGATATAGAAGTACGGATACCAGATGGATGGGGTCAACCTGTGCTTGGCAATAACTACCGCTCTGCTTCGAAGATTGTGGCGTTGGCCAATCTAATAGCCAAAGAAATGCAGGCTGAAGACAAATCGAGACAGGAAGCACAGACAAGCGCAGGAATAGGGTATAAAAGGCTTTACATCATCAATAACGACGACCGACTTGACAAGGAACGTATAGAACGGGAAATAGCAGAAGACATGGCAGTAAAGACGGGAGATGACAAGTGGAAGGAAGCGATGAATGTAAAGATCTTGATACTGGAACACAGAATGGCAGCCGTGCGGCTTGGATTTGAAGACTTTTATGATAAGTTATACAATGTAGGCCGATACAGTGAAGACTTCCTAAAAGGTGAAGTGGCAGACATGCGGGTATTTATAGAAGCCGTGTTCCCCATCTTAGAGGCTCATGCGCATGGAGATAAAGAACGCGTGTTTGACATCATGCAGGATAATAGCATGGTATTTTCGAAAAAGGTAACTTTAAGTGTTCAGCAAATGAAGGACATCGGTAAAAGACTGAATGAGGTTATTGCTGTTTGCACAAATGCCGAATGTACGATAGAACAGGCTGTAAGGAGTGTAGTGGATTCAGAACTATTTAAGGTATCGCCTATGCTGACCTCCTTGGTAATAGAAGGAGCAGATAATGGATTTACAGAATCACAAACAGATGCTTTGGAGGCCTGGAAATCGGCAAAAGACCTGCCTTTGGCACAATTCTACCATTATTTTGAGTATGTTACGGAGCGTTCACGCTTTGCTACCCATCAGGGAGTGAAAGGCTTGGAGTTTGACCGAGTGATGGTAATCTATGACGATGCAGATTCGAGAGGCCGTTCATTCAGTTATGAGAAATTGTTTGGTGCGAAACCATTGTCGGAGGCCGACCAGAAAAATATTAGCGAAGGTAAAGAGACTTCTGTTCAGCGCACCATGCGGTTGCTTTATGTGACATGTACGAGAGCAAAAGAATCATTGGCACTCGTGACATATACCAATTCTCCGAATAAAGTCCATAATTTCTGCATTGAGAAGGGATGGTTTGTAGAAGAGGAAATAAAAATGTATTCTCAGGATTAATTATGAAATCAGTTCTTTTAAACTATACGTGACATCCAAGAAAACCCTCGACGGGCGGAATCGTTGGTCACAGTGAAAAGCCTGAGGAGAATCACAGGGAAAGGAACGGAGAAGAGAAACAGAACTCCCATCGGGAAACCGATGGGCACAATGACTATAAGGAATGGTCGCGATAGTATCGCAACATACGAAGACAAAGAATAAGGTAGAATGTGAACACGGATAATATTTCAAGAAGAATAGACGCTCCTCGACGCAAGAATATGTCCAGGAGCGTCCTAAAGGCTCAAAATGAGCAAGTGTAATTCAAACTCTATTCGGCAAATGCCAAAGACCAAAGCGATGGTACTTTAAATGAACCAACCTACTAAGGTGACGAATAGACTGATTACCTCAACAATTGTTGAGAACAGCCTGAAAGAATCTTTCTTTTTCATCTTCTCTTTTTTATATATTTAATTTCTACATATTATATTGCTAGCTTTCGTTTTAGTCTTTAATTTTGCGCTATTTCTTTGAAAAAATCTGTTATTTATTTCTTATAATTTTGAGCATAATTTTCAATAGATTCTTATCTTCCTTTTCTATTAAATAGTAAAATTGCGACGTAAAGGTTCTTTAAATTTTATTCCTTTACAAAATTAATAATGATGGCAATTAGTATTTCCGAATCTGTACCCAACGTTGATACAGCTTTAAAAATGTAACAAAAATATGGTAAGATGACACAAGAAGAGAGATGGATGACAAGATATAATGAGGTGGTTAGTTTTCCTAGATGCCAACCATCGGAATCCGTCGAAGTACACTCCAAAAGAAAAGCTACTTGTTCATTTTCTGAAACGTGGACAGAAGTTGATGAATGCAGGTGAGCTGAAAGAACCAAAATTAGGGATGTTTAAAGAGTTGCTGGAGTTGAGTGAGAAGTATAAGAGGAAGAATCAATATAAATGAGAGTGAAGAAGTTAAATTATTAGCGTATGCAGGTTATCTCACAGAATCATTTTAGAATTATAGGTATCCGACCAATCACACCACCTCAAAAAATAACAGAGGATGAAAATGTAATGAAACAGGTACATTCTATACAAAAGGCAGTGTATGGAAAGGAATGGCTATATTTGTATAAAGGGTATAAATTTGTGGATATCGCTTTACAGCATACGGATGGAACCAGCAGTGAATCATATGGAAATTACTTTACTGTAGGTAGCGAAGACCATGATGATGAAATGCTTTATAGTACACCTGAACTATGCGTGAGCGTTTCTGCAATTGTTGGCGAAAATGGTAGTGGTAAGAGTTCTACCGTAGAGCTAATGGTAAGGCTGATCAACAATTTCGCAACCGCTTTGATGGGTGAAGGGAACAGAAATGATGCCTCTGAACATTTGTATTACATAGACTATGTCTATGGATGCATGGTATTTCAAACTGAAGGTCGCTATTTTAGGCTTTGTGTGGAAGACCGTGAAGTGACTCTGGGTGAATACCATTACAACAAGGATTTAGGAAGGTATGAACTTGATCATTCCTTAACGCCATTGATCGACAAGCAGGAAAAAGACGACAGGAAGCATCCCATTAAAGGAATAGGGGGTGAGGTGAAATGGCTGGACAAGTTGTTTTATACGGTAATCTATAATTATTCGATGTATGCATTTAACTTTAATGATTATAGTGAGGAACAGACCAAAGAAGATAGATGGGGTAAATGGAAAAAGAAAGGGTTGACACAAGATAAGGTCTGGCTGAAAGGTCTATTTCATAAGAATGACGGGTATCAGACACCAGTAGTGCTGAACCCTATGCGCGATAATGGGTTGATAGATATATCCAATGAGAACAAGTTGACGAGAGAGAGATTGCTGTCTATGCTTTTCTATAGAGAGAAGAATGCTAATGGTAATAAGACAGTATATCCATTCAGAACTATCAACCAGACGAAGGAGATAGTAGGGTTGAGGATAAAATATTATGATTCGCCTAATTATGATAGGAATAAGGTGGTAGACCACTTGAATCTTAAAGCTGACCGATTTAAGGATGAATTTGAAGACATCAGGAAGGACATTATAGAATTATGGTGTGAAATAGCGCAAATAGCCGATGATGAGAGTACGAAGGATAACAAGTTGGCTTGGGACTATGTGGTATATAAGACGTTGAAAATATCGAAGAACTATAACCGATATTACAAGGTAAACAGGAACCTAAGGAAAGACTATAAGAAAGAACTACTTAGGAAGCACCTCAATGAATTGTATGCCGATAAGAGTCATGTGACCGTGAAACTGCGCAGGGCTCTTTTCTTCTTGAAAACATGCATTTTTAGAAATAAAGGACAAGACGTTTTCTGGTTAAATGATGTTGAGCGGAGGATGGAAGAGGCTGACTTGAAATGGGAGAATGCTACCTTTAAAATAAAAGAGATGCATTTGATTGTTTCACAGCCTGATGTTACAGAACATGACGAGATGCTACCACCTCCGATTTATGATATATCGCTGTTAATAGTAGATAAAGATAAAATAGATAAGAATGGCTTTTTTGACCAAAATGAAGCCTTTCCAATAGATGGATTAAGTTCGGGAGAAAAGCAACTGGCAGGCGTTGTGAGTAACTTTGTATATCACCTGGTAAATATCAACTCTGTATGGAAATACGACAATGTGGCACAAACAAAGGAGGAAGAGTTGGTGAAGTATAAGTATGTGAACGTGGTGTTTGATGAGGTGGAGCTATACTTCCATCCAGACTTACAGCGGCGTTTTATGAAAATAATGACTGATGCCCTACACAATATCACACTGGAGTATATAAAAGCTATCAATATACTTATAGTGACTCACTCTCCATTTGTGTTGTCAGACATTCCATCATCAAACGTACTGTTCCTGCGAGATAATGAAAAGAACAAGACTGTGGAAAGGGAAACATTTGCATCTAATATTCACCAGTTGTTGGGAAGCAGTTTCTTTATGGAATATGCCATTGGTGATGTGGCCAGAGAGGCACTACAAGATGTTTATGAGCTTTACGCAAAGTTGGAGGACAAGACTGTAGCAAATGTTAATAAGCATAAGTGGTTAGAGAATGAAGCTTACTACAAATACGTTGGGAGTATTATATCGGATGACTATCTGAGAAACAGCTTTCAAATGATGTGCCAGGAACTGATGAATGGTTATCATCCTGAGGCGGCCGTAGAGGAAGAGAGGGCAGCGTTGAGGGCAAGATTAGCTGAACTGGAAAAGAAGAACGATGATTAAGGTTGAATACACTTTAGCAAAAGATGTGTTGCGGCAGAACTATCTGACAGCATTAAGGCCTTATATTGCTGGTCTTAAAGGACAATGGACTGCACACCAACTGTTCCTTGAAGCCCAGACTGGTAATAGAGGATTGTATCCTGCTGATATGGAAGAACTGCTGATTGCAGACTTTGACAAACTCAATGAAATATTTGAAAGTTATGTAGAGCTGAAGAAAACAGGAGTCGTGGACAGAACCAGACATGATAATCTTAAAACGATATTTCCATATAGTGCCAGCGATATGAACGATGCGTTGCAGCCACATATCGCTCAATTCTTTATGAATCCACGGAATGGTTTTAAGGTACATACTTGCCATTATTGCGATACGGCCTACGTTAATGTGTATAATGTGTTAGCTGGTTATAAGGATGTCTTAGACCTTGTAAATAACGCCCCGGTTGAAGAATTGCAATCTTTGATAAGGAATGCAGCGGGCAACTGTATATCTGAAAAAACAGCGAAAACCATCATCAAAAATAGACGTTTTACGACAGAAGCTGAGTTTAATGGACTTAGTATATGGAAAGGCCGTAACGTGTGTGGTCAAATGAAAAGTGATTTGCATAATCACTTTGACTTAGACCATGTGTTGCCTAAAAGTGATTGTCCTATTGTCGCATTGTCGCTTTTTAATTTTGTGCCTAGTTGCCAGAATTGTAATGAGAAACTTAAAAGGACACGGACGTTGGGTGATAGTGAAGCTCAACGGAGTAAATTAAGCCCCACATCTGATCAATATGATTTTGAGAATCAGGTTTCAATTGTACTTAGAAGAAGGGATGGCGGTGTGCCAAAACTGAACTGTTTGCAACATGCCAATGAATATAGACTTGTATTTGAATGCAAGGACAAAGATTATATCAAGAGTGTTAACTTGTTTAGACTAACGGAAAGGTATAACTACCACAAAGTGGAGGCTTTGAGGTTGCAAGACTTACTATCTGATTATTCTGGGTATGTTCCCATGCTGTATCTCTTGTTTGAAGATAAGGGTTTGGGAGAGAAATATACTGAAGATAAGATACGGGAAGATTTATTTGGTGAGAATTTTAACAAGAACTTCCACAGGTGTTTTGGAAAACTACATGAAGATATAGTAAAAGCGTTTCAGGCGCGGAAAGGGGTGAGGCCGTAATATGATAGACTACGATTTCCGAATTTTACAACCCAGCGAATTTGAATGTTTTTCACGAGACTTGTTGCAAGCTCGTGAGGAGATTTTTATAGAAAGTTTTGCAGATGGGAGGGACAAGGGTATAGACCTGCGTTTCGCCTACAGCATGAATAAGACCTGCATTGTGCAGTGTAAACGCTATAAGGACTGGAAAGAACTGAAAGGAAAATTGAAAGATGAGGTGGAGAAGGTTAAACGTCTAGGACCTCAACGCTATATCCTTACTACTTCCGTTGACTTGACTGTGAGCCAAAAGGATGAAGTCGTGACTATATTTAGTCCATATATCCAGAATAGCTCGGATGTGCTTGGCAGGAAGGACCTGAATAACCTTTTAGAGCAGCATCCTGAAATAGAGAAGAACTATCACAAACTGTGGCTGGCAAGTACTAACGTCCTGAACACGATAATCAACAGAGCTACGATGAACTGGGCTGAGTTTGAGCTGGAAAAGATTGAAAAAGACATCAAGCTATATGTTGAGAATGAGAGTTTGAACAGGGCACTTGACATATTGAAGGAAAACCGCTATGTGGTGATTTCGGGTATTCCTGGTATTGGAAAAACGACACTTGCCAGAATGTTGGTATATACGATGTTGGCAAATGGATATGAGGAGTTTGTTTATGTTGATGACATAGATACTGCTGCCAAGATGTTTATTAAGGAAAAGCGTCAGATCTTCTTCTTTGATGATTTTCTGGGTAGTAACTCTTTCGTACAACAGTCGGCAAGTTTTGAGAACAAACTTATCACGTTTATAGAAAAGGTTAGGAACAGTAAACACACCTTGTTTATCCTTTCAACACGTGAATATGTTCTGTCGGAGGCCAAATCGCATTATGAAAAGTTATCGATGAGCAACATTGATATCGCCAAATGTACCATAGAACTGGAATACTATACGAAGACTATCAGGGCCAGAATACTGTACAACCATTTAGCCGAGGCAAACATACCGCAGGTATATATAGATTTGTTTCTTGATAGGCGTGGCTATCGCACAATCATTAACCATCAAAATTTTAATCCGCGAGTAATTGAATCCATCATCAAGGAGCAAATATGGGAAACTATAGCCCCCAATGATTTTGCCAGCAAAGTGAAGGAATTCTTTGACAATCCAATCAGTGTGTGGCAGTTCGCCTTTGAAAAATTGGACGTAGAGACACGCTATGCATTGCTGGTACTTGGCACTATGAGTGGTTATGTGAGGTTGGATGATTTTCAAGAAGCCTATAAACAGTTCTGCTTATTTACTTTTCAGGAAGTTGGGCTGAAATATGATGATGTGAAGTGGCGGCAATCGTTGAAGGTTCTAATGAACTGCTTCGTTAAGATAGAAAACCGTAAGAACGGGAAACTGGTTACAATGTATAATCCATCGATAGCAGACTTTATAGTATTTTACTTGAATCAGAACCCAACGACAGCTATGCAGATTATCAGCGGTGCTTGTTTCATTGAACAATTGTATCAAGTGTTTACTGACAATCAGGATTATGCTGAGAGGAAAAACCATGTGTATATTGGTGAAAACTTGTTTCCTATGATAGAAACCACTTTTAAAAGAATATGGAATGAGAAAAGAACATGTCAGTTAAAGGACAGAATTTTTTATGATGCAGAGAGGGATAACTTTGTAGAGACACGAATACTGTATGAATTTAAGGCAAATTTTCCTTCTTTCTGCAAACACTATAAGGGCTTTGCAGAGGGACTATACAATGCAGATGAGCTGACTTGGCAAACTGTAAGGCTGAAGGATAGAATCGGACTAATGAATCTGCTGGACTGGGATTATATGTTTAGAAAGGCAGACGGGTATATTCCGACCATCTTAGAAAACGAAACACTAGACACGGACGAATGGATAGAACTGGTAGAAACTGTGAAAGACTTGAATGTAGAAGAAGAGGTGTTAAATGATTCATTCTATGACAAGCTTGATGATGATTTGAAATCAGAAATTATTGGTTTTTCTGACCAAGGAGAATGTGATGAAGAAATTAGGAAAGTGGAATCGCTGAAGGAATTGTTGCCAAACTGGAAATGGTATGATGTCTTTGGTGAAATAGATAATGCAGAAAAGCGTATCAAGAAAGAGGAGGAAGAAGGTGATTATGATTGCGACTACGAGCAATGGCGGTCGCAATCTGAAAAAGAAGATGCCCAAATAGATGAGATGTTTGAGGCTCTGAGATGGAATTGAACAAGTATATGGTAAAGGCGGATAATGAGGAGAGTAATTTGATCAGGAGAAAGAGAACCGTATGAATGTGGGTAGGAATCTTTGTGGCTATTATTCTTTGATAGAGCAGTTTGAGCATAAGTATTTGTTGGGGCTTGATGTAATTAAAGAAATGCTTTTGCTTAATTTCAACTTGTACATGGAAGAAAAACAAGTGCTTCAGGATGCTATTAATGTCATAGCACTTAATGGAAATGACTTAAATGCATTTGTGAAAGCGCACGATATTGCAAAGGATGATCGTAACTCTTTTGGAGAGTTTTCACGTAATCATAGAAACTTGATTATAGATGATGTGATAAAGTATTTTGAATCCTATACGGAAAAGAGCTCCCATCTGGCAGAAGCCAAGATGATGTATGATAACGGGGCAAACAGATATAGAAATTCGGCATTTGTGAATTATATGGATATAAAAGAAGAAAAGTATTCAATATTCGGTGACGATGCGCATTTCAAAGAGTTTCTGAGAAGATGTTTTGTTGGTTAGAATAATGGGGGTGAAAGGAGAGAGAGAACCAGTTTGTCTTAAAAAACATATTATTACGAGGTAAATGAGCTTAAAATTTGCCATTATTAATCATTTGTTGGTTTAAAAAGACTGTGATGAGCAAAACGACAATAGATATAACTAAGGAGCAGCTGGCTAAAGACTAAGGATAATCTTAAGAAGGCTATTGCAGAAGACGGCAAGAAAGATAATAAGATAACTGGAGAAGTTCGCATTTGTGTTTGAAAGAATACAGGAAATCATGGATGCGGAGAAGGAAGGTAAGACGAGCATATAATAGTAGGGGTAAGGAAAAACCAGCGCGAACTGACCCCACAAATTATGTAGCACTGACCCCTTAGTGGTAATATTATTCTGACCCTACTCAGATAAAATACGATTGACTCGCATTGGAACGAATCCTGTGTATCATATTTATCTTCCGACCATAGTAAGCAATAACATCCATGCCCAAGAGAACCGTCATATTAGCAGCTGAGCATTCACACAAAAGGGGATGTGCCATATTGAGCACATCCCCTTTTGTGTCAATCTTCTACTTTTCAGATGTTAGGGGTGTCCCAGACTTTGGTCTGGGTGCAGGCGGCGGGGACGGAGAGGGTGCCGACCTTGAGGAGGAAGTCACCCTCTTCGAGGGCCCAGCGGCCGTCGGCACCTACGAAGGCGAGGGACTTGGCGGGGAGCTGGAAGGTGACGGTCTTGGTCTCACCGGGTTCGAGGGAGATCTTCGTGAAGTCACGCAGGCGTTTGTTGTCAGGAACGATCGAGGCGACGAGGTCTGAGGAATAGAGGAGCACGGCTTCCTTACCAGCACGTGAACCCGTATTCTTCACATCGACAGTGACGGTGAGGATATCGTCGGCAGTGAACGAGGCTTTGTCCACCTTCAGGTTGGAGTATTCGTAGGTGGTATAGCTGATGCCATAGCCGAAGGGCCACTGGAGCGATACCTTGGCATCGTAGTTGTAAGCACCTTCCATCGTGCCCACCTCCTCAGAGACCTTATAGTCGTAGGTGTTGAGGGAGTTGATCTCACGGGGATAGGTGTATGGCATCTTGGCACTGAAGTTCGCATCGCCGGCGAGGAGGTTGGCGAGGGCATCGCCACCATAGTTGCCAGGGATGAGGATGTCGATGACGGTCTTGGCGAGGGGCTCGATGTCGGCGATGAGGCGCGG
>JAEEGH010015143.1_pt1 | contig 16809 bp, 16 predicted proteins | sample 9134181 | NCBI WGS metagenome assembly JAEEGH01 (sample SAMN16246544, study PRJNA631951) | gut metagenome | biome: gut microbiome; feature: rumen; material: DP-attached | host: Bos | place: Iran: Karaj | collected 2018-10
TCCGCCATAGGCGAAGACGGGGTGATGGGGTAGATAGCAGCTACCTCCGAGAACATGTAACTCACGTGAGCCGCAGCCTCGTTACCATCACAGGTGATAAATTTCTTTTCTTTAGCCATTTGTTTAGTATATAAAAAAAATGTTATAACAGTTATCTGAAATAATACCTAAAAATAAGGATGTCTGTTTTGACGCGTGCAAAGTTACAAATAAAATCCCGAATTGCAAAGCAGAGTTCGCAAAATAATTGGTTAAACGTTTGCGTAAACTTGTTAATACAGGAATCCCAGCAGCCACAAAGGAATCTTATTGTCGCGTCCGATTTCCGTGTTGTAACGGGCATAGATAATGTCAGGCGCATACCTTATCTTATTGTTAGCCAGCGCATCACACACGCGGAATTTAAGTTTTCCGTCAACCAGATAGTAGGGCTCATGACCGTCCTGATTCACCTTGTGGTCCTTCCATAGCGAATTGACGAAAAATGTTTCCATCGCCTCCTGTTTGTCCACATGGATTGGGTAGATGGCGTAGAGTAGGTTAGAGTTGTGCAACATCACCTTTGACGGTTTCTTGGGGAAATCCTCGCCGACGCGGTAAATCATGTTCAGCAGGCGTGCATCCGTCAGGTACTTGATGTAGTTCATCACCGTGGCACGGCTGGTTTCGATGTCAATAGCCAGTTTCGACACGTTTGGTGCCTTGGCTCCTTGCTCAGCCAACTGATAGAAAAGCTTCTTGATTTTCGTCAGATACTTCAGCTCAATCTGCTTGATGAGCAGAATATCGACCTCGGTCATCATGTTCATCGTCTTCAGCAGATTCTCGCTGTAGTTGCGATGCTCCTGGAAGAATGGATAGAAGCCGTGGTGGATGTAGTCCTGGAAGTATCGATTGGGTGACACCTTCGGCAGAATCTGCTTGATGATGTGCTCGTGGTCTTCCAGAATCTCTTCTAAAGTGTATGCGCGGAAATTGTTGTCTGTCAGCAAGTTAACAAACTCCCTGAACGAGAATCCACGAAGGTTGTACGACTTGACGATGCCGTTCAGCTCAGGATTTTCTTCCTTCAGCCGCATCACGCTGCTGCCTGTGAAAACAATCTTCAGATTAGGGTACATGTCGTAGCATTGACGCAGTTCCATCGACCAGTTCGGCTGTTTGAATACCTGGTCAATCAGCAGTACGCGACCGCCTTTTTTACAGAATTCACCAGCAAAATCGGCAATGCCACGGCCCTGGAAATAGAAATTGTTCATGTTGATATATAAGCACTTCCGATCCTGTATGTCGAAGTGCTCCTTGGCATATTGCAGCAGAAACGTTGTCTTGCCGACACCGCGTGTTCCTTTGATGCCAATCATGCGGTCATTCCAGTCAATCTCATCCATCAAGGAGCGACGAACTGGCGCATTCACATGTTCTACCAGGTAACGATGTGTCCTGAAAAATGCTTCCATCTGTGAATGATTTGTTGTTGATAAACAGCTACAAAGGTACAAACAAATCCTTAAATTGCAAAGCAGAGTTTGCAAATTCTTAAAAAATAATACAAAATTCGTCTTTTTTAGTATCCCTTAACAATCGTCAATCTTTTGAACTCTTTTAAAACATAATCGACGTTATGATAAATAGAATTATTGTGAATCCCTGTCCTTGTCTGTTACGTCCATGTTATTTCAACAATTTCATATATTCATCATACGTGATGTGTCTGCCGCCCATCGACTTGAACAGCGGCGTTTCAAACTGGCAGTCAATGAAACGACCGTCAATTGTTTCCATCGCCTTGGCTAAATGAATCAAGGCCAGCTTTGACGCATTGGGAACCAGCGAGAACATGCTCTCGCCGAAAAAAGCATGTCGAAGTGTGACACCATAGAGTCCGCCGACAAGACGTTTTCCCCTGGTATTGTCTGCGGGTTCCCAAACTTCGACGCTGGCAGCATAGCCTCGGCGATGCATGCGCGTGAAAGCCTCGATAATGTCAGGACCGAGCCAGGCACCATTTTCCTCATGGCGTCCTTGCGCTCTTGAACAACCATTGATGACGCCCTCGAAGTCCTCATTGACAGTCACCATATATTTTTGCTGCTTCAGCAATTGCCGCATGGAATGACTGATGTGAATCTCACGGGGAAAGATGACATAGCGCTCCAGCGGACAATACCAATGAGGCTCGCGCTCCATGTGGAAGGCATACCAGGGAAAGAAGCCGTTGCTGTATGCCAACACCAGCCGTTCCACAGACAGGTCGCCGCCAATGGCCACCAGTCCGTCCTCCTCACCCCATCGTGGATTGGGGAACCAAAGCTCGTCATCCAATTGCCAGACTGCCATCTATTATATTAATGTATAATACTTAATGCATCATTCCTCATGCCGACGGTGACTTCCCCACCCTGTTTCAGCGTGCCAAACAGTATCTCGCGCATCAACAACGGCTTCAGCTGCCGGGCAATGACGCGGTCCATCTCGCGGGCACCATATTCTGCCGTAAAACCTTCCTTCAGCAGATGGTCGAAAGCCTCCGTGGTGAGTGTCATCTTCACCTGTCTGGCGTCGAGTTTCACTTCCAGTTCACGCAGTTTCTTCTTCAGTATGAGCGTTGCCATCTCTTTATCCATGTCGCGGAATACGACGGCGCCGGACAAGCGGTTCAGGAACTCAGGCTTGAAGGTTCGCTTCACCTGTTTCATCATAGCCTCGCCACGACTGACTGTGCTGTTGAAGCCGACGCTCTGCGAAGCAAACTGCGCCCCGGCATTCGAAGTCATGATCAGCACCACGTTGCGGAAGTCAGCCTTGCGCCCCTTGTTGTCTGTCAGCCGTGCATAGTCCATCACCTGCAACAGGATGTTGTAGATGTCCTGGTGCGCCTTTTCAATCTCGTCGAGCAGCAACACGGCATTAGGTGTCTTGCGGATGGCATCAGTCAGCAGGCCACCGTCCTCATAGCCCACATAGCCTGCAGGCGAGCCAATCAGCTTAGCGACGGTGTGCTTCTCTGTATATTCGCTCATGTCGAAGCGTATCAGTTCAATACTCAGTTCCTTGGCCAGCACGCGGGCTACCTCAGTCTTGCCGACGCCCGTAGGACCGACAAAGAGCAGCGATGCCAAGGGCTTGTTGTCGTCGAGCAATCCAGCACGCGACATCTGTACTGCCTCTACCACCTGACGGATGGCTTCGTCCTGACCGTATATCTGTGACTGCATCCTCGGTGCCAGGCTCTCTAACCGCTGATAGTCGTCGTCGTCGGCTACCGCCAATGCCTCCACCTTGCAGGTTTTTGCCAGTACGTCGGCAATGTCGGCCTTTGTAACAGGCTCAGCCCTACCCTCGCCCACTCCCGCCGGGGCTATTTCCTTAGCCGCTCCGGCTTCGTCTATCAGGTCGATGGCCTTGTCTGGCAGGAACCTGTCGTTGACGTGCCTGGCACTGGCTTCTACGGCAAAGTCAATGGCGTCAGCGTCGTATCTGACGTGGTGAAACTCCTCATAGCGAGGCTGCAGTTGCCTCAGTATATGCTTTGCCTCGTCAATGGAGGGCTCTGCAATGTCTATCTGCTGGAACTGGCGTATCATGCCCTTCGAGCGTGCAAAATGACGGTTGTATTCTTCGTAGGTTGTGGAGCCGATGAAGCGGATGTTGCCCGATTCCAGGTAGGGTTTCAGCATGTTCGAGGCATCCATGGCACCCTCGCCGGTAGCACCAGCGCCAACGAGTGTGTGTATCTCGTCGATATAGACGATGTTGTTATTGCGCTCCTCCTGCACACCGTCCATAATCTGCTTGATGCGGTTCTCAAAGTCGCCCCGATAATGTGTGCCAGCCAGCAGCGTGCCCATGTCGAGCTGATAGATTCTACTGCCCTTCAAACGCTCTGGCACCCTACCCGAAGCACCTTGCTCACGGTCTTCTTCTATCATTCTGACCAGCCCCCAAACGAGGGCTGTCTTGCCTACCCCCGGCTCGCCGACATGCAGGGGATTGTTCTTGTCGCGGCGGCACAGCACCTGAATGGTGCGCTGCAACTCTTGTTCGCGTCCTATCAGCGGGTTCTGCTTCTCATAGAGGTCGTTCATGCAAGTGACGAGCCGTTTCCAGGCTGCATCAGGCTTTTCCCCGTCAGTGTCTTCTCCCAGCTGGTCTTCGGAGTTATAGCCACTGATGAGCATGCTCATGAAATCACTCTCCTGGCCTGCCAGTGCTTCCTTCAGCAGAAAGCATGCCCACGACTCCTCCAAATGCAGGATGCCCATCACCAGATGAGGAATGTCCAACGCCTTGGCGCTGCTGTTGACCACCTGCTGGCAGGCATAGTCAATCACCTGACTCAGTTGAGCCGACACCTCGGGTTCATAGTCTTGCCCGTCAGGTACTGTTTCCAATTCTAACAGTTGGTTGAACGCTTTTTCTTCTAATTTTGTAGGCCTGCAGTAATAGCTGAGCGTATTTTTGAACGTCGTATCGCGCATCATGGCCAGCAGCAGATGTTCGGGCGTGACAAACTCGTTCCTATCCTGCTGACAGTACTCCCAAGTGATGTGCATGATTCTCGCTGCACGTTCTGTCTGTATAATCTCTGCCATAGAAACTTCAATTTTCTGCTGGTTCAAAAGTTAGTCGCAGCGGATACCCCTTCTCTCGCGCCATGTTGGTAGCCTTGCGAACCTTCGACACGGCAATGTCGTAGCTGTAGATGCCCACCACGGCCTTGTCCGAGTGGTGCACCTGCAGCATCAGCGCCTGTGCCTCCTCCTCGCTCTTCAGGAACACCTGCTTCAGCACCATCACCACAAATTCCATCGTCGTGAAGTCATCGTTATAGATGATGACCTTATAGCGTCGCGGCTCGCGGATATCAGTCCTCTGCCGCTCTCTCAGTTGTGATTGTTCCTTCGCCATATAGTTCGTTTATTTCATATTATCAAAAAATAGGTGATGACACAACAGATGACGGCAACGGGGAAAAGTCCCAGACGGAACCATGCTGCCACGATGCCAGCCAACAGGGCTGTCACGCCAGGCAACGGCGTCGGTGTCGACAGAATCATGTCAGGGAAAGTCATGACGGCCAGCGTGACGTAAGGCACATAATACAGGAAACTGCGCACATAGCGGTTCCTGATAGGCCCCTTGATGAAAGCCATCGGGATGACACGAATCAGATTGGTCATGACAATGGCCAGGAGGATGTAGATGAGAATACTATGCTGCTCCATCGTCTTTCAAGTTAAGAGGTTTAAGCCATGCTGCCATGCCGGAAATGACAATCGTCAGCACCACCGTGCGCATGCCGCTGCTCCATTGTCCGATGACAGGAGCCATAGCACACAGGCCGCTCAGCACGAAACTGGCTATCACCGCATACAGCACGTTGCGGTCCCTGCGCGTTGGCGGTATAATGATGGCCAGGAACATGCCGTAGAGCGACATGCTCAGCGCTGTCACCATCGTCTGAGGCAACAAGCTGCCAGCCACGATGCCTATGGCACACCCCGACGCCCAGAGTAACGAAGATATCAGCGCTGCCGAGTAAGTGTAAGCCGGAGGCGTATAGCCAGGATGAGCTATGGAGATGCCGAATATCTCGTCAGTCACGCAGCAGGCCATCAGTATGCGGTGAAGCCGTGAGGTACCGGGGGCAATCTTCTGCGAGAGCGCCGCAGTCATCAGCATATAGCGCAGATTAGCCACCAGGCACATCGCTATCACTTCCACGTATGTCGCCTGTACTGCCACCAGCGTGTAGGTGCCGTATTCGCCGGCAGAAGCACGCGTGAAGAAGCTGCTCAGGAACCCTTCCGGAGCCGTCAGCCCAGCCTTAGCGGCTATGATGCCCAGCGAGAAAGCCACGGCAAAGTAGCCCAAACCAATCGGAATGCCATGGTGCAAACCGTCGATGATATGTTGTCGATTCCCTGTCATATTAAAACCGCCGACAAAGTTACGAAAAATCGAGAGAAATGCAAAAGGAAAGCTCGCTTTTCTTTTCATTTCCGAGCGCCAAGTATCTTCGGCAAAGCCAGAGTTACAAAATAAACGAGGGCAGAACAAAATAAACTCGTTTATTTTTTATGCCGAGTGGAAGTATCTTCGCCATCTTTTTGATGGCAGAGTTACATAAAGTCGAGAGAAATGCAAAAGGAAAGCCTGAACTTCAAGCCGATGCCGAAGCTGGGCGCGGACCTGAGTGTGGACAACTACGCCTTCGAGGTGTATCGTGAACTCCGTCAGGCGCTCATAGGCCTGGTAGAGGAAGAGTGAGTAACGATAAAAAAGTAAAAAGGTAAAAAAGGCTGCATAGGTTACAGTTACAGTAGTTACAGTTTTAAAATGAAGGGTCATACCCTCTTTTAAAAGCTTTATAACTTATTGATATATAAATAGTTATATATATAATAGAGGGATGTTGTAACCCGAAAAAAGAAACTGTAACAACTGTAACTGTAACCATCGGCCAGTCATTAATCATCTAAAAAGCTGAAAAACAATGAGATACGATATCAGTAGAAACAAGGCACCCGAGATGCCTAACCTCGGAAAAGGTACAGAATGTATCAAAATCCTGCTATCACAGGCCTCAAAAGACATGTATGAACCCCTCGTTCCGGTGCTTTTACCCGTTCTTGGCGCACACGTCTGCGTTGCAAAATTTCAGTATCTGACCTCATTTGGAAGGGGTTAGACGGCCAAATGGCACACCTCGTAGCCGATTCGGGGGTAACAAGGGATAATTACCTCAAGTAAAAGGCGGGTTTAGTTCAGGTAAAATGGTGGTTTACTTCAAGTAAATTTTGGGGTGAGGGCAAGGGTGCGCCTCGCCTCTTTTTAATGTTAACCTAACTTTTCGGGGCCATTTGTTCACATTTTTATCCCGATAGGCTTATAAATCCAAAATGATTATGTAAATTTGCGACAAAATGTCGCGAAGATACTCCGTCTCGGCAAAAAAAGAAACAAGTTTCTTTGTTTTGCGCTCGACTTTTCGTATCTTTGCAAGCGTTATGGTGACTAATAATCCTTCCCTTGACCTGGTAGAGTTTATCGAGACTCAGATTCTGCCCCGTTATACGGCCTTTGACAAGGCTCATAATATGGAGCATGTGACGCGTGTTATTCGTCGTTCCCTGGACTTGGCGCGGCGTACTGGTGCTGACCTTGACATGGCCTACACCATTGCTGCCTACCATGACCTCGGACTTTCCGGACCGCGTGCCGTCCACCACATTACGAGCGGTAAGATACTGATGGCTGATGCGAGGTTGAAGCGTTGGTTTACTGCTGACCAGCTGCGGATGATGCGTGATGCCGTCGAGGACCATCGTGCCTCTGCTTCGCGTGCGCCGCGCAGCATCTATGGAAAGATCGTGGCTGAGGCTGACCGCGATATTGAGCCCGAGACGGTTATTCGCCGTACTATCCAGTTTGGTTTGTCGAACTATCCCGAACTGGATGCTGAAGGTCATTGGCAACGCTTCATGCAGCACATGGACGAGAAATACTCAGTCAACGGCTATATACGCCTATGGATTCAAGGGTCGGAAAATGAGCGTAAACTGGGTGAGTTGCGCGCCTTGATTGCCGACGAAACGAAGATGCGGCCCGTCTTTGACCGCATCTTTGCTGAAGAAATCTCTCATTAGTTAATAAAGGTCCACGATACGCCGAACCTCAGTATCCGGTTGTCGGTGGGGTAGTGGGGCGTCAGGAACTGCATCCTGTTACCTGTGCCGGCATTAACGTGCGTCAAGGCTAGGAAGAAACGCGTGCGCTTCAGGTGGAAGTTGGCGTAAACATCCACGAACGGGTAGTTTCCCAGTTCTACACGGCTGTCCTCATTCTGCTGGATGGCAAACTGGTTGAGCATCGGCACGTAGTCCGGGGCTTCGTATTTGGTGAAGAATGTTGCTGACGCGCCCAGTTCTACGCCTAATACGCGGGCAATACGGAACTTCAGGTACATGTTGGAGAACAGGTTCAGCTTCGGCAGCGGCAGCACGTCGTCGTTGTCGCTAAGCTGATAGGTGATGACGTTCTCCCAGTTAAAGATGCCCAGGCGCACGTTCTGCTGTAGCTGTGCCGTGACAATATTGATGGGGCCGTCGTGTTGGAATATGTCGACAGTCATGTTCTGCGGACCTTTATCTGAAGTGTCGTACGACATGCCGAAATAGGTGTAGTTGTGTATCTGGTCAACGGCAACGCGCAGGCGGGTGTCCGTCTTGGTGTACGAGAAGAGGCCTTCTATGCGCGTCCGCTTCTCGTTGTCCAGCGACTTATCCCACCAGAAGTGCTTGGAGTGGAAAGAGCGCTGCATGACCATCGGCTCAAAGCTGTGGTAGTATGCCTTGGCTGCCAGTTGTACGGTATCGCCGAATAACGGGAAGTTGAGGTCTGTAGAGAAGTCCAAGCTGACATTACCTGCTGAATAGCCGGTCATTCCCAGTTCTCCAATCAGGTTGAAGTGCAGCGTCTTGCCTTGCGTCTTGCTGATTTGACCGCCGAGGCTAAAGCCGCTTTCCGTCCATTTGTTCATGTAATATGCCGTGGAGTCATCCCTCAGGTCCGGCATCTGGAATCTATAGTAGTCGTGGGCAATATAGGCCTTGAAGCCGGCCTTCATGTATTTGTTGAAACCTTCAGCCAGCGACAGCGCAAGGGTGTTTCTCATGCTGAGCATGCGGGTCTTGTCGTAGATGGAATCCCCGCTGTATGCGCCTTCGTCATTCAGGTCGTAATACGTGTTGGCATAATAGCTGTCCGGGGAGACATAGGCCAGATATGTGCGGTCGTGGTTGCTGATGTCAATGGTGTGGATGAAGCTCGTCACGGGGACGTAGATTTTCTTGGTGTTCTGTTCCAGCGAGTCCTCCTCGGCCTTTGCGAGACGCAGGCTGTCCATCATGGCCTGTGATTCCACCTGGACTCGGGTACTGTCGTCAGCGGCAGAAGCCTGCTGCTTGTCCGGCTCGTCGCCCATGACAGGCGCATTGTCGGGTCGTCCCTTGGGCTCGTCGCCGGCTATCTTGCCGTCCATGCGTCCCTTGGGCTTGCGGGCGTCTTTACCCTCCTTCTCCTTCTTCTTCGCGGCCGACTTCTCTGCAAACTGACGGGCCTTCACTTCCTCTTCCGTCAACTGTACCGTGCGGTAGAAACCGATGTTGTAGCGGTGTGTCAGGAAGAAATGCTGCGAGTTGTTGCGGTTCCAGTTCTTCTCCAGCGTCGTGGGAATTTCGTTTTCGCTGAAAGTCTCCTCAATGCTTTCAGGGTGGGTCACGTAGGTGTCCTGCGTGATGCCGCCGTTCTCGTTGGTTTTGCGGTGGTAGAGCGAACCGAGAAAGTGCATCTGGTACTTGTCGCCGAGGTACGATGCAAAGAGCGAGGCGCGGAAGTGTGCGTTGTTCTGGTTGGCGTAATAGCCCGTCGCATAATAGTAGTCGAGGTCGAAGCCTGCTCCCATGCGCTTGTTGGCATTGACGGCAAACTTGGCCTGGATGTGGTCCTCGCCGTTCTGCTTGTCGCCGCATTCATCGTAGGAGATGTTGGTAAAGGGCGACAGGGTGTTCATGAAGTGGAATGAGGTGGGTTCGACGGTTGTGAAGCTATAGGGCTGTGTGAAGTAGAACTCCACGGGCTCGGGGCGGTCAATGAAGATGCGGCTCTCGCGGGCTGTATAGTTGTTGCCCAGGGTATTGTATTCGCCGTAGAGTCCGGTATTGTGGATGGTGTTCTGGAAAAGGTGCGGCAGCGTGTCGGGCTGTGCATTGGCCACGTCGCCGAAGGCATTCACCGTCCATACGCGGAGACCGTAGGGAACCTCTTTATTGCTGCTGTTGCCCAGCGTGTCGCGCTTGTTGGGGTTGAAGTTGGCGCGATCGTTGCCTTGGGTGATATTGCCACTGGCATCCATCTGGTTATAGGTTTGTCCTATGGCAAACGGCACAAGGGCAGTCAGCAACAACAATAGGGAAAGGACTTTCTTCATACCTTAAACATTCTCAATGAAGCCTCCCCGAACTTGATGACCATTGACACGAGGATGATATAGGTACCCGTCTCCTTATGGCCGGAGAAGTAGAAGCACAGTCCTACGATGGCACCGGCCATGAAGAGGATATTCAGAATGTTGCGAATAAGTTTTGTGTTCATTTCAGCAATGTCTCGAACTTATTGAACAAGAAGTCCTTACGGTCGATGGTCTTGCGACGGAACTTGCCTGATATGGGAAGCAGCTTCGTGCCTTTCTTGTTCACGGCTTCCTTGTCGGTAATCCATTCTTCTGCCTTCAGGTGCTCAGGGTTGCGGTTCTCGTCATACAGATAGCGGATGCGGCTCAAAGTCACGTCTGCCTTACCGTCAGAACAGTTGGCCTCAAGGACATAGAGGAAACGGGTACGGTCCAGCTGGAGAAGCGTCTTCTTGAATACCAGCCACTCTTCGTAGCTGCCACCCAGTTCATGCTTGCTGTCGTCAGCGACAAGAATCTGGCTGTGAATCTGGTTGCTCTCTTTGGTCATCTTCTCCATGTATTGTTTCAGGATGCCATAGATCTGCGCAGCGCTCTTGCCAGGGGCTTCGATGGTCTTGCTGAACACCACTTTGCCGTCAACCACGGGAACGGCTCCCAATAGGTATTTCTGGTCAGGATTCTCCTTTTCTGCCTTTACCTCTTCCTGCTCCTGCTCAGGGAGCTCCCAAGTATTGTCCTGAGCCCACATGGTCAGGGGCATCAGAGCGAGAATGGTTACGATTAACTTCTTCATGTCTGTTCGTTTTTTATGAATTTCCGTGCAAATGTACGAATAATATTCTATATTATGGCCAATAGTTATTTTTATTTTTCATTTTTTAATGCTTGCCGCACGCCTGCGTGACTTCCGCGTTTCAGTTCTTCAATTCCAATTCTTCCTGCAGTCGCACGATTTCGTCGCGGTACTGAGCTGCCTGAAGGAAGTCGAGGCGCTTGGCGGCATCCTTCATCAGGCGCGTGGTGTTGGCAATGCTCTTTTCCAGTTGCTGGCGCGTCATGCGTTCGATGATGGGGTCTGCGGCAAAGGCTGCCGTTTCGCTGTCGTTGGTGTCCTGGCCAGGCTTGGCAACGGAGAGCTTCAGCTCGCGGGCGTCAGGCGTGTCTGTGGAGACGAGCGACGACGACAGCGTCTTCTTGATCTGCGTGGGCGTAATGCCGTGTTCCTCGTTGTATTTCAGCTGCTTCGTGCGGCGGCGCAGCGTCTCGTCGATGGTCAGCTGCATGGAGGCGGTGATGTTGTCGGCATACATAATGACCATGCCGTTGACGTTGCGTGCTGCGCGTCCTGCCGTCTGCGTCAGCGAGCGGTGTGAGCGCAGGAAACCCTCCTTGTCTGCGTCGAGGATGGCCACCAGCGACACCTCGGGCAAGTCCAGTCCCTCGCGCAGCAGGTTGACGCCCACTAGCACGTCGAAGGTGCCGTTGCGCAGGTTCTCCAAGGTTTTTACGCGGTCAAGCGTAGTCACCTCGCTATGGATGTAGGCAGCCTGGATGCCGTGGTTCAGCAGGTATTCGCTCACTTCTTCAGCCATGCGCTTGGTCAGCGTGGTCACCAGCACGCGCTCATGACGCTCTATGCGCTGCTGTATCTCCTCCATCAGGTCGTCAATCTGGTTCTCCGTGGGGCGGACCTCAATCTGCGGGTCCAGCAGTCCCGTGGGACGGATAACCTGTTCCACCACCACGCCCTCGGCTTCGTTCAGCTCGTAGTCGGCAGGCGTTGCCGAGACATAGATGATCTGGTGCGTCAGCGCCTTAAACTCGTCGAATGTCAGAGGACGGTTGTCGAAGGCGGCAGGCAGCCGGAAGCCATATTCCACCAAATTGGTCTTGCGGGCGCGGTCTCCGCCGTACATGGCGCCAATCTGCGGGACGCTGACGTGGCTCTCGTCGATGAACATGAGGTAGTCCTCGGGAAAGAAGTCGAACAGACAGTAGGGGCGTTCCCCGGCCTGCCGGCCATCGAAATAGCGTGAGTAGTTCTCGATGCCTGAACAATGCCCCAGCTCCTTGATCATCTCCATGTCGTATTCCACGCGCTCCTTGATGCGCTGAGCCTTGAAGGTGTCGCCCAACTCTTCGAAGTATGCCACCTGCTTCACGAGGTCGTCCTGTATGTGGCGGATGGCGATGTTGGTCTGTTCCTGCGTAGTCATGAAGAGGTTGGCGGGATACAGCTTATATTCCTCAAACTGGGCGGTGCGCGTCATGGTCATGCTGTCCAGTTCTTCGATGGCGTCAATTTCGTCGTCCCAGAAAGTGATGCGTAAGATGGTCTCGTTGTAGGCCATGGCGATGTCGATGGTGTCGCCTTTGACGCGGAAGTAGCCGCGCTTCAGTTCCAGGTCGTTCCGGACATAGAGTGCCGCTACCAATTTTCTTAACAATGCGTTGCGGTCCATGATCTGTCCGCGGTGGATTTCGATGATGTTCTCGTTCAAGGCAACAGGACTTCCCATGCCGTAAATGCATGAAACTGAAGATACAACGACGACGTCTTTTCGTCCTGACATCAAACTGCTTACGGCACGCAGACGGAGGCGGTCTATCTCTTCGTTGATGGCCAGGTCTTTCTCAATATAGGTGTCGGTCGTCGGCAGGTAGGCTTCTGGCTGATAGTAGTCATAATAGCTGACATAATACTCTACGGCATTCTCAGGGAAAAAGCCCTTCATCTCCTCGTACAGCTGGGCTGCCAGCGTCTTGTTGTGCGAGAGGATGAGCGTGGGCTTGTTCATATTGGCTATCACGTTGGCCATGGTGAACGTCTTGCCTGACCCCGTCACACCCAGCAGAACCTGCGCTTCGTCGCCTCGCAGCAGCCCTTCGGTCAGTTGGCGGATGGCCTCTGGCTGGTCGCCCGTAGGCTTGTATTTAGATGTTAAATGGAATTTCATAAAGTGCAAAGGTACAAAATAATTCATAATTCATCATTCACAATCATAATTTTTTCTAATTTTCCTTTGTTTTTCGGTGGAAAATACGTACTTTTGCAAGTCAAATTTGAACAAGATGAAGAGAAAAGGCATTTTAGTCCTGTTTTTGGCTGGCTTGCTTTGTGGTTGTTCCACGGAGTTTAACAGCGTTTACAAGTCGGCTGATGACACGTTTAAATACGAATTTGCGAAGCAATGTTTTGCCATGGGAAAGTTCTCTCAGGCAGAAGCTTTACTTTCCGAACTGGTAACGATGCAGAAGGGCCGTACTAACGCCCAAGAGTGCCTGTACATGCTGGGAATGTCCCAGTACTGCAACAGGGACTACGAGGCTGCCAGTGCCACCTTCCGCAAGTATTTCTCGAGCTATCCCAAGGGTGACTATGCTGAGCAGGCTTCCTTCTATGTCGGACAGTCGCTGTTTGAGAGTATGCCCGACCCGCGTCTGGACCAGTCTTCCACCGTCGGCGCCATCAATGCCTACCAGAACTTCATGGACTATTTCCCCGATTCCCCCTTGCGCAGCAAGGCCGAGGAGCGCCTGTTCATCCTCCAGGACAATCTCGTCATGAAAGAATACTTGTCGGCAGAACTGTACTTTAACCTTGGTGGCTATTTTGGCAACATCAACGCCAATACCGAGTCGAACTACGAGTCGTGCATCATTACCGCCCAGAATGCGCTGAAGACCTATCCCTACACCAAGATGCGTGAGCAGTTCTCCATCCTGATCATGAAGAGCAAGTATGAGCTGGCGCATAATTCGTCGGAGGAAAAGCGCGTAGAGCGCTATCGCGATGCCGAGGATGAGTGTTATGGATTCATCAACGAGTTCCCCGAGTCGTCGGAGCGTTCCACTGCCGAGAAGTACATCGTCAAGTGCAAGAAGGTGACAGGCGATTGAAAAGTGAAGAGTGAAGAATAAATTGTAAACAATAAACAGTAAATAGTCAAATCGTCAATTTTAAATATGGATTACAAGAAATCAAAAGCTCCGGTAAATACCGTGACCCGCAACATCATGGACCTCTGTAAGGAGACTGGCAACATCTATGAGAGTGTAGCAATCATTTCGAAGCGCGCCAACCAGATCAGCGTGCAGATTAAGGAAGACCTGTCGAAGAAACTGGCTGAGTTTGCATCCTATAACGATTCGTTGGAGGAGGTCTTCGAGAATCGTGAACAGATAGAAATCTCCCGCTATTATGAGAAGCTCCCGAAGCCCTCGTTGTTGGCTACACAGGAGTTTGTCGAGGATAAGGTCTATTGGCGCGACCCTGCCCGTGAGGCTATGCAGGGTGCCTCTGAGTAGTTCGGCTGGCTATGATTCAACGCAAGCAAACTATTTTCCTGCTTCTGGCAGCGATTCTGGGACTGGTACACATGCTGGCCTGGCCTCTGCTGATTATCCAGTTGGTGGCCTCTGCCATTAGCATCTTTGCCATTTTCCTCTATAAACGGCGCAAGCGTCAGGCTGCCTGGTGCTTAGGTGCCCTCCTCGTCAACCTGGCGTGGTATGTGGGCTTGGCAGTCATGATACAGCAGGGACAGCTCCCTGAAGCACTTCCCTATGTGGCCTGCCTGCCGCTGATTGCCGCCATTCTCTGCTTCATGGCACGCAAGGGTGTCCTGGACGATGAGAAGCTGGTGCGAGCGGCTGACCGACTACGCTGAGTGTGTAGAAACAACTGAACTCCCATCAATAATTATCGGGTAGCTCTTACGGACCGTTCCGCAGGGCTACCCGATAAACTTTTATGCACCTTGGCACCTTTATTTCATCTGGGCCTTGAGGGCTGCTATGGACTCCTTCAGCGAGGCTATCTTTTCCTCGGAGTCGCTCTGCTTCTTGCGCTCCATGGCGACCACCTGTTCCGGCGCATTCTGCACGAAACGCTCATTGGAGAGCTTCTTCAGGATGCCTGCCAGGAAACCTTCCAGGTGCTGCAGCTGCGTCTCCAGCTTAGCTATTTCGGCATCGACGTCGATGAGGTTGCCCAGAGGTACGGCAAACTCGTCGGTACCCACCATGAAGGCCGAAGCCGTGGCGTCTTTCTCCGTGACCACGTTGATGGCGCTGAGGTTGGCCATCTTCTGAATGGTGGCGTAGTAGGACTGGCCATTGACCATTGACCATTGACCATTGATCTGCAGCTCCAGCGCCTCCTTCGGTGCGATGTTCTTCTGCGAGCGTACCATGCGGACACCCGATACCACTTGCTTCACCTGCTCGATGTCGCTGATGAGCTGTTTTTCGGTCTCTGTGGGAGCGTCTATATGGAGGCTCTCACGCATGATGCTCTCTCCCTGCTGGCGCTCGCAGAGGGCCTGCCACAGGGCTTCGGTGATGAAGGGCATGAAGGGGTGCAGCATCTTCAGCAGCACGTCGAAGAAGTGCAGCGTGGCGTCGTAGGTCTCGCGGTCGATAGGCTGCGGCTGTCCGTTGACATAGGCGGGCTTCACCATCTCCAAGTACCAGCTGGAGAACTCGTCCCAGAACAGCTTGTAGACGGCCATCAAGGCCTCCGAGATGCGGTATTTCGAGAACAGGTCGTCCAGCTCGGCATTGACTTCCTTCAGCTTGGCGTCGAACCATGCCACGGCGGTCTTGTTGGCTGCTGTCTGCTCGGTGTCAGCCACCTGCCAGCCCTTGACCAGACGGAAGGCGTTCCATATCTTGTTGTTAAAGTTGCGGCCCTGCTCGCAGAGTGCCTCGTCGAAGAGGATGTCGTTACCAGCAGGGGCTGAAAGCATCATGCCCATGCGCACACCGTCGGCACCGAACTTCTCGATGAGCTCGATGGGGTCGGGCGAGTTACCCAGCGACTTCGACATCTTGCGGCCTAACTTGTCGCGGACGATGCCCGTGAAGTAGACGTTCTTGAACGGGAACTTGCCCATGTATTCCTCGCCAGCCATAATCATGCGGGCCACCCAGAAGAAGATGATGTCGGGAGCCGTTACCAGGTCTGACGTGGGGTAGTAGTAGCTGATTTCCTCGTTGCCGGGGTTGTTGATGCCGTCGAACAGCGAGATAGGCCACAGCCACGACGAGAACCACGTGTCCAGGGCGTCTTCGTCCTGGCGCAGGTCGGCGTCAGTGATGGCTGGGTTCTTCTGCTGAGCCAGCTTCAGAGCCTCCTCACGGGTTTCTGCCACGACGAAGTCGCCTTCCTCGTTGTAGTAGTACGCGGGTATGCGGTGTCCCCACCACAGCTGGCGTGAAATGCACCAGTCCTGAATGTTCTCCAGCCAGTTCTTGTAGGTGTTGACGTACTTCTGCGGATAGAAATGCATCTCGCCTTCCATCACGGGCTTGAGGGCAATCTCGGCGAAGTGCTTCATCTTCAGGAACCATTGCAGCGAGAGGCGCGGCTCTATGGCCGTGTCGGGGTTGCGCTCTGAGTAGCCCACCTTGTTGGTGTAGTCCTCCACGCGCTCCATCAGTCCTGCGGCCTCCAGGTCCTTGGCTATCTGCTTGCGGCAGTCCATGCGGTCCATGCCCACGTAGATGGGCGACTGGTCGCTGATGGTACCGTCGGCGTTGAAGATGTCGATGGTCTCCAGGTTGTGCGTCTTGCCCAGCATATAGTCGTTGGTGTCGTGGGCAGGAGTCACCTTCAGACAGCCCGTACCGAACTCGATGTCAACGTAGCGGTCTTCAATGACGGGAATGACGCGACCCACCAAGGGTACGATGACCTTGCGGCCCTTCAGCCACTGGTTCTTCGGGTCCTTGGGGTTGATGCACATGGCAGTGTCGCCCATGATGGTCTCCGGGCGCGTCGTGGCCACCACGGCATAGTAGCCCTTCTCGTCCTTATGGATGACGTT
>JAEEGH010015146.1_pt1 | contig 16808 bp, 8 predicted proteins | sample 9134181 | NCBI WGS metagenome assembly JAEEGH01 (sample SAMN16246544, study PRJNA631951) | gut metagenome | biome: gut microbiome; feature: rumen; material: DP-attached | host: Bos | place: Iran: Karaj | collected 2018-10
AGATACTTCCCGGATGCGCGAGCCCTCGTTCCTGATGGTATTGGTCGGTGTGGGGCAGTACGCCTACCGCAGAGAGGATGGCGTGTATGTGGTGCCCATCGGGTGCTTGAAGGATTAGGGGGTGTTAAAATGTTAAATGTTAAACGGAAGGTTTCTGTGTGATACCACACGGAGGCCTTTTTTTGTTTTAAAATTTTTTGTATCTTTGCAGCCGAGTTTTTATCAATGGCAAACGATAGACGACATATCCACCTCTGCCTCGCCAAGATGAGCGACAATGGCGCTGAGCAGAAATATATACAAGAGGCCTTCCGGACCAACTGGGTGGCGCCTCTGGGACCGAATGTGGATGGTTTTGAAAAAGATCTTGAGCGTTATTTGGGCAATGATGTTCATGTAGCGGCACTCTCATCATGTACTGCGGCCATTCACTTGGCATTGCTCTTGGTTGGCGTAAAACCGGGCGATGAGGTGCTTTGCCAAAGCTTCTCATTTTGCGCGAGCTCCAACCCGGTAACTTACTGTGGTGCCAAGCCTATTTTCATCGACAGTGAAGCAGAAACTTGGAATATGTCGCCTGAGCTGCTTGAGGAGGCCATCAAGTCTAGATTATCTAGAAAACCCAAGGCTATCGTCGTGGTGGATCTTTACGGCATGCCTGCCCGTTGGGATGATCTTACTGCCATCAGCCGGAAATACGAAATCCCGATTATCGAAGATGCTGCCAATGCGTTGGGCTCGACCTATAAAGGCCGGCCTTGCGGCACTTTTGGCGATATTGCCACTTTGTCGTTTAACGGCAACAAGATTATTACCACCAGCGGCGGTGGAGCGCTCATTTGTCATGATGAAGCCACCAAGAAACGTGCTGTTTTCCTGGCTACTCAGGCCAAGGAGCCATATCTGCACTATGAGCACGAGGCCATCGGCTTCAACTACCGAATGAGCAACATTTCGGCTGGCATAGGCCGCGGTCAGATGACCGTGCTCGACAAGCACATAGCTCACCACAAGCACGTGCACGAGCTTTATTCATCTCTTCTGGATAACCCTGGTATCTTTAGAGTCTCTACTAACCCCAGCTCTGATTTTAACTCCAACTTCTGGCTTACCACCATACTTTTCAAACATCCTCTCGACACCGAGGCTTTCTGCCTGCAGCTGGACAAAGCTGGCATTGAGGCCCGTCCGCTCTGGAAACCCATGCACTTGCAGCCGGTCTACAAAAACGCTCCGGCATTCACCAACGGTGTCTCTGAAAACCTTTATAACACAGGCATTTGCCTGCCGTCAGGCCCCTGGGTGACGGATGAGGATGTCCGCTTCATTGTTGACACTGTTCTGCGCTAATTAAAAATTTGCAAAAAAACCTTGCGGATTGCAATTTTTTTGTATTTTTGTAGACTGAATAAGTAGATAAATCAAACAACAAAAATAATTCGTATGAAGAGACTTTTTTTAATGATTTTGTTCTTTGCGCTGATGCCTTTGGCTATGCTGGCGCAAACGCCTCAAATGATGGACATGGCCCGTGCAGAGCTTCAGAAACGCGGTCTTAACGAGACTGAAGTGCGCACCAGATTGATGGAAAACGGTATTGATGTTGACAACATACCGCCTACAGAATATGCCAACTATCAGAGCAGAGTGACCGAGATAATTAACCAGATGGTGGCCGAAAAGAACGCTGCCACTATAACTCCGGCCGCTGCAGCAACAGGAGGCGTTGAGGTGGTGTCAACTCCTGAAGAAATGCCACAGACCACCACAGGTGAGGCTGCCGCAGAGGAAGCATTGGAAAAGACTCTAGAAGAGAATCATGTGTCACCTACTGCAGGCAGCGATATTTATGGACACTCCCTTTTCACAGGTAAGGGACTGGATGTGTTCCGCACAACTGACGGTGCCCTTGCTCCTGAAACATATATTTTGGGTGAAGGAGATGAGGTGCATATCTCAATTTTCGGTTCGTCACAGACTGAGATTCACCAGCGCATAGGTCCTGATGGCAGCATTCAGCCTACAGGATCAAGCAAAATTTTCTTGAAAGGCATGACTTTGGCTCAGGGCCGTGAGGCTATCCGCAGCAAGCTTAGCCACAGCTTCTCGTTCAGACCTGACCAGATTGCCGTTACCATCTCGACAGCCCGTACAGTTGCGGTGAGCATCTATGGCGAAGTGGGTGTGCAGGGTGGTTTCACCATCAGTGCCTTGAACACAGTGTTCAACGCCTTGGCAGCAGCCGGTGGCCCGACAAGCCTCGGTTCGGTGCGTAACATCCAGCTGTCGCGCGCAGGCAAGACGTACACCATCGATATTTACAAATACATGAAGAACCCGACCATCGGAGTCAACTACGACATTCAGAACGCTGATGTGATTTTTGTTCCGGTGGCTCAGAAGATAGTCAAGATAGAAGGTGCTGTCAACCGCCCTATGCGTTACGAGATGATTGACAGCGAGAACCTGGCCGACCTTATCGAATATGCTGGCGGTGTGGTGTGGAACGTTTATCCGGAGTATGTACAGATTGAACGCATTGAAAACGGTCAGATCATCTATCAGGACTACAAGCTTAGCGAAATCATGTCGGGCAAGCGCAAAGTGAGCTTGCAGGCAGGCGATATAATCCGCATCAAGGTAGCCAACGAGCCTGTTGAGAACTATGTTTCAATTGAAGGTGACGTTTACTACAACGGACGTTTCGAACTCGACAAGAACACTTCGCTTTCGGTTTTGTTGAACAACGCCAAACCGCGTTACACAGCCAAGACAGATTATCTCTTTGTGGAGCGCACCAGAGACGATGAGACTGTCGAGGTGATTACAGTGCCTTATCCTGGCACCAACGGCAATCCTGACTTTGTGCTCCGTGCACGCGACAAGGTGACGGTGTTGAAACAGTCGACCTATCGCGATGTCGATATCATTGAGGTGAGCGGTCAGGTGCGTAAGCCGTTCTCACGCAATTTCAGCTTGGACGACAAGATGACCGTCTCACAGGCCATCGACTTCGCCGGCGGCTTGAAGCCTACAGTATTCCCTGTGGCTTACATATTCCGCAAGGATGTTGCCAACCCTGAAAAGATGCAGTACATCAGAGTGGATCTGGAAGCCGACGGTGACAGACTTCTGCAGCCTGGCGACCGTTTGAATGTTTATGACAACACTCTCTACACCAACATTGGCGAGGTGAGAGTGAGCGGTGCGGTTAAAGAGCCTTTCGGCACAACTTACGACGAATCGCTCACTCTGCACGACATGTTGTGCATGGCCGGCGGTTTCACAATTGGTGCCGCATACGATCGTGTGGAGGTGTTCCGTCTGAACATCTCAAAGACCAACGAGGTTGACTTGGATTTGATCACCCTTCAGGTTGATGAGGACTACAATATTATTGGTAGAACCTTCGACTTACAGCCTTACGACCACATAGTGGTGCGTATGACTCCTAACTACACCACGGGCCGTTATATAGAATTGAACGGCCGTGTGAAATATCCTGGCGTTTACGTGTTGGAAGACTCCAAGACCCAGCTTTGGGACATTATCAAGAAGGCTGGCGGTCTGCTTGACGATGCCGACCCGTATGCACGCCTGACCCGTACTCAGGGACGCAACACCGGTAGCATAGGTTTGAACCTTACCAAGGCCAAACGCAACAGAAACAGTATAAAGAACGACCCTATCCTTATGGAAGGTGATGTCATCAACATTGTCCGTCAGGAAAACACAGTGGTAATCCGCGAGACCGGTACACGTATGGCTCAGTATGTGCCGGTTGAGTATTCTTCAACTCAGAAAGTCATTGTTTATGACGGTGCTCACAGAGCAAAATGGTACATTAAGCACTATGCCGGCGGATTTACCAAAACAGCCGACAAGAACAGCGTCACAGTAACCATGCCTAACAACCAGGCTGAATGCACCAGACGCTTCCTTGGCATCCGCCGTTATCCTAAGGTTGAGCCGGGTGGAGTAATCACTCTGCGTATAGACGATAAGAAGAAAGAGCGCATAGAGAAACCGAAGGAGAAGGTCGACTGGGGTGTCGAGGCTAGAAACTCATTGGCCGCTTTGGTGTCAATCGTGTCAATCATACTTCTGTTGAACAACTTGAACAAATAGTATTTATGGATACAATGGAAAACAACGTCGCGCCTCAGCAGACTGAGGAAGAAGGCATCGACATAATGGCTTTGCTGCGCAATTTGTGGGACGGCCGCAAGACTGTGCTGATTTGCCTGGGCATTTTCGTAGCTCTGGGTTTGACAGCTGCCCTTACCATGAAACGCGCCTATACGGTGAAGACTATCATGGTGCCTCAAATCAACTCCCGACAGAACTCTTCGTTGGGTAGCTTGGCTGCTTTGGCCGGTATAGACCTGGGCATGCAGACCGCTGCATCCGACCTTTCGCCTTTGGTTTACCCTGAGATTGTGAGCAGTGTGCCTTACCGCCTTCAGCTGATGCACACTCCTTTGCATTACAAAAAGGTGGATCATCCTATCAGCATGTTCGACTATATAATCGGCGGTTACGACAAACCTTCGGTGTTTGCCTACATCAAGAGGTATACCATAGGTTTGCCGGGCTTGATTATAAGCCAGTTTGCCCCCAAGCCTCAGGAGATTGTGCTGCCTAAGGGCGGTCCGGCAGGTGCAGATACCACCGACAAGCCTATAGTCATCACTGTCAATGAGCAGAAGATGCTTGAGGTGTTTGGCAAGATAGTCACTCTCGATGTCAACAAGAAGGAGGGTTACCTCACTCTGATAGTCAATGGCACCGAGCCTATACAGACTGCCGAGCTGGCACTGAAGGCACAGAAGCTGCTGCAGGACGAGGTGACACGTCACCGTATCGAGAAGTCTGAGAAGGAATTGATGTATATTGAGGCCAGATATCAGGAAGTGAAGAAGGAAAACGATATGTACCAGGAGCAGCTGGCCATCATCAAAGACCGCACAAAGAGCGTTATGAGCTCGCGCGATGAAATTGAAAAAGACCGTATCCAGGCCAAGTACAATGTGTCGAACGCCATCTTCAACGAGATGGCCAAGCAGTTGGAGCAGGCTAAGATGCAGGTGAAGCGCGACACTCCGGCTTACGCCATCATCCAGCCGGTCACCATCCCTATGAAGCCTTCGAACAGCCGGGCTAAAACTCTTATAGTTTGGACGTTTTTTGGATTTATAGTAGGGTGCGGCATTGTGCTCGGAAAGGGTTACTGGAAGAACCTTAAGAATAAATTCAACGCTAACGCTGACGATAACGATAACTAGGGAGTTGGAGTGAAATGAAATGAAGCGAGGCGGAGGAATCTCATACTTATGCTTGAGATTTCTCCGCTTCGACTATCGGCTTCGGTCGAGATGACGACAAAAACTATTATTATGTCAAGGAAGAAAACAAACAGCCTCAGCACTTTTGTCAACACCATACTCCGCATTTACGGTGAACATCCGTTCAAACCCATGAATTATAAGCAGATAGCTAAGATTATGGGTGTACGCGATGCGGCTGGCAAAGACGTCATATTCCAAGTGCTTGAAACCCTGGCCCGCGACGGTCAGCTGATAGAGAACCATCCGTACAGCTATGTGCTGAACCCCGACCTGATTAGCGAATACGGTCCGAAGCCGCAGTATGTGGTGGGCACAGTCGACATGAAGGGTACCGGCAAGGCTTATGTGCAGCCCGATGACGGTGGAGAGGACATACAGATTGCCTCCAACAACACCGGCAAGGCACTGCATGGCGACAAGGTGAAGGTTGCCATGTTCCCAAAGCGCAAGTCGAAGAAGAACGAAGGAGAGATTGTGGAGGTGCTGCAACGCGCCCGCACCGAGTTTGTGGGCATATTCACCCTCAGCCACGGCTATGCCTTTGTGGTGTCGGACAGAGTCTCCATGCCGGTCAACTTCTACATTCCGCGAGGCAATTACAAAGGCGCCCGCGACGGACAGAAGGTAATAGTTAAGCTTACCGACTGGCCCGACAACTCGCGCAACCCCTTCGGCGAGGTGATAAGGGTGTTGGGTATACCTGGCGAGAACAATGTGGAGATGCAGTCGATATTGCTGGAATATGAGTATCCGCTGGAGTTTCCGAAAGATGTGGAAAAAGAGGCGAGCAAGATTTCCGATAAGATTTCAGCCTCGGAAATCAATAGCCGACGCGACTTTAGGGACATTTTCACCATCACCATCGACCCTCGTGACGCCAAGGACTTTGACGATGCCATTTCCTATCGCAGGCTGCCCAACGGCAACCATGAGGTGGGAGTGCACATTGCCGATGTGTCGTACTATGTGAAGCCTGGCTCGGCCATAGACCGTGAGGCTCAGCAGAGGGGTACCTCGGTTTACTTGGTCGACCGCACCATACCCATGCTGCCCGAAAAGCTTTGCAATATGGTGTGCTCTCTGCGTCCCGACGAGGAAAAGCTGACGTTTTCGGCTGTTTTTGAGATGAACGACAAGGCTGATATCCTCAACCATTGGATAGGCAAGACCGTAATCAAGTCGAACCGCCGCTTCGCTTACGAGGAGGTGCAGGCTATGATAGAGGGAGGCGAAGGCGATTTCAAAGACGAGTTAATGATTCTCAACGACTTGGCCACCAAGCTGCGCGAAAAGCGTATGGCTCAAGGCTCAATCAACTTCCACAGCGAAGAGGTGAAGTTTGTGCTCGATGAGAATATGCATCCTATCGACACTTACGTCAAGGTGCAGAAGGAGGCCAACATGCTCATTGAGGACTTCATGCTGCTGGCCAACCGCACTGTGGCTGAGTCTATTGGCAAGAAAGACTCTAAATATCAAGGATATACCTTTGTTTACCGTGTGCACGACGAGCCTAACCCTGAGAAGTTGTACAACTTCATCGCCTTGGTGTCGAAGTTGGGTTATTCTATGAACATCAGCACTCGCGAGAAGCTGGTGAAATCGTACAACGCCTTGTTTGAGGCTGTGGAGGGCAAGGGCGAGCGCAATCTAGTGGAGTCGGTGGCTCTGCGTACCATGGCCAAGGCTCAGTACAGCACTGTCAACATTGGTCACTATGGCTTGGCCTTCCCGTTCTACACTCACTTCACTTCGCCTATCCGCCGTTATCCCGACCTTATGGTGCATCGCCTGATTGAGCGCTATCTGATTGAGAATCAGACTAGTGTCAACCGTGAGGAATATGAGGTTCTGTGTCAGCATGCCTCCGAGATGGAGCGTAAGGCTGCCGAGATGGAGCGCGAGTCGGTTAAGTACAAACAGGCTGAGTATCTGCAGGATAAGATAGGCAAGGTGTTTGACGGCTTGATTTCCGGCCTAAGCAAATGGGGCATTTACGTGGAGCTTAAGGACAGCAAATGCGAAGGCCTGGTACGCTACAGCACCTTGGACGACATGTACTATATCGATGAGGAGAACTTCCGCGTCATAGGCCAGTATACAAACAAAATCTACCGCCTGGGCGACGCTGTCAAAGTGCGCATCGAAGCAGTCGATTTGATTAAAAAACAAATGGACTTCACGTTAGTGAACAGACCGAATAAGATAGCACACAAGAAAAAAAATTAAAAATTATTTCAACTACGTTTTTTTTTGTATTTTTGTGGCAGTTTATGAACACTGGCATTATTATTATTATAGTATCTGAAAATTGGGATGCCACCCATAAATGGGGGGGGGTAACACATTGGTATTCAACTAGTTACAAGCGTTTTTGTTTTTACACATGATAGCTGCAATTTTCATTGCGGTCTGTTTTTGCTTTGTCGTAAATTATTTTTTTATTACATAATAACTAATAAGATGAAAAAAACACAATTTTTGAAAGCCTTCGCGCTTTCTTTGGCAACGGCTTTCGTTATGCTGTTGCCGACAACCATGAACGCCCAAAACGACGGTTTTTTCCTCAACAATGAGGATATCTATGCGAGTCGCATTAGCAGCGACTTCAACATCTTTGTCGGACAGTTCGGCGGCAATGGTGGCCAAGCAGGTGGCAACTACGGGATTAGCATCGGAACGTTTGGACAAGATCCTCCCGCACCGCTCGGCAGCGGACTCTTCATCATGGCTGCGGCTGGCGCGGCCTACGCATTTTCGAAAAAACGTAAAAAACAGGAAAACAACTAAAAACACATCAATCTACAATGAAAAGACTTAGCACAATCATCATGGCACTGGCTCTCGTGCTTGGAATGAGCCAATGCAAGAAACAAGAAATTCCCACCAATGGCAATGGCGGAGAAAAGGTCCACATCACTTTGAACGTGAACAACGGCGAAAATATCTCAGTGAACGTCGACAACGGCGGCAGGCACGCAGTGGCCCCGAACCTCGGCGTGATCCAATTCACCGCTGGGGACAAGCTCTATGTGGGCAACAACGGCCACTATGTAGGCTATTTGAACTATGTTGTCGATCAAAGTGGCCGCCGTTTCGAGGGCAACATCGATGGAAGTGCCTGCTCCACGAGCGACAAGCTGCACTTCTACTTCTTGGGTGGCAAGGCTCCTGCAACGGCACCTACGGCGGGAACCACAACCGACTTCACCATCAACATTGCCGACCAAAGCCAGAACCTGCCCGTGCTCTGCTATGGCGCTTCGGATGAAAATTACTCGACTAGCGGTAGCTACACCGTCGTTTTGGAGTACAAGTGCGCTTTGGTGAGGTTCAACCTCAACAAGGAAACAAATTATATATGCACCTTGTCGAACATGCTGACCGAGGCCACCATCGACTTTGCCAATAAGGCCATTACGCCAACCGCCACCACTGGCACCATCGACCTTTACAGGGAGGAAGGCAACACGGGCGTGAGATGGGCCATCCTGCTGCCCGGCACCAACCTTTCAGCCGACGTCAATGTGGAAGGGGAACCGTCAGAAGCGCTTCATGAAAACCAGTTTATCAACTCCGGAATAACGCTTAAAAATCCTGTGTTTGCGGCACCTGATGCACAGTATGCCGTTACAAGTGGTGGCGTATTGAAACAATTCTCGGTGAGTTCTACGCAGAAGGTCTATTTCTCGAGGGCCAACCTGAAGTGTAACGCGGCCAACCCCAACCAACTGGTGTGGGGCTTCCACGAATACCAGTATGACGAGTGCCCTGGTTTTTATGCCATAACCTCTAATTCGGGGAACACGGGTACAACTGCGGTTCATATAACTAGTAGCAATGAAATGGATCGATTCAGCTGGGGATTTCACGGCACTACTACTGTATCAGAAAACGATTGGGTGGACGGATCAAGGAACCTGAACTGGAATGATGGAACAGACTGGGGATGTGCACTCAGAGGGACTGCCTATGGCAACTATTGGCGCACGCTGACGGCAGCCGAATGGGAATACCTTCTCAAAACGAGATCAGGTAAACGTTTCCTGATGGTAACTTGGCAGCAGTATCATAATTATAATTTGGCGACTACAAATGGCATTTTCATAGCGCCTGATGGCTATGACGGCGGATCCACTTCCGGTTATTCTCAATGGAACAAGACAGGTTGGCAAAATGTTAAATCAATATCTAGCTCTGAGGCGAATGAACTTTTTGAGGCCGGATGTGTGTTCCTGCCTGCTCTCGGCTACCGTCAAGGTAGTTATTACTATGAGTACAATTACCACTATAATCCGAGTGGCTATTACATGTTTGGTAATTATTGGACGGCCACTGGTGTGACACAGCAACCTAATTCGACAGTAACTCCACAAGCGACGGCTTTCCGCTTTACAGAAGACGCATTTGATTATGCGTATTCCCCAAAACGCGATCTTGGCATGTGTGTCCGTTTGGTGTGGGATGCCAACTAAGCGGTTCGCAAGGAGGCGGGATTTCCGATTCCGCAAGCCGGGGGAAGGGAGATTTGCCATTCCCGCATGAAGATCGTAGAGACGTCACATTGTGGCGTCTCTATGTGTTTTTTGCCTGCCGGGGTTTTCGGAATTCCAGTCCAAACTAATTTGTCAGGTAGGTTGGTATTTAAGATACTCTATTTTGGCAAGCTCTACCCAAGGAGTTCCCAAGGTGATGGCATCTCCTTGCGAAAGGCGAAGGAAGTGCGGGGGGAAGTTGGGGATTTTCTGACAGGAAAACACGGGTTTTGGTCGAGAGGAGACCAATGGAACACTTATGGAGGGTAAAGGATGACCTAAGGAGGACGTCAGTTCAAACCTCTGAAAAAAGCTGAGTTTTTTCCAAAATTGAAGAAAAATGACGATTTTGGAAAAAACTCAACGCATCACCTCTTCAGAAAGGCCGGAGTTTGTGGCCATGTATGGCAGAAGACGCGTCGGAAAAACGTTCCTCGTCAACCAATTGTTTGGTCAGGGCACTGGGGTATTTCTGGAACAGTTGGGCCTCGCTGCAGGACAACTTGACGTTGATTGTATGCGGTTCGGCCACCTCTTGGATGATACGCCATATCGTGGATGACAAAGGAGGTCTGCACGACCGCATCACTCACGAGATTCACCTGCGGCCATTCACTTTGCAGGAGACAGAACTCTACCTGAAAAGCCGAGGGCTAAAATGGGAACGGCTGTCGGTGATGCAAGCCTATATGGCTCTGGGCGGCGTCCCATACTATCTTGGGCTGCTCAACAAACAGGAGAGTTTTGCAATGAATATCGACAGGCTGTTTTTCGGCGAGGACGAGGAACTGCGACGTGAATACAAACGGCTTTACAGCACGCTGTTCAAGTCGCCCGAGTCCTATACCGCCATCGTGTCGGCACTTTCCAAGGTGCGTTCGGGCTTGACTCGCAATGAACTGAGGAAAGCCCTCGGCAAAGACTCGAGCGGCTCGCTAAGCAAGAAATTGGAGGATCTCGTCAATTGCGACATCATCCGCAAATATGTGGTACGGAACAAAAACGTCAAGAAAAGTTCGGCCATCTACCAATTGATGGATTTCTATTCGATTTTCTATCTGACGTTTGTCGCAAGAGCCGAGGCCGAGACGAACTATTGGAGCCACCATATCGGAACCTCGGAGGTGAACGCTTGGCTTGGGTTGGGCTTCGAGCGTCTCTGTATGGCACACGCTTCACAAATCAAACAAGCATTGCGGCTCGACCGCATCGCCACCAAAGTCTATTCGTGGAGAAGCAAGAGTGGGAAACCGAAGGCCCAGATTGACATGATTCTGGAACGTGCCGACGGCATCATCAACATTTTTGAGATGAAGTACAGCGATACAGAATACCTTTTGGATAAAGAGGAAAAAGAAAAGCTGCGCACCCGGATAGCAAGATTCCGCAAAGAGACAGAGGTCAAAGAGGCCCTATGGCCGACACTTGTGACAACTTACGGCCTGAAAAAAGGCATCCACTCGGACACTTTTGTCGCCACATTGACTATGGATGACTTGTTCCAATAGTGCTGATTGAAGCGTTTCGAACGTCGTTGAGTTTTTTCCAAAATTGAAGAAAAATGACGATTTTGGAAAAAACTCAACTGTTTTGAACATATTGCTAACGGTAACTTTTTTCCTCAACCCACAGTCTCTTTCACGAAAAAGGCGTACTTTTGCAGGTTATGTAATACAACACCATGTCTGAACCTTTTAAATCACAAGCCCTCGAGGCTAACCTCGAGCAAACCCGATATAAAGATATCTTCATTCCCGAAGAACATCAACGGTTTATCAACCTATCAGCCAAATACTTCGGCATCAACAAACGGGCCAAGGACTGTATCACCGAATACCACCACCCGATGTCGAACCATACCTTCGTCACTGAGGAACTACGCAAGATGTTGTTAGATGACTTCTGGTTCTATTCCCGTGAAGACATTCCCGCCGATGCTTTGCTTGTCCCCATTGAGATGATGCGTAGCCTTCTGAGACCAGAAGTCTCAAAAAAGCTAAGGCTCAATATTGTTAACACCCTCCTTGAATTTGTTGAGAAAGCCGCGAATTCGTCATTGCGAGGAGCGAAGCATAGCGAAGCGACGCGGCAATCCAACCTGACCCAAACAGAGCCAACTCAGGTTGGATTGCTTCGTCGTTTCACTCCTCGCAATGACGTGCCCGACGCTGTTTTCGACGTTCTTGAAGAACGCTTCGACGACAACCGAGACTGCTACATTCTGGCCTCAAAATACGCCATTCGCTATCTGGACAAACTGGCCCACGACGAGCAATACGGCCCTAAGGCAATGAGCTTGACAAAGACCATCCTCCAAGAAACCTACCGCTACTGGCGCGACACTACCCTAGTGGAACAATGGCTTACCGAAAAAGCCGCTCTTGTTCAACCCGATGAGGCCAAAGCTATCAAGGAATCCATTGGCGAACCCTATTTCGACCAGCTCAACAACGATCTGAATAACGCCGACACTTGGGAGAAACTCCGCGACATGCCCGTTTTCGACCAGATCGCAGCCCGATTCACCAAGTCGGAAGAGACTTTCCCGCATTTCATCACGAAGTTCCACTATGTGTTTTATCTGCTCCACTTACCGGGCATGGAAAGCCAGCGCGAGCGTCTTATCTGGAACATGAACCGCATGCTTCGCGATGCCGTCGACGAGATGCCACAGGAACAGATCAAGCCTTTCATCGACACTATCTTCGACCTGGCCCAAGAGTTACGCAAAGACTATATGTCGGCCGTGCTCGACTTCCAGCTGACTTTGGGCTTGAAGATCATCGATGTCGACCAAACCGAACAGAAAGAAATCGTCAACTACTTTGAGAAGAAACTCATCAATTTTGGCTTTGTCACTCCAGGCAAAGTGTTCGTTGATGAGGATTGGCAACTCTCTGTGGATGAGAATCATATCAAGAATATCCGTGTTTGGCTGGAGCTCATTGAGCACTCCAAGTTCCCGATGGAGAAGTTGCTTTCTTCTTTGATTGTCAACCTTAAGTTGGGCGGCATCTTCCTCAGTGATACCGACCTCTTCCAGCGTGAAATCACCAAGATTCTCAACTCCAACATCAGTCCATATTATAAGAAAGTAAAACAGCTGACCCGCATCTTCCCCGTCTATTTCAATGAGATTGGCGCCGAAGGCGAAATCCGTAATGTCACCACCAACATGGATGAGATTTCGGGTCGAGAGGACAAACTGGTGCACTTCCTCCGCAAGCAGGTGCATACCGAGAGTAACAACACGTTGATTGGTCTTACTTTCAGCGTATTCCAGTTTTGGAGTGATGGCATCAAGGAGAACCTCAGGGCGATTCTTCCGAACAACGTTTACGACAGCATCGACGTTAACAGTGAATGGTTCACCTACGTGCACGACATCACCGTTACTATGAGCGAGACCAGCTGCCTCGATGCCGAAGATCTGCTCATGCTCTCACGCGACGACTTCGATAAACTCATCAGCCGTGCCGCTGAAAAGTTGCAACTCGACCAAGCTATCGCCGACCGCGAACATGCCCGACTGATGGATATCAAGGATCTTTACGCTTTCCTCCGTGAGAAGTATTCGTTCGAATCGGTCAACATCTTCAATTCGCTCAGGAATTATCCGTTTATCGCAGATAAGGACATCGACGCTTTTGAGAAGGCCTACAAAAAGAAAGACATTGGCACTTCGTTGAAGATGATCTACGCCTTCATGGAGAAGCTGAAAGAAATCATCTTTAATCCCGAGGAGAGCGAAGGCTGGGAGAACATCTACCACAAGCGCCATATCGCCATCGGCATCCCTTCGATGTACGGCACCTATCGTGAGAATAAATTTGAGGCTATGGGTCTGACGTTCAGGCTTGAACGTGTGGCTACCCAGTTGATGGAACAGGTGGTGCAAGGCATCAACCTCGAATACATCTCCGCCCGTACGCTTGAGGTGATTTACGACATCCTCGAATACTTCCGTGAAGGCTTGGAGCTCGACGGCATCACCAACCAAGGCCTGAACGCAAAACTCCAAATGCTCAAGTATTCGTTGACATCCCGAAGCTTCTCGTTTGACCAATACATCAATATCTTCGGCTTTATTTCCGAGGACGTCAAGCGCATCGTCATCAGCTATTTTCTGAAGTCGTATGAATACCCGTTGAAGGTCGTTGTTCCGCAAATCTTCGATCCGGAGGGCAAGCTCGACGAGCGTGAGACCGCTGCTTTGATCAGCAAGAAATCAGAGGAATTCCACCGTGACCTTTTGTCGGATGCCTTCCTGATGCAGCCGTTGGACAACTTCATCGCCCGCATCCTGAAGTCACTGAGGGGCATGGCGGCCGATCTGGACCAAAAGCTGATCAACGATATCATGACCTACAACTCCGAGATGCTGATCAGTCCGTTCTGGAAAGCCACTCCCAAGATGGACAACCAGGTTTTTATCGGCAACAAGGCCTATCACCTGAAGAACCTCTATCTGAACGGCTTGCCGGTGCCTCCAGGCTTCGTGATCACTACAGAGACTTTCCGTCGTAACGACACCATCAATACCATGCCTGAGCTACGTTCTGAGATTCACGGTATGATCCGTAAATTCATCGGCGGATTGGAAGGCATCACCAAGCGAAGCTTCGGCAACCCGAACAATCCATTGCTGCTTTCGGTGCGTTCAGGCACGGCTATCTCCATGCCTGGTGCCATGGATACTTTGCTCAACGTGGGCTTGAACGACGAGATCGCCGAGGCGGTAGCCCAAGACCCAGAGAAAGGCTGGACTGTTTGGGATTCATATCGTCGTCTGTTGCAGAGTTGGGGCATGGCTAAAGGCATTGAACGCGACGTGTTTGATGACGAGATCAACGCCTATAAGCAGCAGACCGGCGTGGTGATGAAAGCCGACTTCACGGCGGCCCAGATGAAGGAGATGGCCATGGCCTACAAGCGTATCTTGGCGGAGCATGGCGTGGTCTTCGAGCAAGACTCATTCAAGCAGTTGATCGAGTGTGTCAACATGGTTATCGATTCTTGGAACAGCGAGCGTGCTTTGGCTTACCGTCGCCATTTGGGCATCTCGGAGAACTGGGGAACCGCCGTTATCGTGCAGCAGATGATCTTCGGCAACCGCAGTGCCACTTCAGGTACTGGCGTGGTGTTCACCCAGAACCCCAACCGAGAGCGTCCAGGGGTACATCTCTATGGCGACTTCACCTTGCGTAGTCAAGGCGAGGACATCGTGGGTGGCCTGGTGAAGCCGCTGCCGATAGGAGAGACCCAACGTAAGACGGCCAAGCTGGAAGGCTATTCCATGCAGACCATGCTGCCTGACATGTATAAGAAGATTTATAATACCGCAGTGAAACTCACCGAGGATCTGGGTTATGGCCCGCAGGAGATCGAGTTCACTTTCGAAAGCGACAACCCTGATGACTTCTATATCCTCCAAACCCGTGACCAGGATCTGAAGACAGAGGAGAAGCCGGCTGCCTTTGTGCTGTCGCCCGATGAGATGCATCCCGTTGGCCATGGTATGGGAATCGGCGGCGGTGCCTTGAACGGCTTATGCGCTTTCAATCCACAACAGATCGAGAGCCTGCGTAAGCAATTCCCTGATGAGCATGTCATCTTAGTCCGTCCCGACACGGTGCCTGACGACATCGGCATGATCTTTGACTGCGATGGCTTACTCACCGCTCGTGGTGGTGCTACTTCCCATGCCGCTGTCACGGCAGTACGTCTCGGCAAAGTCTGTGTGGTCAGCTGCGACGGCCTCGAGGTCGACGTCAACGACGAGTTTGGTGCCATCAACGGCCATCCGCTCCATAGGGGCGATAAGATCGCTATCGATGGAAACCTCGGTTTAGCCTATCTCGGGCATTATCCTGTGGAGAAGCAATAAGCATATCTTTTTTGCTTTTTCTAAAAAATGTTTTATCTTTGTCCCGTCAAGCTCAAGTCTGTGAAGATTTGAATTGACGGGACATATTGAAAGAAGGCGTTTGCCGAGCTGGTTTTTGTTCTCTTTGAACCTGAGAAATTCAAAACGTGTATAGCAAAAACTAAGCAGTGGTAGATGCCCGCGCAAACAAGCGTGGGTATCCGCTCTGTTAGTTTTATACACAGGTTTCTCAGGACCTAAAGAGAAGACTAACGTGAGAGATACCCCGCTTTCTTTTTGTATGTAGCTGAAAAACATGGAATGTTACATCAAAACGCATCAATATGAAAAGAGTTTTACTGACGACAACGCTGCTCTGGCTGGGTCTGATGGGCTATGGCCAGCAGGTGGAGACGGTTTCGGAACGTTTCCACTACCGCTATCTGAAGGAGGAGAAGCCTTCGATAGAGCAGATTCAAAAGGACAACGAAGAGCGCCAACGCAACTGGCAGGAAGAATTTGAGGCGATGAAAGCCAGTCTCGGCGGCAATGACCGGATCTCTGACAATGTGAAGGTGACGGTGACCACTGAAGTTCGGTATCCTGATCTTATCGTTTCAGTCGCCTACGAAACCGTAAATCTTGCCGAAGAAGCCGACGATTACGCTCTCGGCAAATACACCATCGGCGACTCTAGGGCTTGTACCTTCATGTGTAACTTCCTAAAGGCCAAGATGGAGAACGAGCTTGCAGAATACCTGAAGCCCGAAACCAAAGTCGATGTAAAGGTGACGGGAGCTACCGACGGCACACCGATCCGCTCGAAAATCAACTACAAGGGCGAGTATGGCGACTTCAACAACAAGCCGATCACGTTGAACGGTAAGCCATACAATATGACGGTGACGCAAAAAACCGGAGTTACCACCAACGGTCAGTTGGCTTTCCTGCGTACACAGGGTGTGGAGCATTACTTAAAGACCCAGGTAGAGCCGATGAAGCATACACAGAACACCTTCCAGGAATTTGCTGTGGAGAACAAGGAGAAGGGTGGAGGCT
>JAEEGH010015148.1_pt1 | contig 16805 bp, 14 predicted proteins | sample 9134181 | NCBI WGS metagenome assembly JAEEGH01 (sample SAMN16246544, study PRJNA631951) | gut metagenome | biome: gut microbiome; feature: rumen; material: DP-attached | host: Bos | place: Iran: Karaj | collected 2018-10
AACCTTTATTTATGGCATAAAAAAGGGGCTTCGCTCAGTTGATCGGATCAACTAAAGCGACAGCCCCTTTTTCGTGTAAGCGATAGACGGGGCTCGAATTTTCCCGTCAACAAAAAAAGAAAGGAAAATCAAGCGTTTCAGCACTTCCATCGAGCCCAGTCACTCACTCAAGCACTCAAAATAGAATTATTCATCTGCACACGTTTTTATACTTGGTTCACCCTTCGGTTTTACTTAATCTTGATCTTCACCTGCCCCGTGACATTTCCACCTTTCCCTGTTACCACCAACTTCACAGCCTTTTTGCTCTGTTTCTTGACCTTAATCTTAAACTGGTCTTTGTTAAACTGAATGGTATTTCCTTCAGGGGTCGTAACTGCTACATACTGCACTTTCTTTAACTTCTTGCCACTTACTACGTACTTCCCACCCTTTTTCTTCGCCTTTACGGTTACTTCCATTCCATTGTCACTTATGTCGATAGGCTTTATCGTGTATTCGTAGGTACGGTGTTCCATCGCCCTATTCATCTCTTTTACGATTGCCCTTATCATGTTGTACTCTTTTACTAATTCAGGACTTCCTGTACCATCATCATTGAATACTAACCGAGGAATGAATTTTGCCTGTCCTGCATTTGTTCCAGATACTACATACTCTACATCTAATCGGAAGTATTGTGCAGGGTTAAAGTTGTTATACATATCTCCTAACTGTTTGCGGAGTGTTCCTACCTCTGCATTTTTAACATCACCGAGGTTGTCCTTGATTCCGAGGTCATCGGCACTATTCTTTTCTTTGCCCGTGTAGTAGGCGTAGTTGTTGTAGTTTATGTCGAAGTTTAAGGTTCTGTCTGCCCCGAAGATATTTACCACAAGGGTAGTGGTGCTCTTATTCGTGGTTTCGCCCTTTTCGATTACTGTATCAGCAGTTCCTCTGATTACACCATACTTGTATTCATCGGTCAGGGTTTCATCTTCGGAAGGATCGTAGTCGGGAGTTGTGCGGTAGTTATAGTAATCGTTATAGGAAGACCAAATGAGGTCTACAAATTTCGGATCGCTAGGACCATAAGTATAATAATATGTGCCATCTGCCTGTTCTTCGTTGATACTAAGTTGTCCAAGAGGGTAATATGTTACATTGTAACCAGCACCGAACATTGTTGTGTTACCACCAGTAATCTCAATGTAGAATAGATTTCCATTTTCGATATTTTCGGGCGGTGTTGCGGAATAATATCTTTTGGGGTCATCTTTCAAGGAATATCTTACACCGTATTCAGCAGGCTTAATCGAATACCTATACACAACATCTACATTCGGTCTTTCTTCTCTTGTCTGATCCCATGCCTGACAACTCACTTCTTCGCCGTAAAATGTCATCTTCGTAATATTGTAGTTGTCGTCCATCCAAATGTGTAAGGCGTTCGGTCCTTCTAAGTTGCCTGTTCTTTTTGCAAATTCTTCATCTTCGGTAAGACCTGTCGCTACAAGACCATTCTTATTCGCATATCTTGCATTCGCATTCATCACTTCCACATCAGAACCTTCGCTTTTCAGCAGTTCGTGTAACGGGTTCGGAGTAGTGGCTACATATTCCGCAAACTCTTCATCGGACATATCAGACGCAAGTTCAATCGCTCTGTCAATGTCGAAGTTGTCGGTTACTGATACTTCATTTTCAGTTGTGGTGTTAGCAAAGGTTACAACAGGCATTGCGAGAACCATTGCCAAAACACTTGCGATTACAGTTGAAATCATTCTCTTCTTCATTTGCTTTCGTCCTTTCTTTGAGCAGAAAAATGAAAAGGGGCTGTCACATCCGCACACGTTTTTCCTATTATAGCATAACCATCTATCTTCGGGTGGTTTTTTGCGTGAAAAATCACTCGCAACTTTCGATTCAAAAATTCCCGATCAGAATCCTTAACGTATTATGGAATTCTTCTTATAGGGAAATATTCACGATCGAGGAGCATAAAAATGACAGGATTTGACATAGGCTTTTGTCCGACAGCGATGTATTTAACGATACGACAAAAGACCATGACCATGCAATATAGCAAGCATTTTATCCAACGAACCATAGACTATAAAAATTCCTAAACTTACTTTCATTACACTTTAAGGAATTATAGATAAGAATAAATTTTAATTATAACACATAGAAAGGAGAAAAACTATGGGTAAAAAAGCAGTAGGCAAAACACAGGAACCAACGGTGGAAAGAAAGGTGGACGACATGACAGAAGAGGAAGAGGAACTGCTTCGTCGGCTCTCAGCAAAGAAGAAGGCGCGTGAGCGAGGCATACCAAAACTCCAAATGCTGATGGACAGATTTCCTACCACAGGAAAGCAACTGGCTATTGAGAAGTACGGACTTATTGAAAAAGATGTCAGGACAAAAATACCGCCTGAAAATGTAGTTCTTGTAAAGAACCTGAAAGAGGTGGCGAATGAAATTTATCACGTTGATGTACGTACACTCATTGACTATCTGAAATCAAAACCTATCATGGATTACTTTCCTAATTGGATGAAGGCACAGCAGGAACGTAGCGGGCAAAACCAGCAGGCGCAACAGGACGGACAGAACCAGCAAGCGCAACAGGACGGACAGAACCAGCAGACACAACAGGACGGACAGCAAGGGTAAGGCTATCTTGACGGACGATTATTAGGGGGGCCGGGGGGATATTCCCACTGCGAAAAGACCAACTCTGAATGGCTCTAGCCGAAATTGAGCGAAGCGAAAATTGAGGATAGAGACGTTCAGAGTTGGCTTTGAGCCACTCTGACAGACCCAGAGGATAAAAGGAAGGAGAAATCAACGATGGAAATTAGCGGAAGTATAAGCAGAGGTGCAGTAGCGATTCGGCATGATATGAGAGAAGGAAATGAACTGCCACAAAACATCGACAGCAAGTTATCAGAAGATAATAAAGTGCTGGAATGCAATTTGCGCGAGATAGAAAAAACAGATAAAAAAGGGAACAAAAAAATAGTCCACGAGTCGGTAGAGTCGTGGATAAACAGAAGGATGCAATCTGCAATAGATGCGTATGATGCGAAGCAAAAACCTTGTCGAAAAATATCTATAAAGTACGGTGATTACGTTTCATGGCATAACGAAAATAATAAGTTCAAAGGCAAGCCTTTGGACTTGGCACATGAATGGGTCGTTCAAGTCGGGGAACATTATCAACAGGTATGGAATGAAAGAACGAAAAAAAATGAAATCCTGCTAGATGAAAACGGGGCGCCAAAAAAGAGTTTGGGCGCATACTACTATGAAGGAACAGAAGAAATAAAAGCAAAAATGAGAGATGAAATTTTCATTCCAATTTACAAAAAAATCCTCAAACACTTCAAGGAAAAATTCCCCCATTTGGAAATTATTGAAGCAACTATTCATTTTGATGAGCCTAACGGGACTCCACATCTACATATCGTATCAGTACCCATTGGTGAAAAATTCGGAAATGGCTTGCAGGAACGCGTAGGCTTTGGTCACGCGATCGCAAATGATGGAATTGAACGGAGCAAAAATCGAAATGATGATTTTCAGATGGAACGTATGTATGCGGAAATGAACGCATACATAAAAGAACAGATAAAGAAAAATGTGCATCTGAAAGAATACGAACTCAAAAAAACAGTAAAGGGCCGCAAACATGAACCTGCCGATAAATATCGTTCACCAGCGGGAGCAGTAAAACAAGAAGTTGAAGCGATGCAACAGGATATACAAAGAACAAAAGCCGAAGTTGAGGGCCTTCATGAGCAAAAAAACGCAGTAGAAAAAGAAATCACACAAAAAAATCTAGAGATTGAAGAAGCAGATAAACAGATAAAAAACCTGAAACCTAAAATCCCGACCAAATTATACACAGGTCATTAACTTATAAGCCGTATAAATCTATTATCTTCCGCTGCAGCGGTGTCGGCTCGGTTGAATACTGTTGACGGGTTCCTTTGACTGTAACCTTACGCATACTCTTCATCTCATTGATGATTTCCTGGAGGTCGTAGTCTTTGAACCACCCAGCTTCTCCCATTACCTGTTTTAACCTTGTGGTGATCAGAAGCGATATAAACTGAATAAAAACCCGGCCGTCCATGGTTTCCTTGGTATGCATACGGATTCGCTTCATATCGAGATCGTTCTTCATATCGTCGAAGCACTTCTCGACTGCATCCTTTGCCCTGTATACCTCAAGAGCCTTGACTTTGTCCTTTATGTCATTGCCCGCCAGGACGAACCAGCCAACCCTGTTCTTCTTGTATTCAGCTATGGCATCTTCATCAAAGGTGACCTTGATGCCACGGACGGGTGTTTCCTTGACAAAAAAGAACTGGTCGTAATAACTGGAATGCTCTTTTATGCGCTTCCCTGATAACAGTTCTTCATAACAGCAGTGCAGAGTGTGGTCGAATTTCTTCTCATCTACTGCCGCCTTATAGCTGTCATAATAAACATGGGCATAGAAGCGGTGTCCATCCCAGTCCATGAGTTCGGTTACTGCATACAGGTCGTCCGTGCCGACTATACAGTAATTGCTGTGGGAGCGTATCGTATCACGGTATTTTTCGACAAGATCTGTTGCAAATCCAGCCGTGAACGGTATGCCTATCATAAACCTTTTATGTGCGGCATAGAGTGCATCCACATTCGGCTCACTGTAAAAGCCTTTGTCCATCACATAGTGCAGTAACCCTGCTTCAATGTAGGACATGTTTTTAAGACTTTCTGTCAGGCTTCGCACATCCTTGATGCTGCCAGGGATGATCCTGTAGTAGAGAGGCATATGGCTTTTCTCCCCGGTGATCATCAACAGGTTTATCTGGGGAAGATCATCACCGTCTCGATTATATCCCCAGCGGACAAACTCTATCAGCTCGCTGTACGATGAGACACTGGTGATATCCATAGCATAGTATTCATCCTGCTTGTTACCGGCGATCCATTTGCGGAAGAATTCCTGCTGTAAGGTAGGTGTTATCCTTACAAGAAGCTCGCTTATCCTCTGGCTGGCCAGAGAGTCAGTAAATGGAACAATGTTGGAGTTCTTCCATTTTTCTGTATGGCACAGGGCGCCACCCTCACTTACGAGGTAGTACGCGCAGGTAAGGATCCTTGAGAAATCATCAGGAAACACCGATGCCAGCACTTTATGGAGCCCAATATCATTAACGGCCTTGTCAAGCAATCTGGTTACGCCTGAAGTGAGAACAACACAGGCGGCTGGATCCTGTTTCGTGGCACGTGCTTTAGCGGCGTCTCCCTTTTTCCTGTTGGGAACCACCTTGCCGGTTGTCGGATCAATGTGACCAACACATTTACGCTTTTGTTTGGATGATTTGCTTTCCTTGTCCCAATAGGACACGTTTTCGTATACGTAAACAGTGCCATTTGGATTGGTGTAATTAACAAACGACGACATGCCTGCCTCCATCGAAAACCTGTGTATAATTTGTTCGGGATATTGGGCTGAAATCAGATATCGCCGAACTGAACCACGATAAAACAGAAAAAGAAAACGAATTGGAAACGCTGGAAGAACAAACCATCATAGTCAAAAATACCATCACAAAATACAAGGAAAAAAAGGAAGAAGAACTTGACAAGCGTGCGGACTCTATCGCTGAAGCAGTGGAAACAAAGTACAAAAACATTTTTCAGCATTTTGCAAAACTGTTGGTGAGGAACTTGAAAAAAATCTTTCACATTCCTATTCCCGAAGAGACAGGACAGCAAATTTTTGAGCAAACTTGGGCCGAAATGCAAAAAGAGACGAAAATCTCCGCAAAGAAGGCGATTAACGAAATCAAAATTGCTGAAAACATTGATGAAATGCAAGAGGAACTTGACGACGACCTCATCAAATGATGATTTTTCATTGATTCCTGTCTGTTCGCACTCATACGTCGGACAGACTCAAGGATAAGGAAAAAAGCGGGAAAGGAGGAAACTTATGGAAAAACTGAATATTTCAACCGATAGTTTCTTTCTTTCTGATTATCGGTCTGATATACTTCTTCTTGGAAGTGCTGAACGGCTTGAAATGGAGCGTATGATAAAAGAAACCTATGTAAAGGCACATCATAAAGCCGAAATTTTCAAGTTGGAAACCAGAAATTGCTGGAAAACGTATATCGGTACACCGAGAAAGGGGGTAACAAGGAAGAACAGATCTGATTTGATTGATTATCTGTACTGCTATTATAAGGAAAGCGAAACCGCATCCTACACCGTTCTACAAGTCTTTGAACGGTCGGAAGAATACCGCAGAACCGTCCAGAACAGGGCTATAGGCACTCTCAATCGTGACAGACAGGTATTTTATCGTTTCTTTGAAAAAACCTTCTATAACAGGCTTATAACGTCAATAACAGCGGATGAAATAGCAGAGTATTTTAACCGTCGGACGAAAGAACTGCAACTGACAGAACGAGCACTCCGCGACACAAAGCAGGTACTCGGACGCATATTCCAACACGCTATTTTGCATGAAAAAATCATATCTTCTGACCCTGTGCAACTAGACCTTGAAGATTACTTTCAGAATTGCACGCAAAAGGAAAAAACAGCAGATGAGAAGATTTTCACCATGGATGAAATAGCACAGATCCAGACGGAAGCGCGTGCCAGACTAAAAACGGAAGGTTACGACCCATACTTGTATGCGATCCTTTTTTCAATTCTGACAGGAGTGCGGGCAGGAGAGATACCGACATTGCGGTGGTCTGACCTTTCCGACATGGGTATCCATATCCACACACAACAGCGAATTATTAGGCGTGAAGGCGATTCCCGACTATTGGAAGAACTTCCATTCACCAAAAACGAGCGCCGACACCCACGGGGAGGAAGATATTTTCCCGTTTATGATGAACTTCAGACTTTGTTGAATGAAATCAGAGAACAACAGGATATAGACGGTATTCATTCGGAATTTATCTTCTGTTGTGCTGATGGGGCATGGATCAACAAGGAAAGTTATGAGCAGAAGTTAAGACGGTTATGCAGAAAACTTGATTTTACCTGAATTATTCATAGGATGACGGTCAACACCCGTCAAACCATTGACATTACTGCGATTCGTTTTGTTTTCTATCGCACCCAATAGGTGCATAGAAAAAGACCTCTAACTCTGGTAAAATTAAGGTGATCAAACCAAAAAGCCAGAAAGAAAGGGGTCTTTTATGGATATTGTAAACACCTTAAAACTGAATAGCAACCCAAAAATTGAAATTGATTTCTCTGGTGGCGAACTTTCTTCTGATTCCGGGCTTTTCCTGATGAAGGAATTTCTTAATCAGATCGGCTTTACGGATATTTTAAGGGAATGTTTTTCCACCACTGACAAAGCGGCTTTCCGCAAACATTCGGATATTGAGAACCTTCTGCAGACCATGTACCAGATTTTCGCCGGTTATTTCGAGGACGACCGTGCGGACAATCTCAGGAACGAACCGGTATTCACGGCGTGTCTTGAGAAGGATAAACTGGCATCCCAGCCTACGATGTCCAGATTCTTCAACCGTTTGGATGAGGAAACCGTGGAGCAGTTCAACGTAATCATGCGTAAGCTCCGCAAGGTGATCTACTCAATCGAGGGGCGGCCAAACAGTATGCTCTTCGATCTTGATACCACGCTGCTCAATACTTACGGAGAGCAGGAAGGAGCCGCTTGGAACTTTCACTATGGCGATACCGGCTACCATCCGCAGATGTGCTTCAACGGTCTTAATGGTGATCTGATCCGCTTGCAGCTCCGCAAAGGAACCCAGTATTGCAGCACGGACGTAACCGAATTTATGAAGCCGGTCTTTGAAGAGTTTGCCAGTGATTATCCATACACAAATCTCTTCGTCCGCGGTGACAGTGGTTACGCCGCACCGGAGCTCTACGAACAATGCGAACAGTTTAACGCGCAGTATGCCTTCCGGCTGAAAGCGAATGCCGTTTTATACAAACTTTCCGAAGCGCTTGATGAAAAACTAAGCAAAGCCACACAGGAAGATGTGGTTTCCTATGCCGTGGTTTACGGAGAATTTACATATCAGGCTGGAACATGGTCGAAAGCCCGCCGGGTTGTCTGCAAGATCGAAAAACCTGCTGAAAGCATGGAGCACCGCTTTACCTTCGTCGTCACAAATATGTACGCCTGTCCCGAGCTTGTCATAGCGTTCTACTGCGGGCGCGGGCAGATGGAGAACTTCATCAAGGAATGTAAAAACGACTTTGATTTCGCGGCGTTGAGCAGCAAAACCATGGTGATAAACGATAACCGCCTCCGCATACACGCACTGGTTTACAACATCGTCAATGCCATGCGGCGGCTGGTATTTCCCAGGCATCTTCGAGAAGCCCGGATGGAAACGATCCGTATAAACTTGATAAAGATCGCGTCCAGAATCGTCCGGCATGGAAGGAAACTGCTCTATCGATTGTGTAGCAGTTGTGCATATCAAAGCGAATACAGGCAGATCATGGACAACATACACAGCCTTCGACCATCATACATTTAGATAGCCACAAACGAACCTTGACATCCGAACAGATTCTCCAAGATATTAGGGGGTAGTCCGCCCTAAATGGCATGAGAATCTAGCGAATGTGAATGAACTGGTAGCCAAGTGCGAGGTTCTCCCTCAAAAATGGGCTGCTATTAAATTATCAAAGAGCTATGAATAATTCGGGATTATGTCTATGATGATTATCAGGACTATATCGAAGATCTTCTGGATCTAAGCCTGTCGCAGATCGACGGCGACGATCTGAAGGAATGCATTGAGACCGGTGAGGAAAGCGAAACGTATAAAGAGTCCCTGCTCTACATGGACAACCTCATGGATCATATCGAGGATATCCACTATCTGTATGCGATCCTTCCCCTGAATACGGAAGAGACCGGAAATGTAATGAGCGTATTTTCCGCGGAGCGTTACTACGACCGCTATATTGACACAGAGGGAAATCTCTATCTCGGATGGATCTCCGAAGATGAATTTGACCTGGAAACCGTCTCGCTGTTCTTTGAAGTAATGAATGGAGACGACAGCATCACCTATTTCGAAGAAAAAACGGAATGGGGGATCGACTATACCGGCGCGGTCCCGATCCGGGATTCGGACGGGAACGCCGTTGCCGTATTGGCAATCGATATCGACATGACGTTCTTAAAAACCCAGATCCTGCAGCACACTTTTGTCAACGTCCTGGTCATTACTCTGTCCGGTTTCGCCTTCATTATCCTTTTCCTTTTATGGTCCAGGAAAAACATCACCAAACCGATCGAAGCACTTGAGCAGAGCGCGGAGAATTTTGTGGACCACAGCCAGGGACAGCGCGATGTGAAAGCGCTCCATTTCGAAGCCCCGGAGATCCATACGGACAACGAAGTAGAGGCTCTTTCGGAGGCGGTCGTCAAGATGACGGAATACATGCGGGAATATGTTACCGATGTGGTGAGTGCAGAGAAAAAGGCTGCCAATATGCAGGAGCTCGCGAACCGCGACGCGCTGACGGGGATCCGTAATAAAACCGCTTATGATCACGAGATGAAGCGGATGGAAGCCCTGTTGCGGGAAGGCGAGACCAAGATCGGCCTTGCCATGGTGGACCTGAATTATCTGAAGAAATTAAATGACACCTACGGCCATGAAAAAGGGAATCTGGCGATCCAGAAGCTTTGCAGGATGGTCTGTGTGACCTTTGATCACTCTCCTGTTTTCAGGATCGGTGGAGATGAGTTCGTCATCATCCTGCGCGGCAGCAATTACGACGATTATGATCAATTAAACGAACGCCTCCAAAACGAGATGAAAGCGATGCAGGCAGACGAAACGCTTCAGCCCTGGGAAAAAGTATCGGCATCGATCGGGGCCGCCTTTTACGATCCCGCGCAGGACGACGGGCTGGACAGCGTATTCCGGCGCGCCGACCATGCGATGTATGAAAACAAGCTCGCAATGAAGGCTTCAAGGGAATAATAATAATGTTATCATTCGTCCTCTATTTCCCCTGCGTCTTCTGAAGCCGATATCGTCAGCTCTCCCGAAACGGCGGGGGTGATTCGGATCAGTCCTCCCATGCATTTCGTAAACCATCTGATTATCCGTTCATCTGAGAGTAACAGTGCTTCTGCGAAAGGGAAAATTTTTTTGATATTTTGAAGCGAAAAACAAACCGGGGCAAAAAGCGACCGATCCGGATCCGGCCCGAAAGAGCCAAAGGAATACAGTACCGGCTGATTGAATTTTGCTCCGGCCAGAACTATACCGCCTGCTTCGTCCTTAAAGGTACTGAGGCCGCTGATCTCAAGGTCGCTGCCAATAAGTTCCTTTGTGCTGACCCCTTTTGATTTTATTATAATATTCTTTATCTCAGTCACATCGCTAACTGAGAGCGGTTTTACTTGCCTTGCCTGTTCGGAAAACGTCGGATCATCTTCGTCGATCCATGTCAGATCGAGAAAGGCCTTTTTTGTATCCGTATGACAGACAAAACCGTAATCCTCGAGATATCTTCCCGCAAGGGAATCATCGGGGAGGAGGAATCTTATGATTTCCACCTTGTTTTCCAGAAAGGTTTTTTCCATTTCTTCAAGAAGCTTTGCCGCGATCCCGGTTTTCCTGTATTCCGGCAGCACAAACAGATACAAAAGATACCCGATTTTCTTTTCCCGCTCTTTTGCTCCTGCAAATTGGATGCAGCCGGTGCACAAGTTCTCTTTTGTAAAATAGCCGAGGGTGAGAATATTATCCATGTCCACCTTCGCTGCCGCCTCGGGGCTTAAGACAATCTCCAGATCTTCTGCTGCTTCCTTTGTGATAATAAGAACACTCATACTCACTCCTCTTCAGACTCTTCCGATTTAGACCCGTCGGATCCCACACTGTCACTATGTTTAATGTCATCCGGGTTTACGGGTTTCCTGTTTTTATCCTGGCATTCCGCAAGGTAGTATGAATTTTCCGGGAATCCATACATGTCGGCCTCACGCTTATAAGCTGCCCAAGCCTTATCGCCGTTCTTAAAAACCTTTCGTGTTTTTTTGTTCGCATAAGTCTTCATGATGATCATCTGAAGACTTTGAAGCCGGAGCTTGATATAGTGCCGCTCCTCTCTGGACAAAATCCCCATCAGCAAAAAATCAACATACGCCGGCGAAAAATTCTTCAGCTTGTCACAGAATTCTTTGTCCAGTGCATCCACGAGGAGGTTGCCCCTTTTATTCGTAATCGCCGGAAGCTGCTGATAATAGTTCGCTTTTCCTTTCGTGCTTTTACTCACGATTTCATCATAGCTTAAAGTGCCGAAGGACATGTCGTTGTCAATGGCCTTAATGGACGTGACCACCTGATTATATTTGATGGATTGAAGCACGCTCATATAGTTGTCCGTTTTCCGGTCGATCTGTCCGCATAAAATATCGAAAAGATGAAGGATATTGAGATCTCGAATAACCTTAGCACTATACACGACCGGTCTTGTACCCCACAAACGGTCAACCTCCTTCATGAGATCATCTCCCGGTGCTTTTTCCATGAGAGTTCCTTTGATCTTCTTCCCGTCGATCTCCAGCTCCACCATTTCCGATTCCGCCACAAGATCACGGATCCCAAGCGCCCGGGCCAGAATGGAAGCCGCTACATTCCGTTTGGACACGTTTGCCCCGTTCGGTATCCTTGCCACATTACGCGCAAAATCCCTTTGATTGATATGCTTTCCGGTAGCTTTTAAGGCGCGTCTGAGCCGTGCGATCTTCGTGTCCTTCTGCGCAAATTCCTTCTTCAGTTCGTTAAGCTCCTTGTAGACTTTCTCCGCCTCTTTCGACAGTTTTAGCCTCGGATTACGTTTCAACTCATCTTCAAAATACATCGTTTTCTTCAACAAAGGCTTTGCTTTTTCTCTATAGGTTAGCCAGGCTTCCTCCTTCTTCGCCTCCTCCAAATATCTTGCAATCTCTCCGTTACCGGTTTTAAAGACATCATCCTTTTCCAACCATTCCTTAAATACGTCAACCGTATCCGTCGCTGCGCTAAAGAAAAGCTTTATCATGCCTATTTCAACGGCTCTCTCGTTTTGGGGTTTAACCAGTTTAAGATCCCGAAGCATCTTTTCCTGAAGTACCAGATCCTCCTTGGCTGAGGCAAGTTCTTTTTCGATCGAAAGGCGTTCCTTTTCTTCCAGATCATGATCATTTAATTGATTTGCCAGCTTCTCCTGATACTCCTTATTTTCGCGGACGGTATCCTCCATGAAGGCAGAACAACCCGCTTTATCATCCTTCAGGTTCTCCGATGCCCGGATATAAAGTGCGTCTCCATCCTTCATATTCACCACATAAAGGTCAGAGGTTCCCTTTCCACCGGTGGTGATGCTTTCCACCCCGCCTTCGCCGACGCGGAGAGTACGCGTCCGGATCGTCCTCACCACGTCAGCATAGGTAAAGGTCTTCGATTGGTCACTTTTTACCATGTCTGCAATAGCTCTTGCGTTGTTCGCAAGCTTCATGCGCTCCTCGTTGGCCTGATCACGGATCAGCATCACCATATCTTTCCTTGCCTTTCCTTCCTTAAACGAAGAATGACGGTTTTGGCAATATTGAAAGGCCTTCTCAAAAATCTGCAGATAAAGATTCTGCATATTCTCAATCTCCTCGTCCACTTTGTCCGGAGATATCTTTTTCAACTGGAGCCGTTCCAGCTCGTCTATACTGTCAATGAGGGGCGCCATGTAATCCTTGGAGTGTTTATTCTCCTTTTTGGTTCTGGTACGTTTTCCGCGGAAAGTCCTTCCCACCAACGTATAATCACCTTGATCCATTGCGTTACGGATATCGATCAAAGAAACCGACCTGTAGTCACTGCGAAGTTTGAACCCGTCTGCGGTTCGTTTGGACAGCATCCTGTCCTCCTTCATGGGAACCATGGTTTCCAGTGATTGCTCTTCCTTGATCCTATCCCGAAAAACCGGTGCCTGATTGGTGGTAATGATGGTATTGATCTCCATCGTTTCTTTTTCGATCTGGAATTCCTGTTCACTCATCTTCGTATTCCTCCATAGTAATCCGGCTTGTCCCGAATAATCCGTCTGAAGCAGTGAGGAGACGTAACTGTTTTTCTCCTCCCTGTATTATACGTTATTCACTTGAAAGTGTGTTGGAATATTTTTACTACCGCTGTTTTTACACCATTTTTTAACCCTTTTCATTCACAAATTAATGCGTTTGGAGGTGATTTGCTGCCATATAATGCATAAAGCGCCATGTGCAAGCAGGCATGAAAAAAGGTCTGAAACCCTTGATTCTACCGGATTTCAGACCTCTTTTTTTTAAGTGTCTTTTTATCCCGCGTTTGCCATTCAAGATAATCTTCCCAGGCTTTATCATGCCAGCTTTTTCGCATCAATCTGCCTCTACCAGCTCATGTTCATGCATATTCCGTCCTGAATTTGCATCTCCGGCTCGACGTTTGAGCTCACTTATGTTGTCGTCATATTCATTCCCATTGCCGCACAGGCTCTCTTTGCTTTCATTTTTACATTATCATCAACTCTAACCTAAACTCTCCAAAAATTATACTCGGAATATACCAGTAGTGCCGTACCCCTTGAAAAATCTGTATATTCTCATGATTTTTGCTTGCGTCCCCACCCGCGAACGAGTATAATTATACTCGGAGGGGCTGAGAATGTACGCAGGAAAAAGTGAACCGGTTCCATTGCCAACAACGGGACATCTTCATACGTTAAAAACGGGCTATGTCTACTGGGAGGACGACGGCAAATGGGATAACGAAAGGAAGCAGACAATAGATGGTCGTGTTTCCATAGGCCGTATCGATCCTGACCATGAAGGAATGATGTTCCCAAACAAAAATTACTTTGCGATCTTTGACGCTGCGAACCCACCGCAGGAAGATGCAAGGGCTGTTTTAGCGGAACCCAGTCCCTTTTCAAAAACTCTGAGCTATGGTGCCTATGCCGCAATGTATGAAGCTGCTGATTACATTGGCTGTATACCCGCGCTAAAAAAGACATTTCCTGATCACTGGCGGGACATATTTGCGGCTGCTCTCCACAGTATAATAGCCGAGAATTCCGTCGCACAGGATATGCCTTACTGGTGCTTCCACAATTACTGCGGCTTGGATTCGCCCCTGTACTCAAGTGAAATGAGCAGATTGTATGAGTACATTTCCGGCGAACCGGAATCCATACCGGATTTCATGTATAGGTTCAGAGAGACCTATCATGAGGTGTTTCCTGATACCGGTGTTACACTGGTTGGATTTGACTCTACGAACCAGAACACGAATTCCCGCGGAATAGAACTTGCCGAGTACGGACATCCCAAGGTAAAGGAAAACCTGCCGGATATCAACACAGCGATGTTTGTGGATGAAATGACCGGTATTCCGCTGTACTATGAACACTTTTACGGTTCGATCCTTGATAAAACAGAAACCCCATTCACCATGGAAAAAGTGAAGGATCTCGGTTTCAGAAAACTGTTTCTTATGATGGACAGGGGATATTTTTCAAAAAAAGCTCTTGATTCCATGGAGGAATACAACTTTGCCATCATGTGTCCCGAAACGCTGCAGATGGTGAGGCAGCTCTTTAAGGACTATTCCGCAGAGATAAAGGACCGCGAAAAGTATTATATCAGCGGAGAAAACATATACGGTAAGCGTATCCGGAACTTGGAAGTCTGCGGAGGCACGTATAACTGCTACATCTACTATGATTCAAAGCGGGCTGAAGATGAACGAGCCACAATACATACAAAAGTGCAGTTAATGATAAAGGCAGCCCTAAGCCGCAAAAGATTTTCAAAAAAGCTTCAGGAAACATTTTCGCCCTGGCTACAGATCGAAAAATCCGAAAGAGATCCAAACACAGGAAGATCTTTTACCGTAAAGGAAAGCAGGCGTCATGTTCAGCAATGTTTGGATAAAGCAGGCTTCTTTGTGATCCTGTCAAACACGGATCTTCCGGCATCAAACATAATAACGATAGCCCGCATGCGTGACAGCAATGAAAAAGCCTTCCGAAGGATGAAGAACCATTTTGGGCTGTCAAAGACCTACTCACACAGTGCTGCCACATACGAAGGAAAGATGTTCATAGCGTTCGTGGCGTTGATAACCATTGAATCTTATCGCTACTCCATAAAACCTGTACTTGATGCTATCAGTTCAACAACAACCGCATCGACAATCGGAGAACTCAACAAGTATCAGATCCAACGAAGGCGTGATGGCTCATGGATGCCAATGTATGCGATGACAAAGAAGCAGCGTCAGATACTGAAATGCCTTGATCTAACTGAGGGCAAAATAAAAACAAAAGTAAGCAGGCTCCGAGTATAATTTCTGGAGAGTTTAGGCTCTAATAAAACGATTTTTCTCACGCTTCGCTCACGCCCGCGACAGCATAACAACTGTCTCAACATGGGTCGAGACGATGCCGTGAATGTCAACACAACACGGGAACAAATCTACCCCTGCGGTACAGGGGAACATATCGCACCGACAAGCTGAAGTTCGTTATTCATCCAATTCTTCGAACCAATTCATATTGGTAAGTCGTGAAGTATTTATTCCAAAACCCCCTGGCATTGGGATTTGCAGTGCCGTGTTCAACCCACATATATCGGTATCCTTCAGATATGGCTCTCAACTCAGCAAACCCGAGAAGTTTTTCAGCGAGTCCTGTTCCGCGATACGCTGGATATACAAAGGCCTCTCCCACATTTGCCGACTGTCCTTCCTTGCCGACCATTTCACAGTCTTCCGCATTCCATTCTATTATTCCAGCAAGCTTTCCGTTATCATAAGCTGCAATCAATTCAAGCGAATCACTCGTATAATAATCATGATATACTTCTTCCGTGAATTCATTGCCCGGATAAAAGACCGGACTGCACCGGAGATGCTTTACAATGTTTTCCGTTGCATCCCAGATTTCCTTCCAGTGTCTCTCAATCTCCTCTTTCTCAAGAACCCGTATATCAAGCATTCCCCCGGTAATATCTTTACTTTCAAGTAGTTTCACGCATTTCTCAGACATATTTCCAAACTGCATCATGTGAAACGCACTTATGCATGCAGTATCCCCGCTGTATAAATGAATTGAAAAGTCGCACACGCCTCCGTTCACGACAGTATCTGCCAGCTTTTGAAACAGCTTGACCATTGTCTTTTCGCTCTCGGCAAAGTATCCGTACACCGGCACATAACAATGAGTGACTTCATCTGTCCACTGCACATAATACAGAAAGCCTTCTCCTGCGTTGGAGCTGTTTAACTCTATTAAGTGCATCCCTTCCAGTTTGGAAGCAAATCGTGCTTGAAATTCCTCTCTCGCAGCAAGACCATCCGAAATGACCGTGCTCATCTGAGACCTATATTTTTCATACAAACAATCATATCTGTCCATCGTTCATCCTCATAAACACTTAACCTGAATTATTCATAGGATGACGGTCAACACCCGTCAAACCATTGACATTACTGCGATTCGTTTTGTTTTCTATAGCACCCAATAGGTGAATACAGGCAGATCATGGACAACATACACAGCCTTCGACCATCATACATTTAGATAGCCACAAACGAACCTTGACATCCGAACAGATTCTCCAAGATATTAGGGGGTAGTCCGCCCTAAATTGCATGAGAATCTAGCGAATGTGAATGAACTGGTAGCCAAGTGCGAGGTTCTCCCTCAAAAATGGGCTGCTATTAAATTATCAAAGAGCTATGAATAATTCGGGTTTCATTGTT
>JAEEGH010015150.1_pt1 | contig 16804 bp, 13 predicted proteins | sample 9134181 | NCBI WGS metagenome assembly JAEEGH01 (sample SAMN16246544, study PRJNA631951) | gut metagenome | biome: gut microbiome; feature: rumen; material: DP-attached | host: Bos | place: Iran: Karaj | collected 2018-10
TGTACGCCGGTAGCGATAACGAAATCTTCCGGCTTATCATGCTGCAGGATCAGCCACATGCACTCTACATAGTCCTTTGCATAGCCCCAGTCTCTCAGGGAAGAGAGGTTGCCCAGGTAGAGCTTGTCCTGCTTGCCCTGTGCGATGCGGGCTGCAGCCAGGGTGATCTTACGGGTGACGAAGGTCTCGCCTCTGCGCTCGGACTCATGATTGAAGAGGATACCGGAGCAGCAGAACATATCATAAGCCTCGCGGTACTCTCTGGTGATCCAGTAGCCGTACTGCTTTGCCACAGCGTAAGGGCTGTAGGGATGGAAGGGAGTGTTCTCGTTCTGGGGAACCTCCTCTACCTTGCCGTAGAGCTCGGAAGTGGATGCCTGATAGATACGGCAGGTCTTCTCCAGACCACAGACGCGGACAGCCTCCAGGATACGGAGAACACCGGTAGCGTCGATGTCAGCGGTGAACTCAGGAACGTCGAAGGATACCTGCACATGGGACTGCGCTGCAAGATTGTAGATCTCATCGGGACGAACCTCGGAGATCAGCTTTACCAGGCTGATGGAATCTCCCAGATCGCCGAACTTCAGATGGAAGCCCTCACGGCCCTCGAGATGTGCGATACGCTCGCGGAAATCAACGGAGGAACGGCGGATCATACCATAGACTTCATAGCCCTTCTCCAGCAAAAACTCAGACAGATAGGAACCGTCCTGACCTGTGACACCGGTGATCAATGCTCTCTTTGCCATACTTTTTCTCTCTTTCTTTCGCGCTTATTTCTGATTGCAATTACTGTTACTGTTTTTCGCAGCGATCAGTGCCTCTGCACTTTTCTGCGGGATGCAGGATCCGACGATCGCCGGTCTCTCCGGGTGGGCATAAACGCTCCCCAATCTGCGTCCCTTTGTCTTTCATTATAATATCAAATCCAAAATGAAAAATACACCATCTGAACGAAAAATTACACAATCTTGACCTTTCCTGTCAAAAGAACTTCTCTTTTTTCGGAACCGTGTCTATAATGGCTTCAGCAGGGCATTCCCATGCCCATAACAACACTTTATCGCGTTAACAAAGCGCTCAAAAAGCAAGGAGAAACCCTATGAATATCATTTTATTGTCCGGCGGATCCGGAAAGCGCCTCTGGCCCCTTTCCAACGAAGTCCGCTCCAAGCAGTTCATCAAGATCTTTAAGACCGAGGACGGTTACGAGTCCATGGTGCAGCGCATGTACCGCATGATCCGTTCCGTGGATCCCGAGGCTACCGTTACCATCGCCACTTCCAAGTCGCAGGTTTCCGCCATTCACAACCAGCTGGGAACCGATGTGGGCATTTCCGTGGAGCCCTGCAGACGGGACACCTTCCCCGCCATCGCACTGGCTACTGCCTATTTAAAGGATGTACAGGGCGTGGATGAGAATGAAGCCGTGGTGGTCTGCCCCGTGGACCCCTACGTGGACGAGTCCTATTTCAAGGCCCTGAAGAGCCTCTACGACCTGGCTTCCGGTGACGGCGCCGCTGCTCTGACCCTCATGGGCATGGAGCCCACCTATCCTTCCGAGAAGTATGGCTACATCCTTCCCAAGGGTAAGGACGAGGTTGCCGATGTGGACGCTTTCAAGGAAAAGCCCGACCTGGAGACCGCCAAGGCTTACATCGACAAGGGGGCTCTGTGGAACGGCGGTATTTTTGCCTACAAGCTCTCCTATGTGCTGGAGAGAGCCCACAGCCTCATCGATTTTACGGATTACAACGATCTGTTTGAAAAATACGAGGCGCTGGAGAAGATTTCCTTCGACTATGCGGTGGTGGAGAAGGAATCCAGCATCCGCGTCATGCGTTTTGCCGGCATGTGGAAGGATCTGGGTACCTGGAACACCCTGACGGAGGCTATGACGGAGCCTGCCATCGGCAACGTGCTCTTCGGTGGAGAATGCGAGAACGTGCATGTGCTCAACGACCTGGATCTGCCGATCCTGGTGATGGGCATGAAAAATGCCGTCGTTTCCGCAAGTCCCGACGGCATTCTGGTATCGGATAAGGACCAGAGCTCCTATATCAAGCCCCTGGTGGATTCCATCGACTCTCCCATCCGTTTTGCGGAGAAGTCCTGGGGCTCCTATCGCGTGCTGGATGTGAGCAAGGGTTCCGTCACCATCAAGGTGACCTTGAATCCCGGCAGTTCTATGAACTATCACTCCCACGAGCGCAGGGACGAGTCCTGGACCGTCACCGCAGGGGAAGGCATCGCCACCCTGGACGGTCAGGAGACGAAGCTCACCCCCGGCTGCAGCATTGAAATGACGGCAGGGGTAAAGCACACCGTCCGCAACACCGGCTCCGTGCCCCTGGAGCTCATCGAGATCCAGCTGGGGGACGAGATCGACGTAAGAGACAAGATAAAGTGGTAAAACCGGTAGGATCCGGTTCCTCCGGCATTTCCGCCAGAGGCAGGATCCCCAGGATGAAGTAACTGGGATCACAGATATGATGATCCACAAAAGCGGTGAGTGCAAACACCGCACATACGAAAGCCACGTAGTAGCGGCCGCTTTCCACGGAACGGTGTTGAAAAACTGTCATCGCCGTCAGGAAGGCGGCCGTTATCAGTATGCCGAAAAGCAGGAGCATCCGGACGTAGGAACTGTCGATGAAAAAGTACTCTCCCTCCTCCACGATGCCGCCGGCCCCCATTTCCTCCACGATGGTACCGATGAGAGTGATGGGATACTTCTCAAAGCCCTGTCTGCCCAGGTCAAAGCGGGCCGCCAGAGTCTCGGAACCGGGGAAGGATCCGATGGAGCCCCCGGAGTAATACACGGTCAGGAGCAGGCTTCCGAAGAAAAAGATCAGGTAGCTGTATTTCATGGCGTAACGGAAGATCTTGCACAGCCACAGGAATGCTTTATCGAAAAACATGTAGATAAAGGTTCCGAAGAGAAGCAGTGCCACCGCCACGGTATCGTTCCGGCAACCGGTGATATGCCAGATAAAATACTCCGCCACAAAGACGTAAAAGAGGAATCTGAGCGGTGAAGGCTTCCCTCTGCGCAGGAAGCACCCTGCCGCCACCAGTCCGAAGAGGTGTGCCGCCAGGTCGGTGCTGTACACCATACCCATGGCATGCTTGGTTCCGGCGTACACGAGGTAAGTAATATAGCCTTCCAGAGACAACTTCCATGCCGCCACCAATACCACGATCCCCAGGATCACGGAGATGCGGACAAAGTGGTCTGCTTTTCTCCCTGCTGCCAGGGCAAAGAAGATACCGAAGTAGAGGAGTTCGATGTCATGACCGTCCAGGAGGGTGTAGTGAAGCCAGGAAGCGATGAAGACGAATGCGCCCAGGAGGGCCAGAGCGGCTTTTTCTTTTCTGTCCACACCAGCGCTTTCCGGCTTTTCCTCTGCGACTGCGGTCTCTGTATGGATTCGCTTCGGGACTCTTGCAGCCCTCTTTCCCTTTTCGGAATTAGAATCCCTTCCACTCTCTTCCTTTCTTCTTCCTGCAGATTCCGCCAAGGCCCCCAGACTCATGATCCCCACGAAGAATCCCAAGCGGAAAAAGAGGAGGGTCATGCGCTCGATGGCATCCCACCAGCCCAGCACCTGGGTGAGGCTTGTAATCATGGAAGAATTGAAGAAGAGACGCAGGAAAAGGACAGAAAAAAGGACCAGCGCCAGAATATCTCCCAACTTCTTATCCCGGCCATCCAACCGGAAGATCGTAAGAGCCCCGGCAGATTCGGATGCTGCTTCCGCATTGCCTGCGTGTCTGTAAGAAGCACCCGTCTCATCTCCCATACCCACGATCCGTCCGATGCATTCGATCACCAGCAGGATCAGATTCCCCGCAAAGAAAACGAAGCCTGCTCGGAGCAGTCCGGAGACACCCCAGCCGGTGATATAGATGCTCCGCCACCAGCTGCCGGACCATTCTCCAAAACAGAGGCAGATGCAGTAGAAGGCAGGCCAGTACCTGCCCATCTGACAAAGGGGAGCAAAGGAAGGACTAACCTTCCGCAGCAGCCCGTTGGTGCCGCCCCCGAGGCGCTTTAACAGCTCCAGGATCAGGAGCCAGGTCAGGGCAAAGAGCAGGCCGAAGGTCACGAATCCCTGCTTTGGAGCCGCCCCGGAAAGGGCGCAAAAAACCACCCCCAGGCCGCCTGCCAGATCACCCAGCAGATGCTCCTCCCGCGGGAGTTTTAAGATTCTTTGCAATTGTATGGAAAAACGTGAATTAGACATACTTCCGAACCAGCTCCAGGAAACGCTCCCGGATCTTCTCGTTATCAAAATCCTTCAGACGCTGTCGCTGCTTTTCGATGATCTCCTGTCGCAGGGCCACATCCGTGGTCAGCAGATTGATGGCCTCTCCCACGATCTGGGGAGATTTGTCCGTCAGAAGGAAGCCCGCACCGCCCAGGGTTTCCGCAATGGCGGAGGAATCGTAAGCGATGATGGGGATGCCGAAATACATGGCTTCGATGAGAGGCACGCAGAAGCCCTCATGCTCCGACATGCAGACGAAGACATCCGCGCAGCGATAATAGGCCAGGATCTCCGGGAAGGGAATGTGTCCCGTAAAGGTGACCCCCTGCACGCCCAGATGCTCCTCGTAGGCCTTCAGCGCCGGATAGTAGGGTCTGTCCTCGGCGTATTTTCCCACCAGGAACAGCTTCGAATCCGTGTTGATGACCTTCTGGTAGTAGGTAAAGCCCGCCATCACATCCTCGAAGCATTTGTTGGGGCTCACGCGTCCCGTGAAAAGCACTTTCACGGAGGAGTCATCCCGGTAACGCTCCATGATCTCGGGAGAAGGCTCACCGGCGTAATCCTCGAAATGCACCAGGATGGGCAGCACTTCCATGGGACAGGTAAATCCGCATTTGCGCAGTCCCCGGGCATTGAACTCGGAAACGGCAAACACAGCGGAAGCCTTGCTCCGGATGGCCCGTACATCATCAAAGCCCCGCAGCTCGTAACTGTCCGCAAAGGAATACTCGGGGTAGAGATAGTGCAGCGGAGTGATGTTGTGGTAGATCAGGATCACCTTCGCCCGAAGGCCCGCCACCAGGTAGTTCATCTTGTTGCCCAGCACCAGGTGGTAGAGCACCAGCAGATGCTCCGAATCCCGGAAGTCCTCGATGCTGTGCAGTCCCTTGCCGGTAAAGCGGGGATCCAGGTGCTCCGCGTAGATTTCTGCGTCATACCCTGCGGAAAGCATGGCTTCGTGCAGTGCCATGGCGTCATTTCCCACGGCATCTCCGTAATTCAGTTCGGGGAGAAGCTGTACTACTTTCATCCTTCCGCCTTTCTCTCGTTCCTGATTCTTTCTTTTGCCGGATCCTGCGCCCGCCTGACGCCGGACCCCCGTTTCTTCCGCAATGGATGGTTCTTCCCTTCGGGAGGCACATTACAGATACTTCTTCAGATATCCCAGGAACTGTTCCTTGATGCGTTCGTTGTCAAAATACTTAAGGCGCTCCCGGCCACTGTCAATGAGCCGCTGCCGCAGGGCGGGGTCCTTCATCACCAGGTCGATGGCTTCGCCCACCACCTCCGGGGATTTGTCCTGCAAAAGGAGTCCCGCACCGCCCAGGGTCTCTCCCACTGCCGTGGAATCGTAGGCGATGATGGGGATACCGAAATACATGGCTTCCACCAGGGGAACGCAAAATCCCTCGTGCTCGCTGAGGCAGACAAAGATGTCTGCGCTGCGGTAGTAGGCCAGGATCTGATCGAAGGGAATGTGTCCCGAGAACATGATATCCTTCGCACCCAGCTGCTCTTCGTAACGTTTTAACGCCGGATAGTAAGGTCTGGTGTCGGTGTAAAATCCCACCAGGAAAAGTTTGGAATCTTCGTTGCAAACCCGCTGATAGTAGGTGAATGCGGCCATCACATCATGGATGCATTTGTTGGGACTCATGCGTCCGGTGAAGAGTACTTTGACAGCCGTGTCATTTTGATACCGCTCCATCACTTCCTGTGAGGGAGTTTTCTCATAGTCGGGAAAACGGATCAGGATGGGCAGTACTTCCGTGGGGCAGGTATAGCCTGCTGCCACCAATTCTCTGCGGTTAAAATCCGAGTCTCCGAAGGCAGCCACCGCCTTTTTCCCCAGGAGTCCGATGTCGTCCCTTCCCTGCAGGGAATAGCTTAAGGAGCAGGGGAACTCGGGATAGAGGAAATGCAGGGGCGTGATGTTGTGGTAAATGATCAGGATCCTGGCGGTGAGGGATGCCGCAAAGCGGTTCAGGGCATCACCGATGGACAGGTGATAGATCACCGTGGTCGCCGGGGAATCCACATATTCCGAGACGGGCTTGATCCGGTCTCCGTATTCCGCCAGGCGGGAGTCGATGTTTACCGCGTAGATGCAGGTGTCGTATCCTGCTTCCCGCATGGCCCCATCCAGCGCCAGTACATCATTTCCGATGGCGTCCCCGTACCCGAGAGAGGGGAGCATTTGAACGATTCTCATTTGACTTCTCCCCCTGTTCTCTTAAGGTGCTCAACCATAATTCTCATGCGCTGTACAAAGGTATCCCAGCGGTAGTTTTCATGCACATACGCTACGCCGTTTTCTCCCATCTGCGTCCGGAGTTTTTCATCCGAAAGCAGCAGCTCCAGGGAGCCTGCAAACTCGCCGTAGGTGCTGTACGCAAGGCCCGCATCGGATTTGACGCAGTGACCCAGCAGCACCTCGCAGCCGGAATTTACCAGCACGGGATGATGCAGCGCCATAGCCTCCAGCACCACGATGCTGAGGCTCTCGAACTTCGACGGCAGCACCAGCAGTTGGGATGCCGCCTCCGCGTCGTATTTATCCTGATCGCTGACAAAGCCCAGAGGCACGATATCCGGATCCTCCGGTACCTCCATCTGAGGCTTGCCCAGAAGCACCAGCTTCAGGTCGGATGGGTGCTCCTTTTTGTATCTGCGGAAGAAATCAAAGAGCTCGCCGCAGTTCTTGGATGCGTCAATGCGTCCCACATAGATGATGAACGGGGACGTACCTACCCGGTCCGCGTATTTTTCCCGGAAGCGGTCAGCGTTAATGTCCTCGGGCAGATCGATGCCGGTACCGCCGGTGAGGTAAGGAATCCGGTATCCGCCGAAACGGCTGCGCACCAGCAGTCTCTCCTCCTCGGTGTTGAAGAAGTACGCCGTTGCCTTTCCGAAGACTTCCCTGCGGAACATCTTCATGCGGATAGGAGGCTCGTCGTGGCCCAGAGGGAAGACGATGGCCTTACCCGGCACTTCCCGAACACCCATGACGGTAGGGTAATACAGGTAGGTAAAGAAGATAAATGTGACGTATGTGTCACGATTTTCTTTGATATACTCGATGAGGGAAGGCGTATAGGGGCCCTGGATCTCCAGCCACTTCAGCTCTTCCTCTTCGGAGATGCCTTCCGTAAGGAACCTGTCGTGAATCTCCTTAAATTCTGCAGGATCCTTGTCCCGCTCCACGGGGAAGCGGCGGATGGTCACGCCCCGCAGCTCCTCGGTTCCCACGGGGTACTCGTTTTTCCAGGTCATGTAATCAATGGCGGTGGTGGTCAGGATCTCCACGTCGTAGTAGGGCACCATGCGCTCCGCCAGGGACATGCAGAGAAGCTCCGCACCGCCGTTGACCTCGTCACCGTAGCGCTGCACAACAAAACAAATCTTGTCCTTTTTTGCGGTCGCCTCGGTTGCTCCGGCTGTCGATTCCGTCACAGCCGCAGAATCCGCCGTTTTCGCCGCTACATCCGCATCGCTGCCTGCGCCGCCGGCCACAGCCTCTCCGGCCCCACGCTCCAGCCGCTCAATCTCTTTCTCCAATGCCGCATTGGACGCTTCCAGCGCCTCCGCCTGCCGCTCCAGATCCTCCATCAGGCTCTCCTGGGAGGCAAAGATCTGCTCCGCAAAGGCAGGGATCTCGCTCTTGGAGGGTTCCTTGCTCCTGCGCACCATCTCCTCCACGATATAGCTGTAGAGCTCGTTCATGGCCTGGTCCGCAGCGTCGTTGAACTCATTCTGGCGGTACATCAAAAAACGGATCTGCTTCGTGCAGATCTTCTTAATGAGCCGCTTTACGGGATTTCCGCCGGGGGATGCAAAGCTCCGGTTCAGATCCTTGTTTTCGCCGGAGGTCTTAAGCCCCCCTTCCAGGGCGCCGGGATCAAAACGGTCTGCGCTTTTTTTCTCCGTAAATTCGGGGATATGAATTTGTTTTCCTCTGGCTGCCACACGGTTCCGAAGCTCCTTCATCAGCTCCTCGGTTGCGGCACCCTTCTCCTGCTCACGCATGCTGTTTCCCCGCAGTCTCTTCCAATGCTTTCAGTCTCTCCGTCAGGCGCTCATGCTCCGCCTCGGCCGCAGCCAGGCGATTTCCCAGATCCGCCATGCGGCGCTCCTGATCCAGAAAGACATGCTCCAGATTCTCGGTGATGCCGCCGTTTTCTTCCTCGTTGCAGCGGCGCAGCTCCGACTCCACAACGAAATTGTAAAGCTGGGTCAGGGACTTGTTTGCGCCGTCGTTGAAGGCGTTTTGCTTATACAGGAAAAATCGCATCCACTTGTCGCAGATTTTCTTAAAGAAGCGCTTCACGGGGTTTCCGCCGGTGGATGCAAAGCTGGAGCTCACATCCCAGTTTTTATTCACGCGATCGATGCAGCGCTCCAGAACACGGACGTTGAAAATGCGGTCATGCTCGGGTCCCACAAACTCGGGGATCACCGTCTTTTTGTCCGCAGGCCGTCCTTCCGCATTGGCGCGGATCTGCTCCATAATGGCTCTTACATCAATCTCATTTGCTGCATTGCTCATATCTGTCTGTCCTTATCTTCTGCCGAATTCTCCCGGGTTCCACATTCATCGTCCGAGGATTTCCGCCGGGATTTCTGTCCCGGATTATCGGTTCTTAATTGCCCTGGTTTCCGTTTAGCATGGCGATGAAGTTCCGAAGCTGAACAATCTCCGCTCTGGTCCGCTCCAGGAGTTCTTCCTGGGTTTTCAGGCGCTCGTCCATGGCGTCCTTCTCTGCTTCCAGTCCTTCCACCCGCTTTTCCAGGGCGCTCTTCTGCGCCTTCAGGAGCTCGGTCTGCTCCTGCAGCTCGCTGTGCCCATCCCGTGCGGCGGAAAGTTCTTCCTTCAGGACGTCGATCTGATGCCGGAGATAATTTCGGTCATCCGCAGCAGCCTGGGCGTCCTTCATCGCATTCACCTGATTTACCTTGATGGCTTTGCTGTGGGCGGATGCGATCTTCTCCAGGGTGTCCACAGTCTCCTGCTGAGACTTCAGCACCTCTGCGGTGGTGCGATTGACCTGCTCCTGATAGAGCAGCGCAGGCTCTGCCGCCTTCACCACGGCGCGCCGGATCCCCTTTCGGATGGGATGCCCCTTCTCCTCTTCCGCAGTCGCAACGGACGCGGGAAGAGATGCTTCATAGTACGTGCCGGGGATCAGTTCCGTTTGCTTCTTGTCTTCGTTTTCAGCCATTTCTCCTTCTCCTGACAATCGTTTTCAATCCCGTACTCGCAACATCATGCATCGGCATGTTTTTCGTTCATTCTTCCGGACCGATCAGCTCTCCGTTCAGTCTCCACTCCCGGTTCACCCAGGTAGTCCCAATACCGTGATCCGTAGGATCTTCCACCAGGAATGTGAGATAGCATCTGTAAAAATCTACCGGCGTATACACATCGTCGATGACGGACACATTCAGCATATATTCTCCCTTGGCCAGGGGCAGGGAGTGGATGGTAAAGGAGATGGTTCCCTTGTCGCCGATGTCTGCGATGGTGGTGCCCTCTTCCTTGGTGTTGTGTCCCATGATCACGGAGCTGTCCATGGCGTTGAAGCCCACACCGAAGGCGTATTCCGTATTTTTCCGGTTGACCCGCACGTAATCGTACTCCACCCGCATGCCGTCCCCGGGAGCAAACCGCAGGCTCTCTGTCGGAACGTAATCAGGATTCCCCTTCTCGGAAGCGGGGGTCCGCATGAGCCGCACGCCCGTGATGAGCACGTCCCCCAGACCGAAGTGATTCTGGGAAGGATCCATGGTCTTCGGCGGATTGTACCGGGAAGGATCGATCTCCTCCGGTGCATCCGGCACCTTCTGATCCTGGAAGAGTTTTGCGTAGGTTTTTTCCTCTTCCTCCTCGGGATTCAGGCTGTCCATGTAGTCCATGTAAGCCTGGGCCACTTCCTCGGCGGGGCCGTCCTTCTCAGCCAGGCCGTCCTTGATCCAGATGGCTCTGTCGCAGAAGTCCGCGATGGTGGCGGTATCGTGGCTCACCAGCACAATGGTGGCGCCGCCCTTTTTGATATTGTTCAGTTTCCGCAGACATTTGCGCTGGAAGTTCAGGTCTCCCACCGCCAGCACTTCGTCCATCAGCAGGATATCCGCATCCACGTTGATGGCCACGGAGAAAGCTAAACGCATGTACATTCCGGAGGAGTAAGTTCTGACAGGGTTGTCAATAAATTCTCCCAGCTCGGAAAAATCGATGATGTCCTGAAGGCGCTTATCGATCTCCGCACGCTTTAATCCGAAGATGGAAGCGTTGATGTAGATATTTTCCCGGCCGCTCATATCGGGATGGAATCCCGCACCCAGCTCCAGCAGGGAGGATACGCGCCCGTTAATCTTGATGCTGCCGCTGTCGGGCTCCAGGATCCGGGTGAGCATTTTCAGGGTGGTACTCTTGCCGCAGCCGTTCACACCCACCAGGCCCAGGCTCTGTCCCACGGGGACGTTGAAGGAAATGCCCTTCAGAACCTGATGCACCTCCGTGCGGGATTTTTCATGGCGGACAAAGAGATCCTTCAGATGCTTGCCTCTGTCGTAATTGATCTTGAAGCTCTTTGTGATATTGTCCACTTCAATGGCGTATTGTGACATATTTTTACAACTCCATAGCAAAATTCTTCTGGAGCTTCACGAAGATCAGCTCACCGAAGATCAGGAAAAAGACGCCCACCAGCAGGGAAGGTACCAGGTGACTCACCGTGGGGATCTGCTTGTAATACAGGATGTCCCGGTTCATCTCGATGATGGAGTACATGGGGTTCATCCGGTAGAGGAACTGCAGGCGGTCAGGCACCAGGCTGGCAGGGTACATAATGGGTGTCAGGAACTGCCATGCCATGCAGACGATGCCCAGAATGTGGGACGTATCCTGGAAGTAAACGGTGACGGCGCTGAAGGGAATGGTCATGCCCAGGGCCAGCAGATACTCCACGATCCACACCAGTGGCAGGAAGAGCATGGCCTTCAGGGAAAATCCGTACCCGCTCACGATCAGCACACCGAAGATGACGATGTAGGTCAGCAGCATGTTGATAAAACAGCTGGTGACAAAGGTGATGGGCAGCACCTCCCTGGGGAAGTAGATCTTCTTTACCAGGTTGGACTGGCTGAGGATCACGGTGGATCCTCCGGTGAGGGAGCTGGAGAAAAAGATCCAGGGCACCAGCGCCACAAAGAGGAAGATGTAATATTGTTGAATGTCAGACCGCAGGAAGAGGGAAAATACGGCGGTGTAGACCAAAAGCTGCATCAAAGGATTGATGAAGGTCCAGAGGAAGCCCAGCACGGCCCCTTTGTAGCGGCCCCGCAGGTCCCTGCGCACCAGCTCGATGATCATCTCGCGGTAGGAATAGATTTCAAAGATTTTTCGCAGCATGAGTGCTCCTTAGGGGTTCAGCCGGACGATGGCCGGCGTAAATGAATCGCTGAGTTCGGAAAAATACTGGTCCTTCGTTTTTAAATCAAAGGTCAGCGTGTCGGTTCCTGCGGGAAGTTCTGCGGGATCCAGGTAGAAGGTGATGTCTCCTTCACAGCCGGAGCCGATGCGGGGAGAGAGCTTAACCTCATCAGAGGTATAGTCCAAAAATGCTCCGTTGCCGTCCGCCGGGCGGCACACCAGATAGGTCCGCATATCGTTCTGGGAGCTGAGCATCCGGTTGGCATCATTGTCGATGTGAATGACGTAAGCCGTAAGTCCCGCTTCTTCCGTATCCGGATTCGTGACATTTTCCGACACGGATGTCACAGAAAGGGTTATTTTGTATCCGTCCTCCTTCATGCTGATCCATGCGCACAGCGCCACATAGAGAAGGAGGGCCAGGCCGATCAGCCCGAAGATCGCTTTTCGCGCGGGCGTGATCTGTTTCCACAGTTCCTTGTCCATAAATTAAATCCCCTCCAGGATGGAAAGCATTCTCTGCTCCGTTTTTTCCTGGGCAAAATCTGCCAGACGCGCTTTCGCTCTGCGCTTCAGATCCTCACGGTAGGCGTCGTCGTGAACGATGCGATGCATGGCTTTCGCCACCTTGTAAGGATCGTTGGTATCCAGAAGCTCGCCGCCCTCTCCTAAGGTCTCGGGCACGGCGGTGGCGCTGTAGGCCAGGATAGGCAGGTCAAAATACATGGCTTCCAGCAGAGGCACACAGAAACCCTCATGCTCGCTGAGGCAGAAGAACACGTCGGCATTCATGTACTCCTTCACGATATCGGAGAAGGAAAGCTTGCCGGTCATCACCACTTCCTCTGCGCCGCTTCCCATGCCGGAGGTTTCGGAAAGTCCCACGGCGGAGGCAAAAACAGCCAGCTCTCTGTGGTAATTCCCCAGGCCGCCCCAGGATCCCGCCATGCGCAGGCGGATGGGCTCGTTATAGAGACGCTTGTAAGCTGCCGTTGCGGCGATAAGCTTGTGATGACATTTATTGGGTGCCACTCTTCCCACAAAGAGGAAGGTGGGGATATGATCCGGACCTTTTTGCGCAGGAGGCAATGCCGCTGCAGCATTTGCATAGTCCGTAAAATCCATGATGATGGGGCAGACCTCCATGGGGCAGGTATAACCCGTCTCCCGCAGGTCCTGTGCGTTAAATGCGGAGTCGCAGATCACCAGCTCCGGCAGGTCCTTTAGGGTATGGATGGCTCTGCGGCCCTCGATGCTGTTAAACTCCCCCACATCGCTATAACCCCGGAAGTACTGAGCCGGGGTGATGTTGTGATACCGGTAGATCAGGTGGCCCTTGCGATCCGGCAGACTGTTGTGGATGTCTGCACTGCCGGTGGCCAGGTGGTAGAGGATGATGTCGTCCTCGGTGGTCACGGGCATGTTGGGATAAACGCTGCAGTAGGCAGGAGGATTCGGGATCAGAACCTCACAGGCACAGAGGTAGGTCTCGTGACCGTTAGCCCGCAGGAGCTTGTCCAGCGCCATGACTTCGTTTCCGATGGCGTCCCCGGGACGCAAGGTAGGAAGGAGCTGAATGATACGTCTCTTTTTCTCGCTCATCTCACGCTTCCTCCTTAGTATTATTGTTTGTCGCGCTTTCAGTTCCGGTTGCCGCGGACGCATTTCCCGCCTTCAGCGCAGCTTCCAGTCGCTCCACGCGCTGCTGCAGATCCTTCACTTCCTTGTTCTTCCGATCCAGGTAGCGGAGCATGTGATACTGCACGCTGAACACATAGCGGAATCTTCCCAGCACGTTTTCAAAAGTACCGGAAAGCAGGTCGTATACTTTCCCGATGAGGACATAGCGAACCTTCCGCTTCAGCAGCGGCCCGTCTCCCTCGTCCACGCCGGTGTACATCACATCGATCTTTCCCATGCGGCGGACGCGCTCCAGCTCCCGCTCCAGGTCCAGGAGTTCCCGGTCCGAGCAGTCTTCGGGCGCGATGCCGGTGATGATGGTATCAAAATCCAGACTCTCTTTTTGCTCTTTGGTACGCAGTTCCATCGAATCTTCCTCGTGTTTTTTTCGATTGTTAACGCCTTATTTTATCACAATTCAAGGTATTTTGCACCCACCAATATGACAGCCGGCAGGGGTCTAACCCTGCCGGCTAAATTTTTGTACCAACATATTGTCAATCGTAAGTAAGGATCAGTTCGGTTACTGCCTCGCGCTTTCGATCTGCGGTGTAGTAAGTCCAACGGACGGTAAAGGTGCCTTCCTTGGCAGGAAGCTGCAAAAGGATATGCACCGGGTGCTCGGAATCCGAGGAAAAACGAGCCGATCCGGGACTCACCGCAGGAAGGGCATTCTCGGAGATCACGAAGGTGACCTGGGAATCGTAGTCAGAGGGCTCTGATGCCAGTTGATAGGAAGCCTTTCTTTCTCCGGAAGTCTCTGCCTTTTCACGGCGCGAGGATTTGTCGGTGCCCGTACCTGCAGTTTCAGAGACATCGGCAGATTGGTGCGACACTCCGACTCTCGTCAGGAACAATCTCAAGAAGGGATTCTCCACCCAATTGGGCAGGTGCAGCTCCATGCGGGCAGGAACCTTGATCCCATCTTCCGTCAAAGCAAACACAGGCTTGCACCCGTTCGCCTCCGTATAGGATTTTTCCCAGGAGTGATACGCATTTTGCACCGCAGTCCTGCTCTTTCGCAGGAAGATGTCACGGTCGATCTTAGCAGCCTCGTCCGCTTCATCGATGCCGTAAAGTCTGCCGGGATGATCATAGAAACTCTCAGGCTCGTAGGCCGAATCATAGTGATTTTCAAAACGGGGCGTCTCCGCACGCCACAGCGGATCCCAGTCCTCATCAAAGCCGGGCCAGTTTACGGTGGCGTAGGACTCGAATCGGATGGTCTCCGGATAAGCCCAGGCCATGTAATTGAAGGGACCGTTCCACTCACTGACGGCAGCTTTTTCCACCGTCTCCGGGAAGCGCTTTGTCATTTCCAGGAAGTAACGCTTATCGATGACCTGCATGCAGTGTGCGTCATGCATAAAGGTGGGCATGCCATGATCCAGCAGGAAATCCCGAGCCTTAAACATGCTGATATCAAAGGATACGCGTTTGCCCTCGGTGCCGTGCCACAGTGCCAGATCCTGCAGGATCAGTCCCTTGTAACAGATGCCATCCTCGGCATAAAAATCTTCCGGACGCATATCCATCAAAGGTCTGCCGTCGTCGTCCCCCATGAGGAATGCATCTTCCAAATGAGGATCGGAGATAGCAAGAAACCGCAGAAGCATGTTCCGTGCGGCGTGATCCGCAGGAAGAGGGCGCCCCGCCAGCAGGGCTTCATCCGTCAGGAAGGTGACTTTCAGTCTGCCGTGATAGTCCTTCTGCACCTCAGGTACCATTTTTTCAGGGCATCCCAGGATCAGCTCATCCAGGAAGGCCAAATGCTTTTCAATCATCGGGAGACTGCGAAGCAGGTCTTCCGCCCTGGCAGTAAGGATCAGCAGCTGGTGGAGTCTGTCCGGAGAAATCACTGTAGGCTCGATGAGTGCAAAAGATTTCGCATCCGGGCGATGGAGCGTGTTCAAGCCATCCAGGGCGCTCAGCAGGCGTTTCCCTGCATCCTCCCAGGTATCAAAGGAACCGGTGGCGCGCCACTTCGCAATCTGCTTTCTACGCTGCTCCAGGCCGGTAAGTCGGGATGCACCGGAAGCACAGGTTTCCGCCTCGGAAATCTCCTCAGGCTGCCCGGTTGCCGCGTCAGGATCCTGTGCTTTGCTCAGACGGATCAGCAGCTCCGCAAATCCTTTCGGATCATCGGGATTCACATAGTCGCACAGATCTCCCCCTGCCTCCCGCAGCACGGGATGGGTTCCTGCGATGACAGGAACGCCGTGATAGAGAGCCTCCACCACAGGGAGGCCGAAGCCTTCCGCATAACTGGGCACTGCCACGCAGGCTGCGCCCTGATAAAGCTCATTCAGATCCGCATCGGTCGGAGCTTCGATCCAGAAGAGGCCTTTTCCTTCAGACTCCTCTTTCAAGATCCGCTCCATAAGGGGCTCCACATTCCAGCCCTTTCGTCCTGCAAGAACGATCTGCCAGCCCGCTTCATAAAGCGCCGGGGCGGCGTCCAGAAGAAGCTTATGATTTTTCCGGGGCTCCACGGTCCCCACCATGAGGACATAAGGCTTCCCGGAAGCTTTTAATTCCTGAATCCTGTGAGAATGTTTGGACTGCCCGGACTCAGAAGAATCGGTGCCGCCAAAAGAACAGCCCAACCGGGTGGCACAGTAATGCCGCTCGGGACGCACTGCTCCCAGTCCCTCTTCCAGGGCCTTGATCTCAGTGATCTCCGCCTCCGTCTCGGAAAGGATCAGATCCGCATAGCGCAGCACTGCAGACAGGTACCCGCGGAAACGGACTCCCGTCATTTCATCCACATATTCCGGAAAATGCACGGGGATCAGGTCGTAGAGATAACTTGCGATACGAATGCCTCTGCGCTGCAAAATGGGGTACAGCACGCTGCGTTTGATCTCGTTGTGCCAGACGCTGTCCATGTCCAGCCAGATATCTCCCGGACGGGCGTCCAGAAGCGGAGTCCACTCGCCGGCATTCTCTGCGGACAGAATCTCGTAAGTACACTCTTCCCGATCCGGTACTTCTTTCACCCGGAGAATACGATACTCTCCGTCCCCCTCCAGAACGCGCAAAAATTCCGTCAGAGCGCGCTGGATCCCGGTCACCTTTCCGGAAGATATGCAATTGGTCACATCCACATAAACATTGTTCATAGGCCCCATTATACCACAAGGAGCCCGCCTTTCCCAAGGCGGGCTCCATCGCGTTCATTCGTGACGATTCACGAGAATTTGTAAATACTTAGACCTCAGGTCCAACCTCGATACCGGTGCGCAGGCACTGGTCCATGAACTCCTGAGAGCTGGTGAAGCCGTTCAGAACCTGCTCTCTGGTCCAGCCTTCGTTATCCAGGCGGTTCACCCAGTCACTCAGACCGCTTCCATCGGGCTCGCGGTTGAAGATTGCGTGATACAGGTCGGTGACATACTCGGTGTTGTTACGGTTC